>Ga0070741_10001874_pt1 | contig 60090 bp, 66 predicted proteins | sample Coa_R1_4_FD_66440 | JGI IMG/M metagenome (GOLD analysis project Ga0070741, IMG submission 66440) | Surface soil microbial communities from Centralia Pennsylvania, which are recovering from an underground coalmine fire - Coalmine... | ecosystem: Environmental > Terrestrial > Soil > Unclassified ...
CAGGCCCGAGTGTTCGGTGAACATCTATGGCTGCGCCTATGATCTTTCCTGTCAGGCTATTTTCCCCCTCTGTGGGCTCTGTGATCTCTAGCGAACTTTGTTCGCGGGTGGTTGAAAAATGCTTTTTCCCGATTCTTCAGTTTTTTTCGGTATATCTTCAGAGAAGACACTGAATTATAAATAATTGCGAGAATTGTTTGTTTTTTGTTAATATCTTATCAATTTTATAAAATTGAGGTATTATGTCCACCTACTCAAGTCAATTAATTAGTAATATTACAAGATTTCGCAACCCCAATGGCCCAGAAGAGCAATGGACTCGGTTAGACTTTAGGCAGCGAAAATCAGCAAGCATATTTTATATAGCTTTGGCAGAGGTCGGATATATTGTTACCGTTCCGCTTGCTGTGATGGAAACCGTAAGCGCAATCACAGCCCTTTTTTTTAATCGACTTATGTGCCCTTCGTCTGAACGTCTTGAAGTTAGTAAGGAGCGTGTCAAGAGCAGTAGCTTTTCTATTGGATGGGCTCTTTGCGATGCTGTGATCAACCCTCTATGCAATGATATGATTGTTCATGAAAAAGTAGCAAGGGCCTGTGCAGCAAGCGGCAATATTTTTAGAGTGCCGATAGAGGCTTTAGAGTCTGGTTCTAGAGTCTAATCCGGCAATGAAGGGACAAAGTAAGCCACAAGTTGACACCTCACAAATTTTTATGTCTTGAACATGTGTATTGCCAAAGTTAAGACAAAAAATTTAGTTAATAAAACAACTGCTTCAACGTGACTTCAATGATATCTTGATTGTGATATTTTCGTTCTATAGCAACTCTTTCTCTCCCGTATTTTTTAGCAGTTTCATCTCCAGGTGTCGTGCCAAAGATTGGGATGTTGAAGGTGAAGGAACCCTGAGGAACGACATCCGTCGAAATAAGAGATGGGCTTTCTGGAATGCATTTTTCTCCCTCTTTCTTAAATAAGGTCAAACCCTCTTTTCTTTTAGAAAGAGACCAACTGCCCAGCAAGGAATTATTATACCCAAAACCAAAAAGCAGGCCTTTAGCGAGATGATTTTCGACAGACATGATGTTTTTCCAAAATACAGAATGGGGATCTTCAGCTTCAAAAACGACATGAAGAGGATGAAAATCCATTCCGGCTGCCTGTTTAAAAACTTCATAGTTTTCTCTCAAAACAAGAGAGGTTTGTTGAATGTTGATGAAAATGATTTCATATGCATCCGGTCGACAAGTAGGAAGGATTCTAAAAAGAAAGCCTTTTAGTTTAAATTGCTGTCGCATTTTCTGAAATGTTAACCACCCTCTATAAGAAGCTCTTTCCAAATCCGCTTCTCTATCTAACTCTTCTTGAGTTTTTCTTGCTTGTACTTTGCATCTTAACTCCTCGATACTTTTTCTTTCTTTCGGTGGCAATTGATCCCAAAGTTGTTTAAAGGCTACATCTGCCGTCTGAGAATCCATATCTCGTACAGATAATTCGCATAAGGGCTTGCTGCCAAAAAGGACATATGCTCCGTAATTCTTGAATAAAAGAGATTGGAAAAACTGCTCGAGATCTTCTCTCTCCTTAGCAGTCAGAGAAGCGCTAAAAGTAAAGAGCTGGCCGCGTTGATGAGTACAAGCAAGTGGCAAAAAAAGAAAGACTATTAATACTAATTTGCATAGTCTTACAAGTGCGATTTGTCTCAAATAGGAGGTAAACATGACCAGAAATTTTTTTCTAATGTTGCTATTTCCATTCATCTACACTCTCAGTACTCAATTACCTGAGGCTTCTGCAACGACTAGCAGTATTATTCAAGTTGTTATGAATCAGGCTGATTCTATAAAGGGTCGACATGAAGACAAATTATACCTGAAAGCGGAAAATATATTCCATTCTCAATATGGGCACGTATTACATGATGGGAGATCAGCGATTGTTTTGCCAAGGTTATCTTTTGACGAAAATGGAGAAGGATACCTCTTATGTCGAAGTGCTGATGATTTCCAGCTTGCATGCTCTAATCCTGACTGTGGAAAAGTTTGGTGGTTCAGTGATACATGGAGTATTTATTGTCCAAAATGTGGAACGATGGGCAATTGATCGAGAGAATTACCTCTTTTTTAAAATTTTATTTATTGATTCTGGTATTACTGCATGGTGAAGACTCTTTCTGTTGCAGCGATTAAAGACGGCACGGTCATCGATCATATTCCTACAGGTGCTGCTATCATTATTTTGCAGCTTCTCAAGCTCATCACAAAACGTCATCGCGTATCCATCGGCTTGAACTTAACAAGCGCTTCGATGGGGTTTAAGGATCTCATCAAAATAGAGAATCGATTTCTTAGTGAAAAAGAAACGCACGATATCGCTGTATTCGCACCAAAATCGACGATCAGCACCATCAAAAATTACAAACTTGTTTCCAAAGTCAATGCACAACTTCCCCGCATGGTGGAAAGAATTCTGGTCTGCCCCAATCTCCGCTGCATCACGCATTCTGAACCTGTGCATACTCTTTTCCGTGTTGAAGAGCGTAGAGCAGAGGTGCAGCTGAAATGCCATTTTTGCGAACAGATTTTTGAACGTAGCGAGATCAAGGATTACATGCCATGATCCGGATCAAAAATGTTTTAACTTTGGAAGGGGATAAGATCGATTTTTCTCTCGACTCCGAAGAAGAGAGGACCATTGATGGCAAAGGGCTAACGCTGCTTCCGGCGATGATCGATCCGCATGTTCATTTTAGGACTCCCGGTCTAGAGCATAAGGAAAACTGGGAAACGGCGGCCAAAGCAGCCATTTATGGAGGAATCACGACAGTCTTCGACATGCCGAATACTCTTCCTCCGACCATTACCTTGGAAAGAGTTTTAGAAAAAAAAAGTCTCATCGAGCAGCAGTTAAAAAATATAGATATTCCGCTGCATTTCAAGCTTTACCTCGGCGCGGATAAATTTCATTTCGATCAAATTTCCCTCTGCAAAAATCAAGTCGTCGGGTTGAAAGTCTTCATGGGCTCTTCGACAGGAAATCTTGTCATGGACGACGACAGCAGCCTTCATGCTGCATTCAGTTTAGCAGCGGCCCATGATTTACTATTGGCGGTTCACGCTGAGGATGAAGCATTGATCCAAGAGAGAAAAGTCTTATTTCAACATCGAACCGATCCTAAGACGCATTCTGAATTAAGGAATGACGAGGTGGCTGTGCGCGCCACAGCAAAAGCGATTGAGTTATCGCGCCTTTATAAAACGCGCCTGCATCTCTTGCACATCGGCACAAAGCGCGAGGTAGAACTTATTCGGCGCGCCAAACAAGAAGGTGTTTTCGTCACTTTTGAGACAACGCCTCATCATCTCTTTCTCACTGTAGATGACTACGAAAAATTGGGGACAAAAGTGCAAATGAATCCACCTTTGCGCACCCAAGAGAATGCAGAAGCGCTCTGGGAAGCGATCCATGATGGGCTCATTGACACCATTGGCTCCGATCACGCTCCTCATACACTAGCAGAAAAGGCTCAGGTCTACGGAAAAGCTCCCTCGGGGATTCCTGGCGTCGAAACAACTCTTCCTCTTCTTCTCGACGCGTGCAACAAGGGAAAGATCACATTGAAGCAAATTGTACGGCTCATGAGAGAAAGGATTCAAGAAATTTACCGGCTCGCGTCCAATGACGATTTCATCCTCGTCGACATGCAAAAAAAGGCAACCATTTCTTCCCATTCTCTGAAAACAAAATGCAAGTGGAGTCCTTATGAAGGAAGAGAACTTCAGGGCTGGCCGGTTTATACCTTTATCAAAGGAAAAGTCTATGAACTCTCTGCCTAAGTGGTATCCGCAGCATCCTCCGATCTACGACATCCATAAGACTTATCTAGAAAATGCAGAGTATGGTCCTTTTTTCAATGGAGAAATGCCGAAACGCATCTGGCCTCCTAAGGAGCAATGGATCGATTTCCTCGGCCACCGCGTGGCATCGCGCATCGGCGTTCCCGCAGGACCGCTTCTCACTTCCCAATGGATCGATCTCGCGGGAAGATTGGGATTCGACATCCCCGTTTATAAAACGATCCGCAGTGCAGAGCATCCTTCCCATCCACTTCCCAATATGGTCTTTGTCAATACGCACGGAATGATCCAAAACGAAAAACACCCCAAAAATGCGCTTCTCGTGCGAGATCCTTCCCCGCATCTTGAAGAACTCGCTGTGACTAACTCCTTTGGCATGCCTTCAAAAAGCCCTCTTTTTTTGCACGAAGACATTCCAAGGGCAAATGCCTGCCTTCAAGAAGGTCAAGTGTTGGTCGTCTCTATTGTAGGGTCTGTTCGAAGCGACTGCACTTTTATTGAAGATTTCGTTAAAGTGGCCCTGCTTGCCAAGGAAGCAGGAGCAAAAATCATTGAAGCCAACTTCTCTTGCCCGAATGTCGGTAAAAGTGAAGGATGTCTCTACATGAGTCCAATCACTGTCGAAGAGATGGGAAAGGCAATTGCCCGAGCCATTGCGCCTATTCCATTGATTATTAAAGTGGGGGTTTTCTCTTCCGAGCAGCACATGAAAGATGTTTTTACAGCGGCGGCCAAAGCGGGTATCCGCGCGATCTCAGGAATCAATACTGTCAGCATGGCTGTCGTCAACACTCAAGGAGCTCCAGCGCTTGGTGAAAATCGACCCACCAGTGGAATATGCGGCGGTCCTATACGCGAGGTTGCCCTGAACTTTATGAAAAGTGCAGCAAAAATCAATCGCAGCGCTAAGCTCGATCTCACGCTCATCGGGGTAGGGGGAATCACCCTTCCGGAACATTTCGACGCTTTCTTTGAGGCAGGCGCTGACATCGCCATGTCAGCAACAGGAATGATGTGGGATCCTTATCTCGCAGCGCGTTATCACCAAAGTAAATTTAAGGAAAACCTATGAACACTGAGACCAAAGCCATTGTCTTGGAGTTATATGATATCGGAGCGATCAAATTTGGCTCGTTTCCTCTCAAAAGCGGGATTCTGTCTCCGATCTACATCGATCTTCGTTTGATGATCTCTTATCCCCATCTCATGAAAAAGCTAAGCATCGCCGTAAACAATCTCATCTCTCCCCTTGACTTCGACTTGATTTGCGGCGTGCCTTACGCTGCACTTCCGTTTGCGACTGCACTTTCTTTGCAAGGAGACCATCCTTTAATCATGTGCCGCAAAGAAGCAAAAAGCTATGGCACGAAAAAAATGATCGAAGGAAAATTTGAAAAAGGACAGTCTTGCCTTCTTATTGAAGATGTCAGTACATCGGGAGCAAGTATCCTTGAAACAGCTGCGGCTTTAAATAAAGAAGGGCTAAAAATCAGCGATGCAATTGTTTTACTCAGTCGAGAGCAGGGAGCCAAAGAAAGTCTTAAAGAACACGGAATCCGTCTGCATGCGCTCATCAGCATCTTTGATTTGCTGGAAGTATTATTTTCCGAGAAAAAAATTCCAGAAGAGACGCTTCAAAAAGTCCATGCATTTTTAAAAGTTCTTTGTTAAAAAAGTGATCATGCGTAATTTTTCTTATAAAAAAAGAGCAGAATTCAGCAAAAACCCAACGGCGAAAAAGCTGTTTACTCTGATGGAAGAGAAACAAACCAATCTTTCGTTTGCAGCGGACGCACTTTCTTCTCAATCCCTGCTAGAGCTCGCAAATGCTATTGGCCCTGAGATCTGTCTTCTTAAAACACATATCGACATCCTAGACGACTTTACCCCCGATTTGACGGAAGAGCTACGCCGTCTAGCGATAAAACATAAATTCCTTATCTTCGAAGATCGCAAATTTGCCGATATCGGAAACACCGTATTGCACCAATACAGCGGAGGAGTGTATAAAATTGTTGAATGGGCGGATATCATTAATGCGCACATTGTTCCTGGACCGGGGATTATCGACGGCCTTAAAGAAGCGGGCTTTCCCAAAGGCAGGGGACTTCTTTTGCTAGCTCAAATGAGCTCTTTGGGAACCTTAGCAAAAGATGCTTACACAGATGCTGCTGTTCAAATGGCAGAGAGCCACGCTGATTTTGTCATCGGTTTTATTTGCCAGGAAAAACTCTCCGACAACCCCGCCTTTGTCCATCTGACTCCCGGCGTACAACTTTCTAAAGGCAAAGATTCTCTAGGGCAGCAATACCAAACTCCCGAGTCGGTCATCCATGCAGGTACCGATGTGATTATCGTCGGCAGAGGCATTTATGGAGCGAAAGACCCTAAATTCGAGGCACAAATCTACCGCAATGCTGGATGGCAAGCTTATGAGCAGTCTCTTACCCGAAATTCCTAAAATCGCCATCATCATTCTCAATTGGAATGGCAAAAAGGATACTTTGGCCTGTTTACATTCTCTTAGCTATTTGACTTATCCAAACTTTGAAACCCTGCTCATTGACAATGGCTCAACTGATGACTCTGTTTTAGCGATCCGCCAGCAATTTCCCGATCTTTGCATTATTGAAACAGGGAGCAATTTAGGCTTTGCTGAGGGCAATAACGTCGGCATTAAAAAAGCTCTCGAACAAAAGGCAGACCTTTTCTTTCTCCTCAACAATGATACCATCGTCTCCGACGACATTCTCGAGCGTTTTGTAGAAACGTACCACGATTTTCCCCAAGCTGGCGTCTTGGGGGCAAAAATTTTTTTATTCGAGGAAAAAAGCACCCTCGATCATCTCGGGGGAAATTGGGATCAAAAAACAGGAACCTTTACCTTCGTCGGCCTACGTCAAAAAGAAGATGGCATTCTCTGGCAGCACCCGCAAGAAATCGATTATGTCTGCGGAGCCGGACTGATGATTAAGCGATCCGTCATCGAAAAAATCGGCTTCTTTGAAAAGCGGTACTTCCTCATCTGGGAAGAATCTGACTTCTGCTTTCGCGCTAAAAAGGCAGGATTCCAAATCATTACGTGTCCACAAGCTCATCTCTGGCATAAGGTCTCCGCTTCCTTTGTTGGAGGAAAACCCCACTCGACTTACTTCTGGTGGCGCAACAGGCTTCTCTGGATTGAACGGAATTGTTCTTTCAAACAAAAAATCAGTCTTTATGCGCGCGTGCTCCTTCCCGATATTTTTCATATGCTTAAAATCCACTTACTCAAGAAAACGCAACTTTTTTTTATAAAAAAAGCCAAGTTCCACTCTAATTTCAAAGAGAAAGAGCTAAAACTCCTCAAAAATCACGCTGCTCTCTGTGGTATCCGCGATTATGCCCTGAGAAGGTTTGGAAATTGTCCTTCTTGGATTTCTCAGAAAGATCGTTAATTTTTTCTTGTCATTCTTATCCATACTTACGCATTTACCCACTTTTTTGGATTCAATTTGACTAGGGATTCTCAAACTGATATAAATAAAGTAAGGTCGTGTAAAGTTCTATAGTCTGACCTGAATCGTCCTTCAATCTTGAAGAGAGTGCCTTTGCCCCTGGATGGCGCCTCTGAAAACCTAAAAAAATAAAAAGTTATGGGAAACAGCCTTGCACCTTCACTCTTCACTCGTCATATAACTCTACGAAAATTGGCACTTTTCTTTTCTCTTGTTGTCTCGCTGTTTTTCCTAACAGGTTGCGAACCCAAAATGATGATTATCAACGATATCGATCAAAGAGAAGCGAATGAGATCGTCGTTTTTCTTGCAAGCAAAGGGATCTCATCTGAAAAAATCGCCGAAACAAGCACAGCTCCCGGAGGAACAGAGGGAGGAACCAAATATAGTATTTCCGTCGAAGCGGGAAAAGCAACGGATGCGATGGCAATCCTTAACCAGAATGGGTTTCCTCGAAAAAAAGGAACCACTCTCCTCGAGCTTTTTGCTGGAGGTGGACTCATGACCTCAGATAAACAGGAAACGATCCGCTATCAGGCTGGGCTTGCTCAGCAAATTGCCAATATGATCCGCAAAATCGACGGCGTAATCGAAGCCGACGTCCAGCTCTCTTTTCCCGTCGAGTCTTCCAATATCGCACTCCCAGGCGCTGCCCAAACAACCCCTGCAAAAATTACAGCCGCTGTTTATGTCAAACATATGGGAATCCTTGATGACCCCAATAGCCACCTCATCGCTAAAATCAAGCGCCTCGTTGCAGGAAGTGTATCCGGCCTGGACATCAATGACGTAACCGTCATTTCCGACCGCTCCCGCTTCACTGACGTGACCTTAACCCCTTCCCTAGAACCCCTTGAACCCCAGGCCAAGGAATATGTTAGCATTTGGTCTATCGTCATGAGCAAAAGTTCTGCTAGCCGATTCCGTTTCATTTTCTTCCTTCTCATGGCCTGCGCTCTTATTTTCGCTGTGATCCTCGGCTGGATCCTTTGGAAATTTTATCCCATTCTTAAAAAAGGCGGAGGGTTGAAATCTTTGATGAATCCCGTCCCGCTTCAAGGGAATGATATCACAGGAGAATTTCCTCGCAACCCCCCAGAAGAGAGAAAATAACCTTCCTCTATGGATACTACCGCTCTGATCCTGTGGCAGTCTTATTTGCAATCCACCTCTGCCGATCGGCGCGAAGTTCTGCTACGCTGCTTAACACCCGAATGCATCGCAGAGTTCGAAGCCTTGCCTTTTATCTCTTTAGAGAGAGAGAAAAGTATTGAACCTCCGGAAGAGGCTCTGTCCAAAATACACTACTCCTGGTTAGCATCCTTCTTGAGATCTCTACCAGAAAATGAAATCAAGCTGTTTTTAGCCCCCCTAACCCCTGAACAGATCAAAGGGCTTAGGCAAACCCTTTTACTCTCTAGCACCCTTCCTACCCCTTCCGCGCTCGGGAAAGAATTTCTTCAGAAGACTCTTTTTGAAACAATCGCCGCAGAAGATCTTCTTCCCATTTCGCTCCTGCCCCAGGATCCACTCAATGGCCTTCTTGATTTGACTTTCGAAGAGCTTAACTCTCTTATCGATTTGTTGAGCATGCACGACCTATCGATCGAAATTCGCCACATCATTGAAACCTCAAAGCTCAAAGAAATCTATGGACTGCTCTCTAAGGCCCAAACGACTTTCCTCAAAACCTTGCTCCACAAAAGGGAACCTGTCTCTTTTAAAAAAATGGGGCTTGTTGCTTGGAGGGGAGACAGCGATGCTCTCAGGTCCATGCTACTGCAGCGAGGGATCAACAGAATCGCTAAAGCCCTCTACGGAAAGAGCCCAAGCCTGCTCTGGCATGTGGCGCATCGGCTTGATACAGACCGAGGACAACTCCTGATAAAACTGTGCACTGCTCTCGACCATCCCCGCGCTTCTTTACTTCTATCCGATCAAGTCGTTGAGTTGGTGAACACTCTTAAAACAAATAACCCCCCGCAAATTATATGAAATTCTTCTCATTCATTTATCAAGGGGAAGTCCATCCCTCCTCCGAAGACAAGGTGATCCCTGCTGAGGACTTCAGCACGCTAATGGAAGCTTCGGAACTCCTCAAACGCGCCAAAGAAGATGCGGAACACTATAAGACACAAATAGAAAAAGAGTGCAGAGAGCTGAAGGAAGAAGCTAAAGAACAAGGGTTTTCAGAAGGGTTGGTTCGCTTTAACGATCACCTTATTCATTTCGACAAGCAACTTCAAGTCATCCGCATGGAGTTACAAAAACAAATTTTGCCGCTTGCCCTAAAAGCAGCGAAAAAAATTGTTGGGGAACAACTCAGCATCAATCCTGAGACTATTGTCGAGATCGTCATCCAAGCGCTCAGCCCTGTCTTACAAAACCATCGCTTCAACATCTATGTCAATAAGGTTGACAAAGAGATTCTTGAAGCTCAAAAGCCCAAAATTAAAAACATTTTAGAGCAAGTCCAAGTGCTCACGATCCAGGAGAGGAACGACATTGAGCCGGGAGGATGTATCATCGAAACAGAGAGTGGGATCATTAATGCTTCCATCGAAAATCAGTGGCGCGCCCTCGAATCTGCTTTTGAAAAATATAATCGCATCCTAAAGCAGCAATAGAAATCTATTCAGCCTCTTTTTAAGCCTGCTGCCTCTTTTTCATTCAAAGAAAATCCGCTAAATGCAATAACTTTGTGAGGGAATTGCAAAAACGGTTTTCTTAGACATGCATAAGGTTATTTTTTTTCTTCTGGCAGTCCTTGCCCTCGTAGGAGTTGGCTCTGGGGCGCTTTGGGCTCAAGAGCCCACCCTCCAAGGCACTGCACCTGCTCAAGCCCTCGTCGATGCCCCTAATCCAACGACAAGCGGACTTCCCTCCCCTTCGATGGTCGAGGAAATTGCTGCGATCACAGCGCTCTCCCTGCTTCCGTTTGCCATCATGCTCCTCACTTCCTATATCAAGATTGTGATCGTGCTGTCTCTCTTGCGCAATGCCCTGGGTGTGCAGCAATCTCCTCCCAATGCCGTATTGAGCGGGATTGCTCTCATCATGACCATCTATGTGATGTTTCCTACAATGCTAGCCATGTATAAGTCGAGCGAGACTGTGATTAATAAAGCGAGGCCAGGTGAACTATTCTCTTCGGAAAGTGCCCAATATTTAGTGGAAGCGATCGATGTAAGCAAAGAGCCGATGAGAGAATTTCTTCAAAGAAATACAGTGGGAAAACACATGACGAGTTTCTATCAGCTCGCTTATCGGTCTTTCCCCGACGAATTTCGCGCGAGCCTTAAGCCTAATGATTTTATCGTTCTCGTTCCCGCTTTTATCTCCAGCCAATTGAAAGCTGCTTTCGAGATTGGGGTCTTAATCTATCTGCCTTTTTTTGTGATTGATCTTGTAACGTCAAACATTCTGCTTGCGATGGGAATGATGATGCTTTCCCCTCTGACGATCGCTCTCCCTTTAAAACTATTGCTCATCGTGATGGTTGACGGCTGGACGCTAATTATCCAAGGACTCGTATTATCATTTAGGTAAAAGATATGTACTCTACAGAGATCTATCAACTTTCCTACCAGGCCCTACTCTTGATCCTGATCCTGTCTGGGCCGCCTATTCTCATCAGCACGATGCTTGGCCTTATGGTCGCTATCTTTCAAGCAGCAACGCAGATTCAGGAACAAACCCTTTCCTTCATGGTCAAACTTTTTGCCGTGATTCTTGTTCTGATGTTCATGGGGGGCTGGCTCTCTGCTCAGATCATGGCATTTACTAATAATATTTTCATTAATTTTCCGAAATGGTCTTCATAAGTGACGCCCACGGATAGCTACCTTTCCTTTTTTTCAAAGCTAAGCGAGTATGCTCCTCTCTCGACACTGGCGCTCTTTCTCTTAGGAATGTGTCGGATGGCCCCCATCATTTCTCTCGCTCCATTCTTTGGATCAAAAACGCCAGCACCTGTCAAAATGGGATTACTCATTGTACTTACAGTGATCTTTCTACCGAATATCGCTCTGACGAGTAAAACTATTGTGGGATTTAATCTGGAGTATATTCTTCTCTGTTTTAAAGAACTTTTTATCGGATTTGTACTTGCTATTTTTATTTCCATTCCTTTCTACATGGCGGAAACAGCAGGAGTTTTGATCGACTTTACGAGAGGATCTTCTTCGTTGCAAGTCACTAACCCTTTTATGCAAACGCAAGCTTCCAGCATTGGAGTTCTTTACAACCTCATTCTGATCGTCATCTTTTATCAAATCGATGGACCGTTCTACTTCTTCAATGCTCTCTTCGACGCTTATATCGTTGTTCCTGCAGATGGATGGATGCCTATGCAGTTTTTCAACTTCCATCATCCCTTTTGGCAGACTGTCTGGGATTGCATCAACCGAATTATGGCAGTAGGTGTACAACTCGCTGCACCTTCGATTCTAGCTATTTTAATGACTGAGATGTTTTTAGGAATTGCCAACCGCTTAGCGCCACAAGTGCAAATTGCGTTTCTGGGGATGTCGCTGAAATCCCTTGCAGGACTTGGCTTGCTTTGCGCAGGCTGGTTTTTCATTCTGCAGCAAATGAACAAGCAAACCTTTATCTGGCTAAACGAAGTAAACAAAATTGTTCGCACGTTCAATTATTAAAAAGATATGATGGAAGAAATTAGAAATTTTTATATCGAGTCCATCGCGCCTAGGGAGACATTCATCAATCCCCCAGAAGTGAGAATAAAAATTTCTCCCCTCGCCCGAATCGACTTTTATGTTGGATCCGCTCTAGCAACTGTTTTTCTTGTTCAAAAAGTCGCCATGTCTATTTTCTACTTAGTTGCCACCTTTTTCACATGCTTTCAAAACGAAAGCGTCAAAGATGCACTGCGTCAAAGCAATCGCGATGTCTGTATCTTTTTTGGCGCTGTATTTGTAGGGAACTTAGGATTCTTCATTCCGCAAACCACCAATGACTATTTGCTTCGCATCCCTGTCTATGGAATAGTCATTACTCGTCCTCTATAACTTTTTTCCCTTGCTCAGTGCACAATTTCTGTTGACTCAATTGTAACTAAAAAATAGATTTAGAAAATATATGCAGCATATACCGAAAATGATTCAAGAATCCGCTTTTGGCAAAAACTGCGCCCAGAATTTTCAGGCACAGCCAAAAGCGATTCTTGAATCATTTTCGGTATGAAAGTTGCGTTCTCAGATGAAAAGAGAGTAAAACCGTGAGAGGATCCGATATGCAATTGAACACAAAAATTCTGTCTTTATCAACATCGCTAGTTGCGTTTACAAGCATTGTTAATGCAGATGGAGATACGGCGCAAATGCGCAATCTTGAAAATCGCGTGAGCGCTTTAGAACAGCGCAAAGGCGCAAGTGGGATGATCAATCCACAAGGTCGGCCACAAGTGAGAAATGGCTATGACGTCTTCTTGTTTGGTGATGTTCTTGTATGGAATGCCCACGAAGATGGCCTTCTTCTTGGTGTCAAAAATAAAGGTTCCTCCACCAACCTCTCTCACGCTCAAACCAAAACAATCCATGGCAAATGGAATGCAGGATTTAGAGCGGGCATTGGCTATAATTGCATGCATGATGGGTGGGATTATCGGTTGACATGGCTTCGCTTTAATGACACTGGCCGAAAAAACTCTTCTAGTCATTCAGGTCAATTCCTTTTCCCAACTCTCGTCCATCCTGGCGAAGACTTAGGTCCAGCCGACTCAATGACGAGCAGATGGCGCTTGCGATTGAATCAATTAGATCTTGATATGGGCCGAGAGTTTTTCGTGAGCAAATGGCTGACACTGCGTCCACATTTCGGAGTGAGAACAGATTGGGTCCGCCAAAACTTAAGAGCAACATATAAATCCTTCGATGATGCACCGGGTGTGAGTAGCGTGAAGGCGCGCCTTAAAGACCACTGGTGGGGACTTGGTCTAGAGGGCGGACTCGATACACAATGGGGTCTTGGCTGCGGATGGAGTATCTTTGGGGATATTACAGGAAGCATCCTGTATGGTTTCCATCACATCACAGATTCCACTCAAGACAGACCTTCTCATTTCAAATTCGTAAATATGAAAGACCGCTTCCGGGTCTCTCATCCTATTTTCGATCTAGAAATGGGATTGCGTTGGGACAATATGTTCTGCGACGACAGATATCATTTAGGTCTGCAAGTGGGCTGGGAACACCACATTTACTTCAGCCAAAATCAATTCCCTTTCTTTACGGATGACGTTTCCTTAGGCTCTTACGTAGCAAACCAAGGGGATTTAACATTGCAAGGCTGGACATTCTCCGCTCGATTTGATTTCTAATTCTTTTCCTGTTGACCCGGGATGTTTTCACCCCGGGTTTTTTTTATAACCCAACTTTCTTCCAATACTCTTTCTATTCTCGCAAAAAAACAGCAAAAAAGCTAAAACATTACCCCACAAGACAATTGCACAACTCGAGTCAGCAAAAAAATCGCTGGAGTTTTGCAATTGCCTCGCATACCTATACTGCTTCATACAAGAGGATTTCTTATGCAAAAAAACATAAAAAAGTTGTTTCCTGCTGCAGCCGCATCGCTTGCTGCTTTAACAAGTCTTGCCCAAGCGTCTGTGGACAGCGCTCAAATGCGCAATCTTGAAAATCGCGTCAGCTCTTTAGAGCAGCGCAAGGGCGCTAATGGAATGATTAATCCTCCTGGACGTCCACAAGTTAGAGATGGCGTCGATCTTTTCCTCTATGGCGAAATGCTGCTTTGGAATGCGCACCAAAACGGTATGCCAGTTGCTGTCGTCAACCGCGGTTCTGCGTCTAATCTCGCACATTCCAAGACGAGAACTATCCATTCTGATTGGAATTTTGGTTTCCGCGTAGGAATGGGATATAATACCCCTCATGACGGTTGGGATTTAAGCCTTTCTTGGCTCCGCTTAAACAATAGAGGCAGTAAGACAATTCGTTCCCATAGCGACAAATTTGTTTTCCCTTCTCGCATCCCGCCAAACGACCCCATTGCAGCTTTCTCTTTTTGCCGCAGAGCTCATACACATTGGAGTGTTCATCTCAATCAGCTCGACTTCGATCTCGGCCGCGAATTCTTTGTCAGCAAATGGCTAACGCTGCGCCCTCACTTTGGGCTGAGAACGGACTGGGTCCATCAAAAGTGGAACTCCGACTATAATAATTTTAGCAGCACTTCTCTTCCCAATAAAGTCAAGGACGAATACTTGGACAACTGGTGGGGTTTAGGTGTAGAAAGTGGACTCGACACTCAGTGGGGATTGGGTTACGGATGGAGTCTTTTCGGCAATTTCGCTGGGGCTATCCTCTATGGATTCCATGACATCGATTACAAAACAAACGTAAGGCCACCTCAAGTCTCAACAACAGGATCCGGAAAGCTTGTCAACCTCGACTCTTCAAATCGAGTTTCACATCCTATTCTAGATATGATGATCGGAGTGCGCTATGATCACATGTTTTGCAACGACCGTTTCCATCTTGGACTTGAAATCGGCTGGGAGCATCACGTTTATTTTAGCCAAAACCAGTTCCCTGTCTTTGTCGATGATACGTCTCCCGGGATATACGTCGTCAATCAAGGAGACCTGACTTATCAAGGTTGGACAGTAGGCGCGCGCTTCGATTTCTAGCAGAAGACATTCTTTAAGACCGGGCATCCCATCTCAAGGAAGCCCGGTCTTTTTTATATACCGGTTCCGTTTCAATCGGCTATAAAATTTCAATTTTTAACAACCCCCTTTTCCGATCCATCAAAAAGGGTCTTATTGCTCGAATAATGCCCCTGTTTGATGGATCAAAAAATGGTCGTGTTAAAACCAAAATTCTATAGCCGATTGAAACGTAACCAGTATATACTTTTTTTTATAGTTGAAGAAAATATTTTTATAAAATATAAAAAAATTATATAAAAAAAGGAGTTCTTATTATGCTACCGTTAACAATTGCATCCTCTCTCGCAGCCTTCCCGTTTTGGGGAGGATCAGGCGAAACTTCCCCTCAATCAACCCAAAATGAACAAAACACAAATAATCAAACCTTATTTGGACAGACACCGCCCTGCGCGTCAACACATACGGAAACAATGTGCAACCTAGCGAGTTGGAGCTTCCAAGTGCGTGGCGCAGCATTTATCCCTCTCAAAAAAGATTTGCGCCATATTTACGGCAGCGGAATCCCTACACTGGAATTCGAGGGATCTTATAGTCTCTTAAAAGACAAGTGGACAGATTGCGACCAACTTCTCCTTTGGGGCAACGTAGGTTGGACTTCAGGAAACGGCCACCATACAAAGATGAACTTGGTCCCTATAAGTTTAGGATTAGAGTACCAAATCCACTTTGGCCGCTATTTCGATTTTTACTTTGGAGCCGGACCAACCTATAGCTTCTTACGGATTAAACAAAATCACAGCAACCACCACCATTACAATAGAGGCCAATTCGGCTTCACGACAAAAACGGGCTTTAGGGGAACCTTCCAGACAAACTTCTTTATCGATGTATTTGCTGATTATTATTACACTCAATTTAGACATATGCATCACTCGTCAATGCATATCGATAATCACTTCAGCGCTTTCATCGTAGGAGCAGGCTTTGGATATAAATGGTAGGTGTTTATAACCTGAGTTTTGGGTTCCTTTTATAGAGACTTACTGCATCTTTCGGACAAATTTTGCACATTTTGGCACGTCCATAGTGCTTTCAGCTATTGAACGTGCCAAAATGTGCAAAATTTGTCCCGAAATTTACAGCGATTCTCCATAAAACCAACCCAAAACTCAGGTTAATAAGACATGCAGGGTCGCAGCATAAGCACAACTTCCTGTAGTGCGTCACAAAAAATGTCAATCTCTTCAATCTGTGTATGCACAGCAAATGAGATCCGAATCAGCGAAGAGACACCGAAGTGCTTAAGAGTGGGTTGGGCACATAAAAGGCCTGTACGTACCGCGATACCGCGCAAATCGAGCAAAGTGCCCACGTCTAAAGGGTGAAGACCATTAACCACGAAACTAATGAGTCCTCCCTTCATCGAAGAAGTACCTATAATTCGCACACCTTTCACTTCGGAGAGTCTCTTTGTCGCGTATTCAAGTATATCCTGCTCCCAGGCGGCAATTTTATCTCTTCCGAGAGATTCAATGAAGTCAATGGCTTCACCTAAACCGATCACTTCTGCGATCATCGGTGTTCCTGCTTCAAACTTCAGCGGCAAGGGTTGATAAGTGGAGGAAGTGAGAGTCACCTCATCAATCATATCCCCGCCACCTTGGTAGGGAGGCATTTTTTCTAAAAGAGCTCTTTTGCCGTAAAGCACCCCTATTCCTGTAGGACCATAAGCTTTATGGCCGGAAAATGCAAAGAAGTCTGCTTTCAAGCTCTGCACATCCACAGGCATATGTGCTGCGCTTTGCGCTCCGTCGATCATGACTTTGGCCCCACGCGCATGGGCACGCCTAATAATCTCTTCAATAGGATTGATGGTACCCGTAGAATTAGCGATGTGCGCCACACTGACAATTTTAGTGCGATCAGAGAGCAGTTTATCAAACTCTTCCATGATCAACTCTCCTCGATCGTTGATCGGAACTGCTTTAAGAATCGCACCTCTTTCTGCGCACGCCAGCTGCCAGGGGACAATATTCGAATGGTGTTCCATGGCTGTGATCAAGACTTCGTCGCCAGGCTGCAAAAAGGCCTTGCCGAAGGAGGAAGCAACGAGATTGATCGATTCCGTCGTTCCTTTAGTGAAGATAATTTCTTCGACAAATGCTGCGTTTAGAAAATCTTTAACTTTTTGGCGCACACTATTGTAAGCCGTTGTCGCTTCGCTTGCAAAATCATAGACAGACCGATGCACAGTACCATACTTGTCTCTGTAAAAGGTGCTCATCGCATCGATGACAGCGCGGGGTTTTTGTGAGGTAGCAGCAGAATCGAGATAAATGAAGGGTTTCCCATGCATTAAATGTTGCAGCATTGGAAATTCTTGTCTGATTTTCCAGATATTGAACTCACCTGAATTACCCACTCAAATCCTCAAGTTCGAAGTTACAAAGACAATCTTGGCCGCAGAAACAAAACTTTTAGGCGGAAATCGCGCCAGATTTTCAGTCCCTGTGAAAAATCGCTATCATTAATTTTTCTCATCGCGGGAGTTTTGCAATTTCTTCTGCTTTTGAAACATTTGGCATGCGTTCAATTTTCTCAACACTGAAGTATAAGGAATCTTCCCGATCATTTCACGATAAAAACTCCCAATCAAAAGCTCTCTGGCTAAATCGGATCCGATCCCGCGCGCCCTTAAGTAGAAAAGTTGGTCCTCGTCGAGCTGAGAGACCGTTGCCCCGTGAGATGCTTTAACGTCGTCAGCAAAGATTTCTAAGTTAGGTTTGCTATTGGCTATAGCTCCGTGGCCCAAAATTAAGTTATTATTGAGTTGATAAGCTTCCGTCTTCTGCGCTTCAGGTTGCACCAGTATCTTGCCTTCGAAGCTAGACTGACTGTGATCGTCAAGAATTCCTTTAAATTTCTGCATTGAGCGAGTATAAGGAGCCTCATGCTCCACAAGCGCATGTGTGTGCGCGCTGCAGTTGCCATTGAGAGACCATAAGCCATTTAAACTGGTTTCGCTATTTTCTCCCTTAAGCTGAACGCGATAGCTTTGGCGCACTGCTTTACCGCCAAAAGAGACGCTCAAAGAATTGAATACCGCATTTTTCTTAAGCGTAGCGCGTAACGTTTCAAAGTGCCACGCAGCTCCTGGATCGATAACACTGAGAAGGTCAAAGCTCGCTCCTTCGTCTAAGAAAACTTCCGTTAAAGGAAGAGCGAAATGGGAGATTTTTTTTGTTAACTCCAAATGCGTATGAATGCAGCGCAAAGAGCTTTGAGATCCTAAGGCGAGATGAATCCGTGGAGCCGTTAACTGCGGCTTTTCTGCAGTAGAGAGAAACAGACATTGCAAAGGGACTGTCACTTCAACCTTAGAAGGGAGATAAACAAAAGCTCCCAGGCCATGCAGCGCTAAGTTAATATAAGCAAACGGATCTTTCTCCTCTTTCAACGTCCGGACAAAGTTACTTTGCAAAAAGCCGCTATGCGTTTCCAGCGCCTCATCGAAAGAAGAGATCAAGATGGATGAGGGAAGCCCTGTGACGTCGCTCCATTCTAAAGACAGCTTGCCATCAATAAAAATAAGATAGGAATGCACACATTCGGGAAGAATCGCGTCTGTAAAAAGAGCCGCGCTCATTGCTTTGGATTCAGCTTTACTGAATGAGGAGAGGTAAAGTTCTCTCAGAGGTATGTAGCGAAAAGCCTCATCCGCACGCGTGGGCATTCCCATTTCAAGCAGGCGATTCAATGCTTTTTGCCGGAATGCATGCAAGGCATCCTGGTGAAGCGGGATCTGCTCTTTGAGGCTTTTCAAAAAAGGCTGTTCCGACATGCTTTACTCCTTCACCAACCAATCATAGCCTTTTTCTTCGAGCTCTAGAGCAAGCTCTGGGCCGCCAGATTGAACGATTCTGCCATCGATGACCACATGGACGAAGCCCGGGCGAATGTAATCGAGCAGGCGCTGGTAATGTGTGATGAGTATCAAAGCATTTTCCGCATGTGTCAAACAGTTGACGCCTCTTGAAACAATACGCATCGCGTCGATGTCAAGACCTGAATCTGTTTCATCAAGAATCGCAAGCTTAGGCTCAAGCACTGCCATTTGAAGAATTTCGTTCCGCTTTTTTTCTCCACCAGAAAAACCTTCATTGAGATCGCGCGCTTTAAACTCTCTGCGCACATCGATCTCGACCATTTTTTCATCCAAGATCGCATCAAAAACTTCTTCGGAATGAAGCGGCTTTCCTTGCGCTTTCAATCGAGCATTCTTAGCTGCGTGTAGAAACTGAAAATTTGTAATCCCTGGGATTTCTACAGGGTACTGGAAGCTCATGAAAAGCCCCAGATGGGAGCGCTCTTCAGGAGTAAGCTCAAGAATATTTTGTCCTTCAAAGAGGATTTCTCCCGATAGGATTTCGTAAGAAGGATCTCCTGCGAGCACTTTTGCCAGCGTGGATTTACCGGCGCCATTGGGTCCCATGATCGCATGGACCTCTCCTTTATGCACCGTTAGGGTCAACCCCTTTAAGATGGGCTTTCCATCGATGGCAACGTGTAGCTCTTTGATCTCTAACATGGTTATAACATCCTAAATTTATAGATTATCCCACGGAATTTTCTAACTTAAGGGTCAAAAGCTTTTGGGCTTCGACGGCAAATTCCAAAGGTAGCACACGGATCACGTCTTTGCAAAAGCCACTGACAATCATATTAATCGCATCTTCTCGTGAAATGCCGCGCGTTTGTAAATAAAATAACTGTTCCTCACTCATCTTTGAGGTGGAAGCCTCGTGCTCTACACGGCTTGTCTCATTAGCAACCTCAATGTAAGGGAATGTATTGGCAGAGCAGCGGTTACCCACAAGCATAGAATCGCATTGTGTATAGTTACGCGCACGTTCAGCGCGCGGCGCCATTTTGACAAGGCCGCGGTATGTATTATGCGATCTATCAGCGGAAATCCCTTTAGAGATAATTGTAGAACGCGTGTTTTTTCCTAAATGGACCATTTTGGTGCCGGTATCCGCCTGCATGAGACCATTTGTAAGGGCGACGGAATAAAATTCCCCGATCGACTCATCCCCTTGCAAAATACAGCTCGGGTATTTCCATGTGATCGCTGCTCCCGCTTCTACTTGGGACCAAGTGATCTTCGAGCGATAGCCTTGGCAACGTCCTCGCTTTGTGACGAAATTGTAAATGCCTCCAAGGCCTGTTTCCGGATTACCGGAATACCAGTTCTGCACGGTGGCATACTTGATCTCCGCGCGATCGAGGGCGATCAATTCGACGACTGCGGCATGAAGCTGATTGTTGTCAAATGCAGGAGCCGTACAGCCTTCCAGGTAACTAACAAAAGAATCTTCTTCAGCGATGATCAGAGTTCTTTCAAATTGTCCACTCTGCTTGTCGTTGATGCGGAAATAAGTGGAAAGTTCAATGGGACATCGCACGCCTTTGGGAATATAGACAAAAGAGCCGTCGGAGAAAACAGCGGAATTGAGTGCTGCAAAATAGTTATCACCAATAGGTACAACGCTGCCTAAGTATTTTTCCACCAGTTCTGGATATTCATGCACTGCTTCTGAAATCGGACACAAGACAACGCCGGCTTCTTTCAATGTTTTCTGAAAAGTTGTCCCTAGCGATACCGAGTCGAAAACGACGTCGACGGCGACATTCGTAAGTCGCTTTTGTTCATCGAGGGGAATCCCGAGACGCTCAAATGTTTTTAAAATTTCTGGGTCTACTTCTTCAAGGCTGCTCAACGACTGTTTTTTCTTCGGAGCGGAATAGTAGCGAATGTCTTGATAATCGATAGGAGGATGACGCAGATTCGCCCAATTAGGCTCCTGCATTTCAAGAAATTTAGCATAAGCTTTGAGGCGAAACTCTAGAAGAAAGGAGGGCTCATTTTTTTTTTCAGAGATGATGCGGATCGTCTCTTCGCTCAGACCTTTAGGAATTGCGTCCGTTTCAATATCGGTCACAAACCCGTACTTATACTCAGCCTGCTCTTTGAGAAGTTCTTCGGTTGACATGGACTACCCTAATTTAAGAGGCTAGTATATCACTTCTAGAGAGATTTACTCAATTATGAATAGGAATGGCCGACATGAGTTTCCGCTTTGGCCAAATGTTCGGGCAAGTCGATTCCAAATACCTCATATTCAGTTTCATGAACACGAATCCGCAAATTATTGTAAAGAAAACGGAGCTGCTCCAATTGCTCTGCTATCTCCAATGGGCATGGCGCTAAATTAAGGATTTTTTTTAATGCTTTACGCGTGTACGCATACAAACCCACATGCTTATACAATTCTTTTTTGGGAAAATCAGAAATATCCCGATAAAAAGGAATTTGACTACGCGAAAAATACATAGCAAACCCATGTCGATCACAAGCCACTTTGGCAAAATGAGGATTGTTGGCTTCTTCGGGATCCATGATTTTTTTCTTAAGCGTCCAAAGATCGCTCTCATCGTCGTCGCAACTTTGGAGCAGATCTGCAATCATTTGCTCGCAAATAAAGGGTTCATCCCCTTGCCAGTTCACCCAAATATCTGCATCCAGAAGACCTCTACTAAAAATTTCTGCGAGACGATCGCTTCCCGATGGACAATGCTCCGAAGTCATCAAACATTTGCCGCCAAAATCAGCAACCAGTTGGGCCGTTTCCTCTGCATCAACCGCAATAACTACTTCATCAAAAACAGGAATGGCTTTTGCTGCTTCCCAGACCCACTGCAAAAGTGGCTTGCCGCGAAGATTGCAGAGCATCTTTTTCGGAAACCGCGTCGATCTTAAGCGCGCAGGGATGACGCACGCGATTTTTTTTCCACCTATCATATTACCAGCCTTTCTGGGTTGTCTAAATACCATGCAATGGTTTTACGAATACCGGAAGAGATATCATTTCTTGGAGCCCATCCCAATTCTTTTTGTGCTTTGCTAAAATCAATGGCATAGCGTAAATCATGACCAGGACGATCGTCAACAAAAGCAATAAGTGACGCTAAATCTTGGGGATCTTCTTGTTTGAGTCGGGCAAACTCATGAATAATCCCATGGAGCAAATCGATATTTTTTCTTTCACACTTGCCGCCAATACCGTAAACTTGTCCTTTTTTTCCATGCGTCAGAATCGACCAAACCGCTTCTGAATGATCGTCGACATAGATCCAGTCGCGAATATTTTCGCCGCGGCCATACACCGGAAGTGGCTGTTTATTGTAGCAACCATAGATCATGCGCGGAATAAATTTTTCTATGTTTTGGCAGGGCCCATAATTGTTCGTGCAATGCGAAATTGTAGCAGAAATTCCATAAGTGTGGGCATATGCTCTCACAAAATGATCTGATGCGGCTTTTGAGGCGGCATATGGAGAATTAGGAAGGTAGGGAGAATTTTCTGTAAACGCTCCTTCCTGCGCCAAAGAACCGTACACCTCATCCGTAGAGATATGGTGAAAGTGAATGTGAAGATTTTTGCGAACAACCTCAAGTAACGACAAAGTGCCTCCGACATTGGTGTCGTAAAATGCGCGTGGACTCGAGATGCTCCTATCGACATGGCTCTCCGCTGCAAAATGTACGATCGCATCTATTTTGTATTCTAAGCATAGCTTATCCACTAAAACCTCATCGCGAATGTCTCCCTTACAAAAAACATAGCGCGGATCCATTTCCACAGAAGACAAATTCCGCAAATCAGCCGCATAAGTTAAGGCATCGAGATTAACAATCTTTTCTGCTAATCTTTGTTGCAAGCCATAGCGAATAAAAGAAGATCCGATAAAACCAGCTCCACCGGTGACAAGAAGGCGTTTATATTTCATTGATAAACTCATCTGCTGCTTCAAACCACAAGCGAGGCCGGGTGGATGTCAAAGAGAAGTATTTATCCGTATCGAGCATACTGTATGTCGGTCGAAGAGCAGCCGTCGGGAATTGCGCACTCCCAACGGGGGAAATTTTTTTGCACTTCGGTCTTAAACCCCTCTGCTTCATCACTTCTAAAAGCTTGAGCGCAATTTCGTACCTCGAAGATCCACCTTCATTGGCAAAGTGGACGATTCCTTCTGCGTCTAATAGATTTATCACAGCACGCGCAAGATCGCTGCAATACGTCGGTTTGCCGCATTGGTCGGAAACGACCTGAAGCTCCTCAACTTGCTGAAATCGACCCCAGAGTGAAGAGATAAAATTTTTTCCTTTAAGACCAAACAACCAGGAAGTTCTTAAGATGCAAGCTTCCGGAACAGCCTCAAGCACTTTCTGCTCCCCTTCCCATTTGCTCTTCCCGTAAACATTCACAGGCGCGCACTTATCCTCTTCGCTGTAGGGCTTTCTAGCTTTCCCATCAAAAACATAATCGGTTGAGACGTGAATAAGTCGTGCTTTAACCTTTCTTGCAACAGCCGCGACATTGGCAGCGCCCCAACAATTCACAGCAAAAGCGGCTTCAGATTTTGCTTCCGCGCCGTCAACATCCGTGTAAGCCGCGCAATTAACGATATGTGTCGGGCTCTCTGTTATAGCGACTTTTTCGAGCTGATCCTCATCGCATACATCCGCATCCAAGCGAGAAGTCCCTACCACCTTAATCCCTCTTTCCATGCAGTGCTTCATCAAAACAGATCCTAACATCCCTTGAGAACCCACAATCCAAATTTTCACTTAATAACCTCTCTCATCCAGGGACTGTTGCGATCGCGATCAGAAAGTAATGGCTTATCTATTGGCCACACAATTCCAACCGAAGGATCATCGTATCGAAAACCAAATTCTTCTACAGGATCATAAGGCGTGCTCACTTTATAGCATACGTGGGCGTGATCGCTAAGAGCGCAAAAACCATGGGCAAACCCAGCAGGAATATAGATCTGATCTCCCTCCGTCGCATTCAAATAAAAGCCTTCCCATTTTCCAAACGTCGCACTGTCCTTTCGGATATCGACGACGACGTCAAAAATTTCCCCTTCCATCACTGTAACCAATTTAGCCTGTCCTGGAGAGCGTTGAAAATGCATTCCGCGAATCGTTCCCTTTTTCGAAAAGGAATGGTTATCCTGCGCAAACTCCTCGACGATGCCAGCTTCTCGATACATCGAATGACGGAACGTCTCTCGGAAAAAACCCCTTTCATCAAGGAAAACTTTTAATTTTATCTTCCTCACTCCATCCAGCGACACTTCCTGCACTTGCATACCACTCCATTTTCTACTTACTGACTATATCCTTCTCATCATTTTTATGCTTTTGTTTTTGGAAAGATGAATTGTGAGATAAAAAGAAAAAAAATAATTTTTTACCCCCCCCTAATGATAAAGGCCGAAGATTTCTTCGGCCCCTTAGAATGTTCCAGAATTCTCATTGTTTTGTGATCGTACAAGGAATCCCATTGATTGTAATTGTGGACGGCATAAATTCGTTTGAAGGTGAAGATACAATCATTCCTAAATTGACCGTATTACCTTTGTTCGGCATTAGCGATTCCCAGTCGCTAGATGCGGTCGCTGTAATGGTACCGTTGACAACAGAATTCAGCGTTAAATTCCAGGAATTAATCACAGCAGCATAATTAGAATTAGACAATGTCAATGTCCAAGGAGCAGGAATAGCTTTCGTTCCTGTATTGGTAATATAGAGATTGATCTCATTTTGGTAGGCATTACCGCTTTTCCATGCTGTACCCAGCCCCACTGCAACTGTAAAAGCACCTGGAGGAATCGGGGTTGCAACGTAGGACACATTAACCTGAGTTGTTTGATCATGAGCCACAGTAACGTTTTGCACAGGAGCATCATACTTATTACTTCCTTGAATAATTTCAGGTGCCGTAACCGCATAGGTTCCAATAGGCACAGATTCGCACACAGGAGTATTAAAGTTGGCGATAGAGAATGAATAGGTACCCGCTTGGATAGGCTGCAAAGATTGACTTTGCAAACCACTTACAGGTAAAACATTCACACACAATGTCCCCAGTTGTGTAGGTTGCGAATTTTTATACCAAGGTGTAAGGCCGATACCGACGAGATATTCAATTTTTTTCCACTGAATTGTCAACCAATCATTAGCGACTAACCCGCCTGTATCTCCACTATTCGGATTCCAACACCAGTAAAACCAGTTTGGAATTGAGGTATGCTTCCCATCGGCTGCGGCTCCCGTATCATTCAAATAAGAAGCAATGTCTGGCATCGATTGCAAATCTCTGGGATCTGTAAATAAAGAGCCAAACTCTCCAACAGCAACGGGGAATAATTTGCAGGGATTGGAACCCGTGCAAAAACCCTGCTGAGTCAAATAGCCAAAGGATTCCGTCAGTCGATCCCATAGCCCTGACCCACTGTAATTAGAGGAAGCTCCAGTAACGGAAGGGGGATAAACGTGAGGAGAAATCACAACCTGGTTAAGATAAGGTTTATTTAAAAGAGTCTTAAAAAAACGAGTCGGATCGCTCAGGCCATATTGCGAAATAAGTGTTGGGTTGGTACAAAATCCATCTCCCCAGTTGCAACCGATTCCTCCTTGCCCGGTTCCCTCGACAAAAAACAGAATTTCATTATTGATAGGATACAATGCATCCATCGCGGAAAGATACAAATCTGTAAGTGCGGGAATATTGCCATTAGCTTCCCAACGGACACCATAATTATCTGGTTCGTTAAGGAGATCAACCATCAGCATACTTTTTGATATGGGATCACTCGAAATTGCTGTGACCAACCGAACCCAATCTTGCACCCATTGCTTCGGATTTTGTAAAGCTGTTTGGTCTTCCCTAAAATGATTATCAATCAAAACGTAAAATCCATTTTTCGCAAAGAAATTCACCACCCATAAAAAACGATTAAGCGTTGTATCATTTGGAAAATAATTATCGCATTCCCCCTGTGTCCTTGTCGGAGGAGCCTTCATGAGAGGAATTGTCGTCCCCGGCGGCACTTGAACAGAAGGATCAGTGACACTTGCTTGGATCTGGGCTTGAGTCGGAAGGGTGCATGTTGCACTATAGTTCCTAGGAGCAGCGCTGAACAAATCCGTAAAACTAAAAGGGAGACGAACTGCATTAAACCCCAGAAGTTGCATACGATACACGATAGTTGCAAAGTCATATGCGATAGAATTAGAGGTTTGCCAAAGGCCATCGACCATTGTATCCCCATTATTAAAGCCAAACCAATTGACACCTTTCAGCTGAATAGGGTTACCATGGCTATCCAAAATTTGATTAGCCTTAGTTGTCATCGCGTGAACATTCATAGACATAGCCATGATTGTACTTGTCACCATCGCTAACATAGAATTCTTCATACTTCCTCCTTTAGGATTGGGATTAAGAAACTCGTCAAAATTTTAAGACAATGAAGCAAATATGACAAGTAAAAATTTAACTAATCTGACGCTCTGTAAGCAAAAACCTTGGTCTAATTTCGAGCGCGAAAGCTCGCTCAAATCGTCGACCGCCAGGCTTCATAAGTTCATCCACATTATTGCAATATTTTGTTTGCAGAGCGCGAGATGCTGGAGAAAAAATATTCTAAAAATTTTGTGGAAACATTCGATTTGAGTCCTGAAACCAATGCAGTGCAACGGGCATTGAATATTATAATAGCAGACACTCTGGAAACCATGAAGGTTTCTTGCTTTTTTATCTCAGAGTAGGATACGCTTTCTCGCTGTATCATTGAAGTTGTTAGATATTGGTTAAAGCAAATGCGCATTTTCAATTCATTAGGCCATGTTTTTGGAGGTTCTCTACTCATTGCTGGAACGATGGTCGGCGTTGGAATGCTCGCGTTGCCTGTAGCAACAGGCAATGGGGGATTCTTTCCTGCAGTAGCAATTTATTTACTTTGCTGGCTTTTTATGCTTTGCACCGGTCTTCTTCTTCTCGAAGTTTGTTCGTGGATGCCAAAAGAAGCTAACCTGATTACAATGGCAGCGCGTCTTTTAGGTCCTGTGGGAAAAAATATCTGCTGGGTAGTGTATCTCTTTCTGTTTGTTACCGTTATGATTGCTCATGTGGTAGGTGGCGGAGCCGTGCTCAATGAAATTTGCGGATGCGCGATCCCGGATTGGCTTTCTATGGTCATTTACGTGGTCATTTTTTCCCCAGTTGTGTACCTCGGAACGAAATGGGTTGACAAGCTCAACATCCTACTTATGACAGGAATTGCAATCACTTATTTTGCCTTCATTGCGGTCTCGTATAAACATGTCGAACCAAACCTTCTGCTTCGCTCCGATTGGTCTAAAGCCTGGCTCGCCCTTCCAGTTTTATTTACTGCGTTTACTTTCCAGGTGATCATTCCCACACTGATGACTTACATGGACAGGAATGTAAAAAAAGTACGCCTTTCCATTATTTTGGGGACCAGCATTCCTCTCATCGTCTATCTTGTTTGGGAATTCCTTATCTTAGGTATCGTCCCAGCTGAAGGTCCTAATGGTCTTGTTGAAGCTGCTAGCAAAGGCTGGAATGCGATCATGCCTCTGAAAGAGCTTCTCGGGAATCCAATCGTTTTCTCCATCGGAAAAGCTTTTGCATTTTTGACGATGACGACGTCGTACATTGCTCTAGCGCTCGCCTACTTGGATTTTCTTGCGGACGGGCTCAAAGTCAAAAAGCAAGGAATCAAAAAAATTCTCCTGTGCCTTGCGGTGTTCGTGCCTCCCACAATCGTCGCTCTATCCTACCCAAATATCTTTATCATAGCGTTAGGATATGCTGGGGGTTTTAGCTGTGCCATCCTATTTGGACTTTTCCCACCTTTAATGGTTTGGGTCGGAAGATACATCAAAAAGCAAGGGCATAAGCAGCAAGTCCGTGGAGGAAAGCCTTTTCTTGCGCTGCTCATTATTTTTGTTCTCATTGAACTTAGCATTCAGATCGTTCAGGAATTTAGCAAATAAAGACTGTATCTTCTTGATGCACCTAAAAATGGTCGTGTTAAAAACAAAATTCTATGGCCCATTGAAACGTCACCAGTATATACTTCTCCAAAAAAATTCAATAAACACATATATTGCCAGCTCTATTCACTTTGGATAAGAGCATGACATCTTCGAGAAGAAAGGAAATACTTGTTTTAGGACTCCTCTCTAGATGCGTTTTTGGCTACGCCGATTCCTTTTTAGCGGACAATCCTCCCTCTGAAGCCATCATTGAGACAAAAAAGGAAAAGGAACCCATTCCCTGGCTTACAGGCCCGCTGCTCACTCCTGCCGCATATGTAGTGCCTAATGGGCATTATAACATCGAGCCCTATCTCTTTATCACAACAAATTATGGTATTTATGATGCTGAATGGCATGCAAAGACCATAGCAAAAGATTATAACATTATTACACAAATTCCAGTCCAATTTGGAATGCCTTGGGATTGCGATTTCACAATCGTTCCCGCCTGGTCCTGGAATCATACGGATGGGGCTTCACATTGGGTGCTAAACGATTTGCAATTCTACCTCGATTATCAGCTTTTATATGATCAAAAGGGAAAGTGGTGGCCCGCAATAAAATTAGAACTTGGAGCAAGTGTTCCCTTAGGACGTTATCGAAAACTGAATCCTCGCGCAAAAGCAACGGACATCGGCGGCGTAGGGAGCTGGCTTCCCGGCGCAGCAATTACCATGTCCCGACTATTTTGGTGGGGTGGACATTTCTTCTTTATTCCTCGCTTGAACATTCAGTACACAATTCCCAACTCTGTCCACGTGAGCGATATCAGCATTTACGGCGGGGGAAAACATACTCGAGGAAAGGTATATCCAGGACAAATCTTGCATGTCTTGTTTGGTTTCGAAATTTCCCTTTCCCAACGCTGGGCTATTGCAAATGACTTCTCCTACATGCATATCAACAAATCGCGATTTAAAGGGCATGCAGGAACGACTGCAGGCATGCCCAACCGTGTTGGACTTCCTTCAAGTGAGCAATTGAGCCTTGCGCCTGCTATTGAATACAACTGGTCCGAAAACTACGGGGTGATCGCTGGTGCCTGGTTTTCTGTCGCAGGAAGAAATATTCCTGAATTTGCAAGCGCTGTGATCGCTCTGAACATTTACCATTAGCGGCTATGATTCTTAAAAAGGCAAAACCAATGAAACTACACCTATCATTTCTCTTATTTTTAGCAGTTACTTTGACGAATGCATTGCAAAGTGAAACACTGTTTCGGCGACCTGAATCTCTTCAGGCAGTTCCCGGTCAAACTCAAGCAGATATAAAAAACCATGATGCTGATATCGTTCGAAGGCTCATCCAATCTTATCAGGTTATCTCTTCTGAGAACCATCAAAGAGGCGACTCGATGTGGGGCATGTTTTTTAGCGAAAAGCATGAAGCCCTCGATAAAAAATTTAAAAAAGGCAAAGAACGCAAAGTTGCAGCGATCCTTCGCAATCCAGGAGCAAGTGAGTTGTTTTATGGTTTTGATGCTCTTTCAAAGTCTGTTCTACTTAATTATTTCAGTAACCCTCATTCTCAACAAACGCATGCGACCTCTTGTTTAGACTCTTTAGTACGTTTTGCGGAAGCCATTGGAGCAATTCCTTTGGATAATCCAGAGGCTTATATTTTTATTGCTCCTATTCCATGGAGAGCGGAAGATGTGATTTCATTAATTAATCAAAAATTGGGAGTATCGATCACCTTTCCTAACCCGTATCCCTTTGAAAATGGTCTCTTGACCCCCTTGGGAGTGATGTCTTATCGTGTTCCTCAAGCGCTTTACCAAGCCTTCACAATTAAAGAACTTCTCAAAAATGTGACCAATCCTCGCGTGCTTGAAATTGGCGCCGGACTTGGAAGAACTGCCTATTACGCAAGGTTGCTTGGAATTAAAGACTACACGATTGTTGATCTCCCATTTACAACCATGTCTTCAGGTTATTTTTTAGGAGTGACTTTGGGAGAAAATCAAGTGTTATTTTCCGGCGAAATGGCCCTAGATCCTCAAAATCGAGTTAAACTCATCACACCTCTCCAGTTTCTAGAAAGTCATGAGCAATACGATCTCATTATTAATGCCGATGGATTCACAGAATACGATCCTCAGCTCGCTCGTGCTTATTTAGCCCGGATAAGAGAAAGCTCGCCAATCTTCCTATCCATTAATCACGAATCTAATTCTTATACTGTAGAAGAATTGCTTAGAGAAGATAATCCCCCTGCCGAGGTCTTTCGCTTTCCCTATTGGATGCGCCAGGGCTATGCGGAAGAAATCATTCGTTTTAAATAGAACGTATAGGCACTTATGAAAAAACTTTCATTCTTCGCATTTATTCTCTTTGCGACCCCAACTTACGCTTCACAAGTCTTAGAAGACTATCGACAGATGGATGAAATCGCTCTTCATGCAGGAGCGGATAAGGGCTCGCATTTCCACAATTACACCGAAGTATATTCTCGATATTTTGCTCCGCTTCGAGACAAGCCCATTAAATTTCTTGAAATCGGCATTAATACAGGCTCTAGCGTGAAAATGTGGGAAGAGTATTTTCCCTTCGCCGAATTGCATTTCATGGATATTACCTTTGAAAATATCCAATATCACACCAAACGTGCCCAATATCACCAATACGACCAAGAAAATATCTCAGCGCTTGAGCACTTTGCTCAAGAAAATGGAAGCAATTTCGATGTCATCTTAGATGACGGCGGACATACGATGAGACAACAAATCCATAGTTTCATTGCTCTTTTTCCTCATGTAAAAAGCGGAGGAATGTACATCATTGAAGATCTACATACTTCTTACTGGCCAGGTCATTTTGGGGGTGGTGGAGAGGATTCGACTGTGAATTTCCTAAAAAAACTGATCGACGAAGTGAATTATGTCGGAGCTACAACAACGCGCGCGAATCACACTAAGTTACCTCTTGAGGTATTAAATGGACTCAATCTTTACCAAAAGGAGATTTATTCCATGCATTTCTACGACAGTATTGTGATCATTATCAAACGATAGGAAAGCGTAATGATAAAAACTATTCCTTAGTTTTCTACTATTATTCCCGAGGAATTAAACTGAAGGAAACTGATTCCCAAAGTTTTACAGAAGGCGCCGAATTATACTCAACGTGACTGAAAATTTGGTTTGGGACCGAAGCAAAAGCTCCTGCGATTGGCTCGATCTTAAAGCCAAATTTTCAATCGCGTTGGGTATAAGAGACTGTTGTCGAATTAAGCCAAGAGGCGTAGTGCCTATATAAATAGTGATATTGGCGACGCTTGGCTCTGATGATTTTTTTTAGGAGAAGAAGAATATTAATTAAAAAAGGAAAGAACGTAGAGAGCTTGCTAAAAGTTAAAAGCAAAGACAAAGTATGGCTATTTCCATAACTTCTCTTAAAAATCATTCCGTAATGAGAAGCTTTCTCATGTTCTTTATTTAAAATCGATTGCACTATAAAAGCTCGATTGCAGGCCTTCAGATCATTGCGGATCAATCTAAGAAGCGAGATTCTTATTTCCTCCGAGAGATGTTCAAGGCTGCTCAGCCTTTCACTCATGCGATTTAAAGCGTCCTTCCACTTTTCAAAATTTTGCGCGTTGGAATAAGAAAAGCTGTGATGCAAAAATATTCCGCAGGGTCGTTTGCTCACAAAGATAGGGTATCGAGCAGCGATTTGCAGCAAAAAATCGCAATCCCACGTGAGCGCGTTATCTCGATCGATCGGCACTTCTTCAATCACTTCTTTGCGGAATAAAACGCACGTTGGGATGGGATACTTAGCAATCATCTCCGTCAAGGCTTCTGTTGGAGGGAAGTAGCCTTCCTTGGACCAAAGATCAACTGGAACGCGTACAATTTCCCCTTTTGCTGATAGGATCAAAGTCGAAGCAGCGGAAAAAGCGCTATCGGGAAAGCAGTGAAACCCTTTCAACGCTTCTTCAAAAAACCAAGGGAAGAGCAGATCGTCGTCGGAAAGCAAGGAGAAATACGGGGTTTTAACTTCGTTTAAAGCAAAGGCATAATTTCCAATCATGCCAATATTTTGAGTATGACAGTGGTATTTCACGCGCGCATCCTCAAACTCTTCGACCACTTCTTTCGTTTCATCACCCGATGCGTTATCGTAAACACAAACCTGAAAAGAAGAGAACGTTTGGTTCAGAGCGCTTCTGAGCGCGCGACGGAGCAGCTTTGGACGTTTGTAGGTAGGAATGATGAGCGTGATCAGCGGGGATTCATCCGTCATACGCTATACCGTTTTCTAAACTCTGATTGTTTTTGGGCTAATTTTATCCTTCTGCGCCAAAAACGGCGTAAAATGAGCAACCCCACAATCGGTTTTTGAAAGAGGGGGAAAACTCTACAAATCTCAATCATAGTAGCGAGCAAAGCTTTTTTCCATCTCTGACCGCTTACCTGGTTAAAAATAGCAGCTACAGTAGCTGCATCTTGAAATTGTTTTTTTTCCAAATTCCTGAAAGCGTTTAAGAGAAGCAAGTTTTGAAGATCGATTTGGAGCTTCTGCTCGGCGACCTTTTTAGTTTCAGGGCAAAGACTGGGATTTTGATGGATCTTTGTGATAAGTGTCTGCCAGCCAGGCCAAATCAACTTCAGTCCGTTATTTTTTGAGTAGGAAGAGGAATGTTGCATGAATACAGCACAGGGTATTTTGGAAATGGCAAAAGGGAGGTGACTTGCTGCTCGCAGCATGTAGTCGATATCGATCGCCTTAAAATGCACGTCGATCGTTCCAATCTTTTGAATGACATCCTTCCGGAAAACAGTGCCAATCCAATTGGAATACTTTCCGATCATTTCCAGAAGCCCTTCAGGAGCTGAGTAATACTCCTTTTTCGGCCATTTGGATAAGACGACGTCGATGACTTCTCCCTTTTCATCCACATCAAGGACACCGCAGGAAAAAAAAGCAGCATCGGGGTATTTTTCAAATCCTTTGAGAGCCGTTTCAAAAAACTCTGGGAGTAAAAAGTCGTCGTCGGAAAGGAAACAGAAAAAAGGCGTCTCTACACGTGAAAGACCATACTGAAAGTTTTCTGCTGCTCCAATATTGTGTGGATGAGCATAATATTTTACTCGGGAATCCCGCTTAGAAAACTCTTTAACAACATGCCCGGTTTCATCATGGGAGGCATTATCGTAGACGCACACCTGAAAATGCGGATAAGTTTGATCGAGGACGCTTTGGATGGCTTTCCGCAAAGACACAGGACGTTTGTAAGTTGGAATGATGATTGTTATCATTAGATTCTAGTTTTCCACCAAGAGATTGCATCTGCAAGTCCCTGCTCCAGATTGAAGCGAGGATTCCAGCCCAGCTCTTCTTGTAAACGCCTCGTATCAGGAACAAGAAAAGCGGGATCATTTTTAGGAGCTGGTAAAGCGCCGAATTGAACATGGTCAAGTCCGTCCAATTGTTCAGCAATTTTATGAATCACTTGTTTCAAAGTCATTGCTTGTCCTGATCCGATATTCACGACACCCTCGACGCTACTATCGAGCAAACAAGCAAAAGCATCGGCAACATCGCTGACATGAAGGAAGTCCCGAATTTGTTCTCCATGAGAACAGGGAATATCTTTTTTTTGCAGAAGGCCATTGATGATCGCCGGAACGAACCGCTGCGCGTGCTCATGCGGCCCATAGAGATGAAAAATCCTTCCCCAGGATTGGCTTAATGCCATTTCCTTCGATAGCGACTCTAAAACTAGCTGTAAGGCTAATTTGCACGTTCCATAGAGCGTTTGAGGGAGGCAAGGCGTTGCATATTCTTTGAATTCCTGCGCCGTCCAATCATATTCAGCACATGTCCCGGCAAAAACGGCACGTTTACCCCCTGAGAGAGCAAAAGCTTGAACGAGATCGATGCTTGTTTTCAGCCAGGCCAAATTATCTTTGGAAGTCCAATATTTTCCGGGTTCAGCCATCCACGCAAAATGGAGCAAATGCGTCGGCTTTAGATCTACTAATAAGGGATTAAAATCACGGTAATTCAATAAATCTAATTGGATCCAGTGGACATTTTCTGCGTTAGTTATAATCTTTTTTGAGGAAATGGCACAGATCTCAAACCCCCGCTTTTTTAGAAGGGGGAGACACTGTCTTCCGATGAATCCTGTGGCGCCTGTGACAAGAACTCTTTTCATAGAATGTCTGCGTATTGCTGGTCTTTGGAGGAAATAACGCTGATATCCAAAGGCCAATCAATACCAAATTGAGAATCATTCCATCTTACACCCGATGCGCTTTCTGGAGCATAGGGGGCTGAAATTTGGTAAAATACTTCAACGTTGTCTTCTAGAGTTTGGAAGCCGTGGGCAAATCCTTCTGGAATGTACAAAAGATGTCGGTTTTCAGAAGAAAGAATGACCCCTTTCCACTGCTTATATGTCTTCGACTCCGGGCGCAAATCGATGATAACATCGTAGATACTTCCACGCGTACAGCGCACCAATTTTACTTCTGCATGAGGAATTTTCTGAAAGTGCATTCCTCGGAGCGTTCCTCTTTTATGGTTGAAAGAAAAACTGCATTGGTCGAGATGGGTATTGAGCCCCATCTCCTCAAATGTTTGCTTGCAGAATGTTCGGGCAAAATATCCCCTCTCATCCGCTAACTGAGTTGGCTCGATAAGAAAGGATCCGTTTAAATCCAGAGAGAGGAATTTCAATCCAATATCTCCAAGTGAGGGATAGGAATAACAAACTTGCCGCCCCACTCACGAATAAATGCCATCTGACCCATGATCTCCTCTTTCAAATTCCAGGGAAGAATAAACACATAGTCAGGTTTTGTACGCGCAATCTCCTCAACAGGGTAAACGGGAATGTGTGTTCCAGGTAAAAAATGTCCTTGTTTATGTGGACTTCTATCCACAGTAAACTCCAGCAACTGAGAGCGGATGCCACAGAAATTTAGCAGAGTATTTCCCTTTGCAGGAGCTCCATACCCCACAATCTTCTTGCCTTGTTTCTTCGCGTTCAGGAAAAAGCTCAAGAGATCTGATTTGAGCTGTTGGACATCGACATAAAACTGCGCATACCCACCGAGATCGTCAAAGCTGAGCTGCTGCTCTCTTTCTTTGAGATCTAAAACTCTTGGAGTGATTTGTTTTTCAGAATCTTCGATGTGACCTGCATAAATTCTTAATGATCCCCCATGGGTTTTAAGCTCATCGACATCAAAGATTTTAAGACCTTGCCTATTGAAAATTTTCTCGACTGTCAAAAGAGAGAAGTAGGAAAAATGTTCATGGTAAATGGTATCGAACTGATAACTTTCCATAAGGCGTAGCAAATGGGGAAATTCCATCGTGATGACGCCATCGCTTTTGAGCATGATCTTAAGTCCTTTTACAAAGTCATTAAGTTCAGGAACATGAGCTAAAACGTTGTTACCGATCAAAAGGTCCGCTTGAATGTTTTTATCTACCAGCTCTTTCGCAACTTGGCTGCCAAAAAATTTCACCAACGAGTCGATCCCTTTTTCTTGAGCAACCGCAGCGACATTGGCAGCGGGCTCGATACCAAGAACGGGAATTTGATGCTTTTTAAAAAATTGCAACAAATAGCCATCATTGCTCGCAATCTCAATCACTTGGCTGGAAGTGCTGAGTTTGAGCCGGGTGATCATCTGCTCCGTATATTCCTCACAATGCTTAAGCCAGCTATCGGAATAGGATGAAAAATAGGCATAATCCTTAAAGATATTCTGGGGAAGTTCGTATTCTTTTACCTGAACGAGAAAGCACTCCTTGCACACATAGGCGTGCAGAGGGTAAAAAGACTCTCCTCTCTCAAGTTGGTCCTTAGTCAGATAAGCGTTGGATAACGGAGTCATGCCTAAGTCGCAAAAAGAATGCTCAAGCGGATGTTTACAAAAACGGCACATATCTTTGACAGCGATCATACGGAACAAACCTCCTCTTCAAGAACCCCATCTAAATATTTTGTATACCAATCGATGGAGCGCTGCAGCCCTTGCTCAAGATCAAAAAGAGGCTGCCATCCCAACAGTTGCTTTGCTTTTTGCGAATCCAGACTCTGGTCGCGAATTTCATCTCTTGCTTCATTGAGGACTTTAGGAGGAAGATCAAAGCAGTGCATTAAGCGCTGTAAAGCTCCAACAACCTCTAGTACGGAATAAGGAGCATTGGGACCAAAGTTAAACGCTTGTCCAGCAATATTTTCTTTATGGAAATTTTCAGCGAGCATCAAATAGGCATATACCGCATCTTCTACGTAAAGGTAGTCTCTTGTAAATGTGCCATCGCTGCGGATCACAGGCGCTATTTTAGAGTGGAAATTCCTAATCGTTCCTGGAACCAATCGACTCCAGTTCAAATCACCTCCTCCGTAAAGATTGCCACAGCGAGCGACAGCAACGGGCAAACTATAAGTATGGTAGTAAGTGTAAGAAAGGAGATCAGTGCAAGATTTCGAAACATCGTAAGGATGCTGTCCTTTTAGAGGCATCTCTTCGGTATAAGGTAGAACGGGACTCGAGCCGTAGGCTTTATCGCTTGACGCGACAACAATTCTTTTCACAAGCGACCTATGTTGACGGCACGCTTCCAATAAGTTGTAAGTTCCTCGTATATTGCTTTCAAACGTGGGAAGAGGGTTGCGCAGAGCAGTCCCGACAATGGTCTGTGCGCCCAAATGAAATACAGTGTCGATTTCATGCTCGTTGATCGCTCTCTCTAAAGCGGCGTAATCCTCTAAAGCTCCCTGGACAACCCGTGTTTTGCTGATCAGATTAGTGCTGATAAGAGCGCTTTGCGGATCGAGATCACGCACTAAAGTGACGACATTTGCTCTTGCTTGAACTAAGGCTTTGGTTAACCAATAACCTAAAAAGCCGGTAGCGCCTGTGATGAATACGTTTTTATTAATCCAAAAATCTTTCATATTACCGCTGTAAATTTAAGTGATGATGACTCCAAGGAGCGTTTCCAGTTTCCCAAAGGGATTGCAATAAGCGTTGATCTCTCAGGGTATCCATAGGTTGCCAGAATCCATCGTGAAAATAGGCCTTTAGCTGCCCATCTTCTGCGAGCTTTTCTAAGGGTTCTTTTTCCCACATCGTTTTTTCATCTCGAATGTATTGCAATACTTCAGGCTCTAAAACGAAGTACCCCCCATTGATCCATCCTTCTTGAGCTTGATTTTTCTCAGAAAACTCTACAACTTGATCCCCATTCAACACAAGCCCGCCAAAGCGCGCAGGGGGACGCACTGCTGTCACCGTCGCAAGTTTCCCATGCGATCTATGAAAAGCGAGAAGTTCAGAAATGTCGATATCAGCAACCCCATCTCCATAGGTTAGTAAGAATGTTTCATTTCCAATCTGATCTCTCAATGCTTTAATCCGCCCACCTGTTTGCGTGTGTAGACCTGTGTCGATCAAATGCACAAGCCAATCCATCTTAATCCCGGTGTTGACTTCTGTTTCCCCTGTAGAAAGATCGATGCGCAAGTCGCTATTGATCGCGCGGTAATTCAGGAAAAACTCTTTGATGACTTCACCCTTGTAGCCCAATGCGACAATGAACTCCTTCAATCCATAACTTGCATAAGTGTTCATGATATGCCAAAGAATGGGCCTGCCGCCAACTTCTACCATTGGCTTGGGGATCTGACTCGTCATTTCAGAAAGACGCGTTCCGAGTCCTCCTGCTAAAAGCACTGTTTTCATGTTAGCTCCCGATCCTTATCTTTTGAAATACTTCCTTAATGTTCTTGTATTGTCCTGGATCCAATCTTGGAATTCCATGGGATGGATGAGAAAAAACGTAAACCATTTTAGACGCCCATGCTCTCTTTTTAGAGTCTTTAGGTCGCAGCCGAATGACAAGGGCAATCAAAAACGGAATAAAGTAAGCAAGCTTTTCCCATATACATAAATTTTTCGCAATACTAATCATATCCCTAAGTTGAACATTTTCATGACAGGCAAACCTTTTGCATTGGCTGATGACTTGTAAAAATCGAAATTTTTTATAGTTCACTTTTAAGAAAAATTCTCGAGAAAAATTACGGCGCACAAATTCCATGGCAAAAAGCCAAGAAGTATTCATGTCAGATCCAGCTAGAATGTGTTTGCTCATTTGTTTATAGATCTCATCATTGGTGGGAAAGTTTTGTAAAAAAGCCGCCCCTTCTTTCTCTTTATTATTTAAATAATACCAACCAAAGGATTTGGGAGTGACACCAATGACAACCATTGAGTAAGGAACCGCAAGCACCCGTTCCGCTTTTAATAGCAAAGCTGTTGTTGCGTAATAATCTGGATAAGGGGATTGGAAAAAATCACCATACTCGCCTAAAGCTTTGACTAGCTTCCGATTGATGAGCGAATGCTGCATGTTAAAATTAACAGAAACATTGAAATTCATTATCTCTTTCACAAGTCGATGCCTTGTCTCCTTACTAAGAAGGAATGGCTTCTTTTCATCTATAAAGAAAGAAGCATGCCCACATTGGACTAAATACCCTTTGGGTTCTTCGCGAAGGACACCTGGGTAGACGTATGTAAGCGCCCCGTTGTAAAGCATATCAGGGAAATCATTTTGCTTAATTAAATCTGCACACAGAGAAAAGTAGTCTTTCAATAGACAGTCATCATCTCCTAGCATAATGATATAATCGCCTGTTGCCATCTGTATCGCATTGTTCCAATTAGTTGTGACAGAACAAAAATGATCAGTTCTAACATACTTAATTCTAGAATCTTTAAATGAGCGAACAAAGCCTTCAACATCTTCTTCAGAAGCATTATCGGAAATAATAATTTCCCAATCTTTGTAATTTTGCTTAAGAACTGAAAAAACCGCATATCTGAGATACTCTAAACGGTTTCTAGTGGGTAAGAGCACAGAAAATTTCATAGAGACAAAGCCTCAATTAATAAGCTAAAAATTATCATCCGATAACTTCTGACCATATTCATGACACTCTTTTAAAAGATCGAGATTGATAGGGCTCACATTTCTTGGAAAAGTTTTTCTGATTTTATCTTTAAAACTCTTCAGGTGATTTAAGATTTTTCCTCGTACCGAACTAATGCTAGTTTCTGTCTTAGTCCATTTCAACACGAACAATATGCACTTAACAGCAATGGCTTTTAGGTGGTAAAATGCAACGCGAAAAGAAAAACCACAGCGGATATAAAAGCATTTTGAAAAAGAATGAGCAAGTTGAAATTTGTGCGTTTTAATGTAACAATTCAGAAAAGAACAAGCATCATTTCTTATATATTCCCAGAAAAGTTGTGCCGCTTTCTGCTTCAATCGCGGATCTAGATTTGGCACCTCTTGAATTCCCTTTAGAACAAAAAGAGTAGCCGTTAAATACTTTTCAGCCAACTCTAAATCATCGATTAATTTTGAATAAAAAGAACTTGCAAAAGATTGAGAATGTGCCAGATAAACAGCACAGGCTCTTTTATTAATTACTATAGGGTGCCTTGCAACGATGCGTATCAAATAATCAGGATCCCAAAAAAAATCCACATCGCTGCTAAAATTGGGTTGGATATCTTGAATGATTTTAGTTTGAAAAAGAACTCCTGTGGGAACAGGGAATCGCCATCTTGTTTTTAGCATCTCAATGAGCCCTTTCCGAGGTGAATAAACTCCCTCAGACCCCCAGAGCGCAAGTGGATTGCCGACTAAATTCCCATTGACATCCATCTGCAAAACAGCGCAAGCAGAAAAACCTGCATCAGGAAAGTCCTGAAAACCCTTCATAGCAGTTTCATAAAAACAAGGCATAAGATAATCATCATCGGAGAGAAGAGAAAAATAAGGGGTATCAATTCGATCAAAAGCAAATTTGTAGTTAGGCATCATGCCTATGTTCACAGGATGACGATGGTATTTTACTCGAGTGTCTTTTTCAGCAAGCTTCCGGACAATTTCTTCTGTCTCATCGTCAGAAGCATTATCGTAAACCCAAACTTGACAGTCCGAATAAGTTTGCTTGAGGACACTATTTATCGCGCGCTTTAATAATTGTGGACGTCGATAAGTAGTAATAATTGCTGTTATTGCCATAGATTCCCTGTCTTCCCAAAATTTGATTTGCCATGGAGTATACCCAACGTGACTGAAAATTTGGTTTCGGACCGAAGCGAAATTTTCAGTCACATTGGGTATAACTTTTGAAATTACTCCATTTCATTAGGCATCTTATTCTGAACCTTACGGGCATTGGATAAAAATCGTCGAATCCAAGGAAGCGCCCAAGCCGCGTTTTTGTAAGTCCAAACTTTAATAGAATATCGCAGAAAAAGCTGATCCACTCCAACGACTTTTCTGTAAGCTTTTAACAGTTTTGGACCATCTTTCAACATGTCAGTAATAGGGACTGAGTCGATCTGACTTAGAAGATCTCTTTTATACACACGTGCAAAAGCTTTTCGCACTACGCTTTTACTTTCAAAAGAGAATCGCAACCGTTTCAGCAAGCGGTTTTTCATTCGATTCGTGGCGACGAGATGACCATTCAACTTTTCAAGCAAGTCTTTTTGTTCTCTGTAAAAAGAAGTTGAATAACCTTGAGAATGTGAAAAAAACATAGCGCAGATTTTTTTATTAATGACATAAGGGAATTGGGAGATAATTTGAAGCAAATAGTCGGTATCCCATCTTATTTGTATTTCCTTATCGCAATCGATTTCAACCTTTTTTATTAACTCACTCCTAAAAATAATTCCAACAGGAAGCAGAGGTCTTTCAATCATATCTTCTAATCCCTCACGTGGAGGAAAATACCCTTCACTTGCCCAAAGATTCATGGGATCCGAAATGAGTCGTCCCTCTTCATCGATTGCTTTAACGCCGCATGCAGAAAAAACGACATCTGGATGCTGTTCGAATCCTTGCAGTGCGGTTTCAAAGAAGGAAGGAAGAAAATAGTCATCGTCGGAAAGAAGACAGAAAAAAGGAGTGTCCACCTTAGACAAAGCGAATTCATAATTGGCCATCATTCCGATATTTTCTGGATGGCGATAGTAAGTAATCCGACTATCTCTCTTCATTAAGTTTCTAACAATAGCTTCCGTTTCATCTCCGGATGCATTATCATAAACACACACTTGAAAGCCATGGTAAGTCTGATCAAGGACGCTTAAAATTGCCTTCTCCAGTAACTGAGGGCGCCGAAATGTAGGGATGATCGTCGTGATTGTACTTTTCATGCAATTACCGAATTAAGAGTCTCAAAAAATTTTCTCTGGTCGTTACCGATCCAAAAATCACTGATATAACTTAAGAGCCTCTTCTACGCGACCAAAATATTTTACTTGCCCTTCTTTCAGCAGAATAGCTTTATTGCAGAACTCCTTTACAATACTTGTGTCATGAGTGGATAAGACCATATATTCAGACTGATGCACAAGATTTTTCATTTGATCTTTTGCTTTCTGAATAAAATTGGCATCGCCGACATTGACGATTTCATCGATGAGCAAAATTTCCGAATAGACGTTTGTGATAATACCGAATGCTAAACGAATTTTCATTCCAGCAGAATAGGATTTGATCGGCATTTTCAAAAAATCGCCAAGTTCAGAGAACTCTTCCACTTTAGGGACGATTTTTCTGATTTCGACCTTAGATAAACCCAAGATCATACCCCGAATCATGATGTTTTCATAGCCGTTCAATTCATGGTCCATTCCCATCATGATATCAAAAAGGCAATTCGTGCTCCCTCGCACGTTTACCACCCCTTTAGTGGGCTCATAGATATTTGCAAGAACTTTGAGAAGTGTAGATTTTCCCGCGCCATTGTGGCCGAGCAAAGCGAGACGGTCTCCTTTTTTGAGCTCGAAACTAACGTCCTTAAGCGCTTCTACGGACATCTTACCGCTATTCTTATGAAGGCGGCCTCCGGTTGCAACATTGAGCAATGTCGATTTGAAGGAGCGCCCATTGGTGCCGTACACAGGATAAGTTAACGATACATTTTCAATTTTAACACATGCCATAGCTAATCCACCCAATGTACAATATATTTTCTAACCAGAGAGAAAATAACAAAGCTAATGACCATACCGAAAACCGCCATACATCCGGTAACCAAGCAGCTTGTAACTGATGGAAGAGAGCCAAGCAAGGGTGATCTCACGATATCGAGCAAATAAACCAAGGGATTGTATTTTAAAAGGGCAGGATTCTGGTCCAGGAGCTTGGGCATCCAAGAGATGGGTGTCACAAAGAAAGCGATTTGGACGCAACTAGTGATGATTGGAATCATATCTCGGAAACGCGCACAAATTAAGGCGACTACAAAACAAATCCAATAAACATTGAAAAGAAACAGGATGAACCCCGGAATAACGAAAAGAGAAATAATCCCCGGATTAAACTTAAAAAAAGCACAAACTAGAAAGTAGACAACGACATTGTGCCCTAAGCAAATGACCTGTCTGACAAGATGTTTAAAAACATAAAGATGGAAAGGAAGCTTTACCTGCTTGATAAATCCTCCGTTAGATTTAAATACTTCGGCAGATTCAAGCACGCTTGCAGAAATGAATGACCAGAACAAAAAGCCAGAAGTGAAAAAGGGAATATAATCATGGAGGCTTTGATGAAACAGTCTACTAAAAACAATCCCCATCATCACGATGAAAATCAACATACTTAAGCTGATCCACCAGGGGCCGATAACAGAACGGCGGTAGCGCTGCTTAACCTCTGCCCAGCCTAAGTGTAGCCATACTCTATACTGCAAGGCTGCATTCCAAAAATCTTGAAAGGCTAGAGCCAAACAGCCTTTAGCTTGTTCATTTATGCTATCTAAGCGCATTATTTTTTGATTTAATCTCTTTGAGTTAAACGGCAGAGTTTGCAAGAAAGAAATATTTTTCGCAATAACCAAGGTTTAAAAATCAAAAGCGATTTGGAAACGCCCCCCGGCGATGGAGAGATCTCCTTGGTTGGCGATTGTATTTCCCCACTGAGCATTACTTGTAAAGCGGGCGAATTGATTCTGGGAAAAGAATAAAAGTTGGTCCCAAGCCAAAGTAAGTGTCAACCTCTTGAGAGTGCTCGAAAAATAGCGCTCCCATTGCAAGCCTGCAGAACTTTCCAAGAGGGGGGAAGAGGCGTGATAGCTATAGCATAATCCCAGAAGCTTTTCTTTGTTTTCAAAAGTATCTTCATCTTGGTGCAAATAAAAGTCTCCATAGAGCAAACTCGCAGTTCCCCTAGCGAAGAGACTGAAGCCAAGAGAAAAGATATATTCCATTTTTAGACCTGCAAAAGGGCCCGCTCCCGAAAATTTGTTTTTCATGCGGACGGAAACATCTTCGGGAAAATTGCCTCCGCGATAGATAAGATTGAACTTTTGTCTGGCTGAACCCCAGCGGATCCCGATTTGGGGAGATAAAACGAGGGCAGGAACTGGAAAATAGGATTTTGCTAGAAGAAAATCGATCAGACCAAAGTGCAGCCGCCAGTGCGCTTTTAATCCACTTGCAAAAAGTGTATTAGAATGTGCTAGACCAAGCCATAGAGGGAAAAAGAAACGCTCTTCTTTGGTTTTCTTAAGCGTATCGCAATGGGTTTGCAATGAGGTAAATTGAAGCAAGAGCTGGCAACAATCATGAGGAAGGCGATAGCCTAAGCCGATATTAAAACCGACATCCCATTCAAATGCAAAGTTTTTTGCTTTGGCATGAGAAAGATTGTCTGATGAAGAGCTTTCTAGGGCATAGCTTAAACCGCTTTCCTCTGCCTGCCAATACAGAAGCTCTAGTTGCGTGAAAAATCCTTTCTGCGGCAATTCATTTGCATCAAGACGCGAAAAAAGGCAAAATATTGAAAGACAGAGAAAAATTTTAATCATAGAGAGGGAAGTCTAAACAATGCATTATTTTTTTCTATGTTTTTTCTTAAGCTGCTCTTTATCTGCGATGGAAATTTCCTCGAAAGAAGCGGAAAGCTTTGGCAAGAGGATTTATCTTAATGAATGTGGAAGCAAGAGAGATCGGCTCGTTTGGTGGAATGTCGGAGAAAACTTTGCGTCTCTTGGAATCGGCCACTTTATCTGGTACCCGAAGGATGCGCAGGGGCCTTACGAGGAAACTTTCCCAGGCCTTCTTGCCTTTCTTAAAGAAAGGGGGGTTCAGGTTCCTCGCTGGGCATTAGGAAAATGTCCTTGGGAGTCCAGGGATGCTTTTTCCAATCATGTCCAGGATGCAAAGAAAAGTGAGTTACAAGATCTTTTATCAAAAACGCTTTCCCTACAAGCAAGGTTTATTGGGAGGCGTTTTGAAAATGCTTTACCTGAAATCTTATTGTCCATGGATAAAGAAACAAGGGAAACCGTTCTTAAAAAACTCGATGATCTGAAGAAAACTTCACAGGGAAAATTTGCGCTGATCGACTATCTCAATTTCAAAGGAACTGGTCTTGTGGAAACGGAGCGCTACGCGGGGAAAGGGTGGGGGCTGAAACAAGTGCTTGAAGAGATGGCTTTGAACTCACAATCCTCCATTAATGAATTTGCCGAGACGGCAAAGCGGCTGCTTCGAGAACGCGTCAGCAATGCTCCTCCAGAAAGGAATGAAGAGCGCTGGCTGCCAGGATGGCTGTCCCGAGTCGATCGCTACTTGAAGTCATGAGGAGCAATCTCTGCTTGGGCTTTGATAAGAGTTAGCCGTCTGTCGACTTCTGAAATTTCATGAAATCCACAGCTCTTTCGGATCACATTGCCTTGGGGGTCGAAGATAAGAAGTGTCGGCACGGCTTGGATCAGATAATCTCTGAAGAGCTCTGGGGCAACTTCAGCATTGATTTTTAGGAAAGTGATCTTATTTCCATAATGCTTCGCCCAATCATCGTAAACCGGACTAAACATTTTGCAAGGGCCGCAGTGTGTAGAGTGAAAGTCGGCGAAAATGGGTCCTTGGGCTTTTTTCAATTCTTTGAGGAATTGGTCTTTCGAGGTGATATCGATCACTCCTCTGACTTCCCTTTCTTTTTCGGCCTTAGCTAGAGCCTGTAGTTTTTTAACCGAGGCGGGGTGGGAGGCGAGGAATTGCTGAGCCTGAAGAGCCGCTTTTGCAGCATCGCCTGCCGCTGAAATGGCTTGCTTGAACTCGGGATCGGCGACATCCCCCATGGCGTAAATGCCCTCAACGGATGTCTGCTGATGTTTTTTTAAAACGATATAACCCGCAGCATCGAGTTCGAGCTGGTTGCGGAATAGTTCCGTGTTTGGCTGAGCGCCAATGGCGAGAAAAAGCGCGTTGGTGGAAAGCTCCCGTGCGTTTTTTCCATCGGAGTCTTCCACAAGGAGCCGTGACAATTGCCCTTGCTCAGCTTTAATCTGTTTGATGGTTGTATTGTAGTGCACCTGGATTTTAGGATTGGAGAGGATTTCTTTGAGCCTCTGCTTTTCTCCAGCACGAAATTGGGCTTTGCGCAGAAGAATGTGCACTTTAGATGCAATATTAGAGAGATATTCCGCTTCAATCAGCGCACTATCTCCTCCACCGACGACAGCCACGACTTTGTCTTTAAAAAGAGAGCCATCGCAAACAGCACAGGTGTAAACTCCGGGAGATAAATGACCATTGCTTTCTACTTCTCCTGGGACACCGAGATAATTGGGCGTTGAGCCTAGAGCGATAATGACAGAGTGAGCTCTATAGTACATCAAATCCTCTCCTGACCCAATCACCTTTTTAGTTGTGATCAGGAAAGGACGTTTGGAAAAATCCACAGCGACCACTGTTTCGGGCTGAAGGATAGCCCCATTCATTTCTGCTTGATGTCTCACTTTTTCTCCTAACTCAGATCCTGAAATGGAGATTTCTCCTGGCCAGTTTTGGACATTCGAAGACTGAGTGATTGTTCCTCCAATAGAGGGTCCCGTGATCACAAGAGGAGTAATTCCCGCCCTCGAAAGATAAACGGCAGAAGTTAATGCAGCGACGCCCCCGCCGAGAATAACGACAGGATGTTCATGCTCAATGACTTCTGCGCGAAGCTGAGCTTGGGTAAAGAGAATTAAGAGATTGAGAAAATAAAGAATTTTTTTCATGACACTTCTCGCCAAAGCCTTTTCGAAGGATTATAGCGAATAGGTCTTTTGGTTTGAATATTTGAAAATAGAAAGGTATACTCCTTAATCGATGTTAAAAATTTATAACCAGCCCGAACCCTCCAAAGAAAGCCTCGACGAAATCCTTGTGTTAGCCGAGAGCGCTGAGGAACTTCCTCCTGAGCCTGCGGGGGGCATTCCTAAGCAATGGCTCCCAGGCTTCATTCGTTGGCCGCTGCGCGTCATCCTTCTTCCTTTTATCCTGATTGATTTAACCGCTCAAAGGGTTGCGAGAATGCTCATTCGTCCTCCTTTTAAAAAACAGGGGAAATGTCTTAAGCGTGGAAACTGTTGCCATTATATTCTCGTGCCAGAAAACAAAGGCCTTCTAGGAAAACTTTTCTATGTATGGAATACGCAAGTGCTAGGTTTTTACAAAAGGCGATCAGGAGCCTTTGAAAGTGAGGGCAAGCGTGTGCTTGTGATGGGGTGCAGGTATTTAAAAAACGATGGGACATGCGGACAGTATTTCCTCCGCCCCACGGTATGCCGCAAATGGCCAATCATTGAGTATTTTGGACACCCCCGCATCATTAAGGGATGTGGGTTCACAGCCGCCCAAAAGGATGATTAATCGCTTGAAGTCATCAAGATAGAGGTCTCTGCTTCTACCGGGATTTCTTTTGACGCTGCGTTGAGCTCTTTTAATGCAATCAGTTCATGAATGATTTCTGGAATGCGCAAATGGAACTGATTGCCGGGGACTTTTTCAAAAGAGCTTTGAGACCTTTCTTTGACCAAAGGATCTTTGAGATAGGAAGAGACCATCTCTTTGACTTGGCTGAATTTTTTAATCTTCTGTCCAATTCCATACTTGAGAACGATATCGACGTTTGCACGCTCCCAAAATAGGGAAATGGCAGTATTGTCGATCAACATAGGAAGCTTCATCGCAATCGCCTCATTGATAGTTCCAGGTCCCGGCTTTGTAACGATCAGATCAGACACCGCCATCAAATCAGAGACGCGATTTGTATAGCCAAATGCCGTCAGTGTGTTAGAGGGATGGAGCTTTAACTGCTCGAGTTCTTTCTGGAGCTTGATGTTTCGTCCTGCGATCACCACAAGATGGGCGCCGAGGTTCATGCTGCCGATCTTTTTTGCGTACTCATAAGCGATATCGCCACCTACTCCCCCCATCATGATGAGGATAATTTCCTTATTCGCAGGTAGGTTGAGCTCTTCAAGGATTTTCTTTTTATCCTTTTGGGCTAAAAAATCGGGTCTTAAGGGAAGGCCAATCGTCTCAATCGCATCGGCTGGAATTTTTTTTCTTAAAAGTACATCGCGCGTTGTAGGCAAATCCTCACCAATGGTCACCTTCATCTGCTGATGCTTGATCCTTTCCATTTCAAATGCCCAGTTGCGCAGATCGTTATCCGTTGTGATGAGCAGAAAGGGAAGATCGCGTTTTCTGGCAGCTTCAGAAGCGGGATAGTTAATGAAGGGGATCAGCGAAATGACGAGATCAGGCTTGAAATTGTTGATGTAGGATCCGATGATTTTTTCGATTTTGACAAAGCGCGAGCGAAAAACAGGAGGACAGACATGTCTGACAATAAAGTTCATCGATCGGATCCACCCGTTGCGCAATAGCGAATTATAGAATTGCTCGCACGAGGGAACCCCCCAAATATTCAGCTGGTTGATAGGATAAACGACCTTGAGGTCATATTCATGTCCTACAAGCGTCTCTAATGTATTGCAAGCTGTGATATGCCCTCCGCCGCCTACACTCGAAAGAACGAGGATTGTTTTTCGCTCAGAAGTCGGGTCGGCAACTTCTTCCGCATGAAGATATCCCGATGCACACACGACAAGGGAAAAAATAAAGGTTATGAACTTATACCCAACGTGACTGAAAATTTTGTTTAGGACAGAAGTGAAAGCTTCCGCGATTGACACGATCGAATCGTCGCCCTTATTAGAAATAGGGGCTCGATTCGATCGTCCAATCCCAGGGCTTTGGCTCAGTCTTAAATCCAAATTTTCAGTCACGTGGAGTATAAACAAGGCACACCTTGGGGTTGCAGAGAGCTTCCGCACTCTCTTGTTCTAGTAGACCTCGGGGATCCAGCCCCCGTTGTTTTTTGGGCACACTATTTCGTAGCATAATGATCACATAAAATCAGCACAAGGGATTTTGCGACATTCTTTTTGAGCTGCTGCTGAAAATCTACAAAAACCTTTTAAATATATAAAGATCATGCTATTTAATTAAATAAACACATAAAACAATCGATTCGGTTAAGCATTATGCTAAAAAGACGCATTAAATGGATCTTCTACTTTGCCGCCCCCCTAGCCATTTTAATTATTCCATTTAGCGGGGGATTAAACCTTGGCAAATATTTCAATACGATTGTCTTACAACCCCAAAAAACGGGCATCACTACATTTAACTTCTTCGATTCTCAGCGCAACCGCCCTGTCGTCACAGAGGTGTGGTATCCGGTCGATCCGGAAAGCCCGGCAAAAACTCCTCCAGGATTTTGGCTCCGTTGCGACGAGGCCAGAGATGCGGCTCTCAGCACTAAGAAAAGCAAATACCCTTTAATTATGATGTCCCATGGAAGTGGCGGCGATCGTTATAATATCTCTTGGCTTGCAGAGGTTTTTGCAGCCAATGGATATATTGTTGCTGCCATGGATCACTTTGGAAATACCTGGAACAATAAAATTCCTGAAGCTTATGCAAAACCCTGGGAAAGGCCTAAAGACATCTCTTTTGTCCTAGATCAATTGCTCAGCAACTCCTCCTTTAAGGAGCATATCGATCTCAATCGGATTGGGTTTGTTGGCTATTCCTTAGGAGGAGCCACTGGAATTTGGATAGCGGGAGCCGAGGCAATGGACCTAAATTCCGAATGCGTGAAAGAAAATGCAACGGCTGATCTGGCAGGAATCGCTACACCCGATCTTTTCGAAAAAATCGATTTCAAGGAAGCTGCTGGATCTCTTCGCGATCCGCGTATCTCTGTCGTGATGGTCATGGCTCCTGCTCTGGGCTGGATGTTTGAACAAAGTAGTCTTGAAAAAATCGATATCCCTGTCTTTATTGTCGCTCCAGAAACAGACCATGTTGTACCTACAGAGAAAAATGCTCGAATCTTTGCCTCAAAGATCGCTCGCTCTACCCTTAAGATTCTTCCAGGAGAGGCAACCCACTATGTCTTCCTCGCCCGTGCCAATGCTATAGGCAAACGGTTTCTAGATCCGAGGTATTGCGAGGATCCCGCTTCCATCGACCGCAAAAAACTCCACGATGAAATTGCAAAGAGCTCTATTCTTTTCTTTGACGATAAACTCTCCCGAAAATGACTTGTTGCATAACCTCATCTTCAGGAAAAATCCATTAACACACCCTTATCATGGCAAGAGTGCCATGGAGCCCAATGGTTTTATCTTTGCGATAATCTCTGCGGTAAGAAAAATAGTCCTGGGGATTGGCAAAAGTGCAAATTTCAGCGATTTGAATATGATGGGAAAGAATCCCACATTCTTCGAGTTGATACCTCGCGATCGCCCAAAGGTCAAAATATTCTGGCCTTACCTGAAACTCCCAAAATGCTTGAGGAAATTCATCCCGATAGTTTTTAAATTCAGCATTGTCTGGCCCAAGGCTGGGTGAAATGCCTACGAGAAGATCTTGCGGCTTGGATCCGAAGATTTTCACCATTTTCTGAACAGTCGCGCGATAGATGTTTTTGACGTTGCCGCGCCAACCCGAATGCACATTGGCTAAAGCTCCATGGATAGGGTCATAAATGATCGCTGCCTGGCAATCCGCATGAAGGATCATTAAGCCTAAATCAAGCTGCTGCGTCACCATCGCATCGCCCTCTCCGATAAGACCCGATTGTTTTTCGACAATTGCAATACTATCGCTGTGAACTTGGCGACAAAAGGCATACTGTGAAATGTTCAACGCCTCCAAGACGCGCCGGCGATTTTCTTCAATACTAGAACTTTCCTCCTTTACAGAATTTCCAAGATTTAAGCTCGAATACGGCCCTATGCTCACTCCTCCATGGCGCAAAAAAATACCGTGAACAAGTTTCGGTTCGCCTGAAAAAATTTCAAACTCGAGCCACTCGACTTCCCCTGCTTTTTTTCGAATCATGAAATTATCCCTTAGCCAATTTTGATGTAAAATTATTATAGTCTTTCAGAAAAGGATGTCCCATGTCAGAAAACGCATTTTCTTATATTCAATTATGGAGCAACCCCATTCGCGCCCTATGTTTTTTTGCTTTTGGCATGAGCTTTATCAGCCTCTGGGTCCGCAAGACGCCTTGGCTTTGGGGATCTTTCCTACTCATCGCCTACATCCTCGCTTTCGAAGCAAAAATCGTTAACTGGATCTCGTTGATTCCTGTACTGATCTTATTTTTCTGCCATTATTTTCTCATTAAAGAAATCAGCAGAGGAGCACGGTTTCTCTTATTTGGAACAGCTGTTTTGGTTTCTCTTGCGCTCGCCTTTCATTTTTTGCCGGGATTCCACAATTGGAATGTGATTTCAAAGATGCAGCTCAGCCCGGGTGCCTATCCTTATAACCTCTGGCTGAACTTTGATAAACCTTTCATCGGAATCTTTGTACTTGCTCTCGCTATTCCGCTGATCCAATCCCAGAGAGAACTTCTCAAGATGCTCAAATGGGCCATTCCGATGAGTTTAGTAGGCATCTTTATCATGATGGGACTCTCTCTTTATCTCGGCCTTGTCAAGTGGGATCCCAAAATTCCCGTTATCATCTTTCTATGGCTGATCGATAATTTGCTTTTTGCTTGTATTCCTGAAGAAGCTTTCTTCCGCGGCTTTGTTCAGCGCGAGATTTATCGCTGGTTTGGAAAAACGCAAATGGCAGCTCTGGGGAGCATCCTAGCTGCGTCTATGCTATTTACCCTGCTTCATCTCATTTGGGTCGCAAACCTTCCTTTTTTATGTCTGGTTTTCGTCGCCAGCGTAATCTATGGAACGATTTATCAGACGACCCGGTCCATTGAAGCCAGCATTTTATGCCATTTTGGTTTGAACGTGACCCATTTCTTCCTCTTTTCTTACCCAGCAATCCAAAATTAATTTATTTATTTTAAATTTAAATATGTCATTAATTTAATTACAACTTAGTTACAATTGCAATTGCTTAATAAAACATAAAATCATATAATTCACACATTAACAAATTATTATTTTCATAAAGAGAGAAAAACTACTATGACAACGCAACAAAGAGTCTGGGATGCATCCGTCCTTCATTCCTACAATAATCTGAAAAATTTTTTCTCCTCATCCGAGGCAATCAACGAAGTCCTTAGCAGAAAAAATAAAACGAGCACGAAAGTTTACATTCCTTATGGAGCAAACCTCGATTGCAAATGGAAAGTCTGTCAGATCGCGACGGCTCCTTTTCGCTATCTTCTCGCAATGGTTTTGAACATTGTATCAACAATAGCCTTGGGACTAGGTGCGTGTAGGTTTTCAAAACAAATGAAAAGAAATGTTTACTTCCTAAAGGGTGGATTCAATAGCTATACGAACGACTCCACAAAATTGTTCTGGCTAAAAGACTCTATTAATCAGCCCAGGGGGAACGCGCGCATTTTTAATTCACATCCCTCTATTCCAGAAAGCCAGATTACAGATCCTCGGGTAAAAAAAAGAACTTTTTGCAGTGTCGCACACGAGCTAAAGTTTGATCCCCATAAGGGTATCTGTCGAGGAATGAGCGACTGGTTTATCTATCTTTACTTGAACACAAAAGATCAATTCTCTGATCCGCGCAGCCATATGAGAGCGTTAGGGAGGCAATTTGTCGAAGGAGGGGGGATGGACCCTACTCTTCTTCAAAGCCTGTATCTCTGCAAAGGAAAACTCCTTGGGTTAAAGATCGGCACTCAAAATATACATTCTCCAGGTCAGGTCTATAATGAAATTATCAACAATTCCTGTTCCGAGTGGAAATCAAATGCACAACAAATGATCCGCAACATACAAAATCTACCGCCAGGCGCTTATAGAGCACATGTGCCAAAGCATGCCACTGCCTATATCAAAATCAGCAATGATCTTGGATTTTTCTTCGATCCCAATCATGGGATTGTAGAAATCAACGGAGCTGATCAGGGATTGGAACTTTACTTAATGTTTTCGAAAGTATTGAAAAGAACTGGAGAGATAGAAAACCAACCAACACTCAATGCAATGCGCTTCGTTCCTGTCATAAAGCGATAAGGATCTGTCAAAGCCCCTTTTTTTCAAAGAGGGGCTTATCGAATTTACTGCTGGGTTCCTTCTGAGATTTCAGCGGCGTTTTCTACTTCATCGCTAGATGCGACAAAATTGCCTTCTTTGATCTCTCTTGCAGCAAGCATTCTTTGAACAGCTTCATCTGCGTTAGCACCATTTTTTACAGCAACCATTGCCGCTTTTCTTTGATCGACAGTAAGTTTGCTAGTAAATGTTTTACGATTTTGATCGTTCAATTTTGCTGCAAAAGCTTGCTCATCGGAAGAAAGAGCGACTGCTTTAGCTTCAATCTGAGTGTCCATCCCTGCATCAGCAACTAAAGACACATTCCCTGCCAAAGCGCTAAAAACAAGTGCAATCCATAGATTTTTTTTCATCTTTTATCTCCTTTAGTGAGTTATTGTCTATTTAACGGGACATCCGCCGCGGGATGAGTTCATGTTTTGTTGCGTCATGGGAACCATTGTTCCCGATTCCATGACTTCTTGAACCGCCTGATCGGCGTTCATGATATTTCCAGACGAGTCCGGTTGGCCAACGAGCTGCATGGCCTGTTGCCTTTGCTGCATCGTAAAGTCAGAGCAAAATGCTTCTCTATTTTTAGGATTCATGATCTGAACAGAAAAGTTCTGCTCTGCTTGGGAAAGATGGCTACAATCCATAGTGACTGGCGTTTGGCCTTGCGCGGGAGTGGCAGAGCGAGGAGGTAATGGCGCTGGCGCAGCGGACATTGAAGAAAAGCCGAAAATTACCAAAAGCGTATTCAGACAAATTGCCATTTTCTTCATCGGGGATCCTTCTCCAAAAAATGTTAAAAAACAATTTTTACTATAAGCGAATTGTCTTTTTTTTGTCCACCACAGATCTCCTCTAAGCGTGCTTTCTCAACCAGAATTGTAAATATTATATTGAAATGTCATCACAGATTTTATACTGTTCGATTGAGAAGGTGGAGGAGAGATGGTTGATCGGCCAGTAGAATGCAGCCACTGTAAGAAGCCGACTACAGTGATTTATAAGGAAATCGTTGATAAATCAATGATCTGTACGGAAATGTGCTCCGACTGTCCAGTGCTTCAAAGCAGGCTTCATGGGCAAACTCCCCCGAGATTGGAAGGCAGTAACGAAAAAGAGACCGGCTTATTCTGTGGGAATTGTCGCACATCAATGGAATCGATCAAAATGGGAAACCCTGTTGGCTGCAGCGAATGCTACTCCGTATTCTCTGACTTAATCATTTCTGAAATGATTGCAGCGGATAAAGTTCCACCAAGGATAAAAAAAGAATTCCCTACTATGAAAAATCAAACTCTGCATCTAGGCAAATCTCCTAATAAACCTTTAACTATCCCTTCTTCGAGTAGATTGACAAGTCTTAATGAAGCGCTCAATGAAGCGTTAAAAAAGGAAAACTATGAGCAGGCGGCGTGGATACGCGACCAAATCAAAGGGCTGACAGATGACGGAAAAAAGTAAGCTGCCTGAAGCACTTCTCGCTCATACTCCTTGGGAAAAAGAAATCAATCCGGTCTGGCTCGCGACTTCTTTTCTCTTGCATCGGAATCTGGCTAAATTCAATTTCCCTTCTAAAATGGATGATCGGCAATCCGAGCAAATCCGCTCTACCCTGCAGGATCAATTGCTCAAGTCTTCCCTTTTGCGCAATCCAATGGCCTTAAAAGCATCAGAAATAAGCACGATAGATAAAGAGTTTATCTATGAACATTTCTTATGTTTTGAAAACTTTCAAAATGCTGCTGAAGGACAAGGCTTTGTCGTCGACGAAAGCGGCCATTTTCTTGCTGAACTGAATATTCAAAATCATTTGCAAGTTCAACTGACGGATTGCGACGGAGGCTGGGAAAGGTCGTGGAATACACTGAGTCAAATCGAAACAGAAATAGGAAACGCGGTGAACTTTGCTTTTTCTCAAAAGTTCGGATACCTAACATCAGAACCCTATCTTTGTGGAACCGGCCTCACAGTCAAGGCTTATCTCCACCTTCCCGCTCTAGTGCAAACCGGCCAACTGAAAGAGACCTTGCTCAAGCAAAAAGAAGAGGGAATATCCGCTGCAGGAATTAGCGGGAATCTCGAAGAGATCATTGGCGATCTCGTGATCATTAGCAATGCCTTCAGTCTTGGCATCAACGAAGAAAGCATCATTCATAGTGTCCATTCCACAGCGATGAAGCTCATGGCGGCTGAAAAAGCACTGCGCACCCATATTCAAACAGAAAATATACCTCTAATCAAAGATCGGGTAAGTAGAGCTTTTGGCTTACTCCTCCACTCGTACCAATTGCAGATCAAGGAGGCGCTCGATGCTCTGAGTCTGATGAAACTCGGCCTCCACCTCGATTGGATCGGCGGCATTACGGATGCCAAACTCAACACTCTTTTTTTTCAATGCCGACGGGCACATCTGCTTCATATGCTAGCAGAACCCCAACTCGGAGAGCCCCAAGAAATCTCTCGTAAAAGAGCAGAGTTTCTCCATAAAAATATGGAAGGAGTCATCCTTAAAATTGAAGCTCCTAATTGATTCGAAATTGTTTTAGAAGTAGAATGAGCAGCAATATTAACAAATATTGCTGGCTATTTTGAACCCAAACATTAAAGCTATCCTTCTTATGGGGGGAACAGGCGAGCGCTTCGGCAGCGAGACGCCAAAGCAATTCCACCGATTGGCTGGCAAAAAAGTTTATCTTTATACGCTAGAAACTTTCCTCGCTTCAAACCTATTTGAAGAAATCCTTCTCGTTTGCCCGCAAGCATGGATAAAAAGCGTGCAAGACGATATTGCGTGCTACAGCGCTCAGATTTCAATTGTGATGGGTGGGACAACTCGCCAAGAATCTTCTTTAAATGGTCTTCTCGCTTGCGGAGCAGATACGCATTTTGTCGCGATTCACGACGCCGTACGTCCTTTTGTTACCCCCGAAATTTTGGAAAAAAATATTGCGGCGGCTCTGGTCACCGGCGCAGTCGATACCTGCATCCCATCGGCAGATACGCTCGTTCACGCCCCCCAGGGTAACAAAATCTCTACTATTCCCCTGCGAGCAGAATATTTGCGCGGCCAGACGCCTCAAAGCTTTAGTTATCCTTTAATTCTAAACGCCCATCTTAAAGCTAAACATGCCGGCGTTTTTAATAACTCCGACGACTGCTCACTCGCACTCCGCGATGGCCATCCTATTTCCATTGTCGAAGGCAGTGAGGAAAATATTAAAATCACCTCGGAGCTCGATCTCATTTTGGCAGAGCAAATCCTTCGATTAAAAAACGTCTGCTCTTCTTCCCTCACAAAATTCAACTCTTTGCAAGGCAAGCGGATTGTCGTCACCGGCGGGACCGGAGGGATAGGGACCGCGCTATGCCGTCTTCTTGAAGCTGAAGGCGCAATTCCGATTGCTTTGTCGCGTTCTTCAAAGGAATATTCTGTCGATCTCACCTGTTACGAGAGCACTTCCTTAGCTTTCGATCAAATTCTTCAAAAATTCGGCCAAATCGATGGATTGATCAACAGCGTGGGTCTTTTGAAAAATAAACAGCTAAACCAATTAACCTCAAAAGAGATCGATTCACTCGTCTCCACTAATCTCACAGGAGTCATCTATAGCTGTAAATGTGCGCATTTGAAAAAAGGCGCTCACATCATCAATATCGCTTCTTCAAGTTATGCACGCGGAAGAAAAAATTTCGCTATTTATAGCAGTTCTAAAGCGGCCATTGTAAACTTTTCGCAGGCGCTTGCAGAAGAAAGGGAAGATCTTCAAGTGAATGTGCTGGTTCCGCAGCGCACACATACTCCGATGCGCATCGATAATTTTCCCGATGAGAACCCTTCGACCCTTCTGACTCCCGAAGAGGTAGCAACTGAAGTCCTTACGCTGCTTAAAACAAAATGCCTAACCGGCACCATCGTGGAAGTAAGAAAAAAATACCCCTAACATCCTGATGGCTTTTCTTCTTGAAACGAAGCTGAAAATGAATAACTTCCAGCTGTAGAGGTCGATCCAAAAATAACCCCATACGTTCCGTTCTCTTTCAATTCTGTAGGAATTGCCAATTCAATTTCCTCGTACGTTTTAAAAGCGCGCATTTCTTGAGTCAACGTTCCAGAGACATCCATGATTGTAGGACCAGCATCCGGACTTATTTGCAGGATTCCTGCTTTGATCGTTAGGTGTCTAATTTTTTCCACGGGTATTTCTAATGCATCTAGAGTTTGTCTATTAACATTTCTAACCCTTAAACCCGTGAGTGGCATCCTAATCTCGCCGCGATCATGTATCAATGTAAAGGGCAGTTTTATAGCAGTGCGATTAAATAGCCCTTCTTCAGGAAGGCTTACTACATATTGAACGTTTTGATCCTCATTAAATTTTAGCTTTAATTCACAAACATCGTATCCACCCTTGGATAATCCCCCACACAATTCTCGTTCACCAGTCCAATAAAAATTCAAGCGAATGTTCCCACATGCATTTGCTGATGTAGCCATAGTCCCCTCATAATTTGTTAAAAAACAAGAAGCTTATCATAATCCAGAAAAAAACCTGTGATGAAAATCGTTCTATGCAGGAAATGATTCAGGACCGGTTTTAGTCAAAGTATTCGCTCCAAAATTTTTTTCGTGGCAAACTCTTAATCCTTCGGATCTCCAATCGCGGCTTGATCAATTTTAGACCATCCAATATACAGTGATCGAATTGAAAGTTGCAGTTTTGCCAGCGTCGAAGGCGGCAGATTATCCAATTTTCAAGTGTCACCAGTATGATCACAAATATGCGAACTGAACTTTTTCATCCTATTGTTATTCATTTTCCTTTGGCTTTGCTATTGCTAGGCTCTGCTTTGCGACTCAGTCACTATTTTCTACGCAAGAGCTCCTTTGAAAAGCTGTCCCTTTCTATCGCCTGGAGCTTTCTTATTCTTGGCGTTTGCTTTTCATGGTTAGCAGTCATCACAGGAGAAATTGCTGCAGACGTTGTTGGAAATGCGCTCTGCAATGAAAACATTCTGGATTATCACAGCGGCTTCGCGTATTCCACAGCTAGCCTGTTCTCCGCTGCCTTAGTTTTAGACTTTACTAAGTGGTGGATACAGAAATCATTTAAAAATCTTAGGATTCTAACGACCTTAATAGCTCTTTTCTATACAAGTGCAAGCGTTTTTTTAGTCATTGTTGGCTTTCTTGGAGGCAATCTTGTTTATGAACAGGGTGCTGCGGTTAAGAAAACATGTCTTCCCAATGGACACCGAAGTCAAACTGGAGTGGGTTCTCAAAAAGAAGTTCTCTTCGAAGCATTTTTGTTTTGAGAAAAATTCAATTTTTTTAAATCATTATCGGGCATGGAAGAAGAGTTGTTTGAAAAAATCATCGATGCATCCGTTGAAGTACACTGCAATTTGGGAGGCCCAGGGCTTCTCGAGAGTGTCTACGAAGCTGCTTTGTGCCATGAGCTGTCTTTAAAAGGAATCCCTAGCCAAAAGCAGCTGCCCGTTCAAGTTCTTTACAAAGGAATCGTTGTTCGTGAGCCACTCTATCTTGATATTGTCGTAGACAATAAGGTGGTGATCGAGGTTAAAGCAACAGAAAGAGACTATGCGTTCTATCAGGCCCAACTCTTTACCTACTTGCGCCTAACAGGGATCAAACTAGGCTTATTGATCAATTTTGGAAAAAAAGATGTGAGACATGGCATTTCTCGCATCACCTGCGATCCTAATCGACATTATACCCAACGTGACTGAAAATTTGGTTTAAGACCGAAGCGAAAGCTCCTAAACCAAATTTTGAGTCACGTTGGGTATAACCCGCGCTATTCAACTTCTATGCATATGATTGTAAACATCAAAAGAGCAACTGGGTTGTACGGGGCAATATGGGTGCAGGTAGAAGTTCGCTGCACCGTTTTTGCACCGCGATATAAGACCGATATCAATGCGTTGAGGCATGCATGATTTTCGCTAAGGTCTTGATGGTTGGATTACGGTGTTTTAAGGCTGAATACATCGTCGATTTGGATAATTTTGCCTTCCGCCTAAGACGTGTTTTATTCAAAGCATCCAAATAAATAGTGATCATTTCCATGGCTCCTTCTGGATCGTTGTTTTGCAAACATTCTAGAATTGCCAAGGCTGTCTGTTGAGGATCGACTAGCTCCTTTAAAGGAGACACACGAGTGAGTCCTTTTACTTTATCCAGATTAACCTTCCGTGATTTTCCTAAAGATTTTTGTCGCCTTTTTGATGTCCTTATCTTGCCCATTTTTATTACCTCCTAACAAAAGGATGATGTTGGATTTTCTTATAAAACCGTAATAAACACGCCTACCATCATTGAATTTTAATTCCCAAACATCTTCCTCTAAATATTTATGATGACCAAAATGACTGTCTTCTTCAATTTTGAACAATCTGTCCAAAATTTGCCGTTGGGACTTAAGGGTCTGCGTCTTTAACCACTCCTTGTATTCTTCAGTTTCATAGAAAGCAAATCGCTTCATGATAGTCCCAAACTTGACATGTACGATATATCGTACCATTTGCGCAAGATTTTTTAAATGAGAAAAATTGCATATCCTTGATAACATTGGCTAAATTTTAGGGAGTTACGATGGATTTTCAAGGAAAGACCATAATTATCACAGGTGGTAGCCGTGGGATTGGCCAAGCCATCGCACTACGTTATGCCGCTACCAAGGCTAATATCGTAATTTTGACCAAGGATTCCCAAGCACAAGTTGAAAACACAACAGACCAGATTATAGCAGCTGGCGGACAAATATTAGCTCTTCACACCGACGTATCTGATCATAATGCAATAAAGGAAGCAGTCAATCAAGCAGTTGCTCGTTTCGGTAGCATTGATATTCTAGTCAATAATACGAGCGCAACTTGCCTTACGACTATTTTGGATACATCTCCAGAGCAATTTGACTTGGTAGTAGCAACGAGTGCCCGCGCTGCATTCTTTTTGAGTCAAGCCTGTCATCCTTACCTCAAAAAGGCCGCTAATCCACACATCATCAACATCTCTCCTCCGTTCACTTTGGATCCCTATTGGTTTAAAGATCATTTGGCATTTTCCATGGGAAAATATGCCATGAGCATGTGTACATTAGGGATGGCTGAACAATTTAAACAAGATGGAATTGCAGTAAATTCTCTTTGGCCAAAGACCACGATTGCCACTCAGACAATCAAAGATCACTTTTTATCAAAAGTGCATGCATCCAGCCGATGGCCATCAATTATGGGGGATGCTGCTTATGAATTGGCTATACGCGACTCTCGGCAATGCACAGGATGCTTTTTCACAGATGAAGATTTGCTTCGAGAAGCTGGTTTCACCGATTTCTCTCAATATGTAGTAGACTCAAATTCTTCATTAATGCAGGCATTTTTTCTTCCTATAGAAGAAGGTCAAAGTCGGGTGCCTCAGGAGCTATTTCTTCTTAATCAGTCATAGCACCCCTATACTTGCTCACGCGCAAAGCTTCAAAAGATCCTGCTGATCTACACTTTCACACTCACCTGCGAACGGTGAAAACTAAGAAATGCCTCTATCCCCAACGTGGCTGAAAATTTGGTTTAGGACCGAAGCGAAAGCTCCCGCGATTGGCGCGATCGAATCGTCGCCACTATTAGAAATAGGGGTATACCCAACGTGACTGAAAATTTGGTTTAGGACCGAAGCG
>Ga0070741_10001875_pt1 | contig 60081 bp, 60 predicted proteins | sample Coa_R1_4_FD_66440 | JGI IMG/M metagenome (GOLD analysis project Ga0070741, IMG submission 66440) | Surface soil microbial communities from Centralia Pennsylvania, which are recovering from an underground coalmine fire - Coalmine... | ecosystem: Environmental > Terrestrial > Soil > Unclassified ...
AGCAGCCCGGGATAGTGCCCGCAATTTGCATAGCGCACGCGGCGGGAGGCGTCGTCGTATTCGGCAAAAATCAGCGTGGCATAGGAACTCTCGGTGATGTTCGCGCAAAAGAGCTGGTTCACGGATTTTAAAAATGACTGCGGCTGCTCGAGTGCGATGGCGCTCTGGCTGCGCAGGTTCGCCTGCAGATTGGCCATGAGCAGGGCCGCGCCGATTCCTTTACCGGATGTGTCGCCGATCACGAAGCCCAGGCGCTCGCGGCCAAGATTGAGAAAGTCGTAATAGTCGCCACCGACCTGCCGCGCCTGAATGCAGACTCCCGCGTAGTCGAGCGTGCGCATGGGCGGCAAGGTTTGAGGAAACAAGCGCGCCTGCACCTGCTTGGCGATTTCGAGTTCCTGCGCGGCGCGGCGCTCGGCTTCGAGCTTTTCGGCGGCGGCGCGGCGCTGGGCTTCGAGGTCGCGGACAAAATCGTCACGTCCGATAAGCACGAAAACATTTCCGTCGGGATCTTCGAAGGCAGTGACAATGCCTCCCCACAATGTGGTCTGCGGCGGCGAATGAAACATCACGCCACGCCTGCGCCAATCCTTGTATTTCCTTTCAACATCTTCGGTGACCAGCACGGTGTGCTTGGACTGGCCGATCAGCTTGCGATCGGGCGAATTCTTTGCCGGCGCGACGAGCGCGATGACGGTGTTGCCATCGGGAGGGGCGACGGCCACCCAGCGATTCGCGCCGTCGTAGGTATCATCCACGACGAGGCTGAAGCCGAGCTGATCGACAAAGAAGCGCAGGCTCTTATCCTGATCGCGGACGTAGATGTTGACGCAGAGAATACGGAGATAGGGTTCGTCACTGTCGAGGCGAGGATCTTCGAGCCGCACACGCCGTTTCGAGGAACCGGAGGATGAGCCGGCAGAGGAGCTCATGACGAGGAATTATAAGGCGGGTATCGAATCGTGTGGGTCGGACATTCCTGTCCGACGCATTTGACTTTGACTTGATCCGAGGAGGCCTAGAACCTCTTGTCGGACAGGAATGTCCGACCCACACAGTCCTACTTCTCCAACCCTCTCTGCGCGATTCCAATATTGTCACGGGTGGAATTCTTGACCATGTACATCATCTCGTCCGCCTGGCGGATGATGTCATGCGGAGACTTGGCGTCATGCGGATACGTCGCGAGTCCCATTGAAGCCCGCACGTTCAGGTTCAGTCCTTCTTCTTTGCAGAATGCGCTGCTGCGGAGTGAATCGCGCAGGCGGCGTGCAACCACAAGTGCCGCGTCTTTTCCGGTCTGCGGAAGAAGAACGACGAACTCATCGCCGCCGTAGCGGAAAGCAAAGTCAATCAAGCGCAGTTGGGCCTTGATCAGGTATCCGATCTCAGCCAGCAACTTGCTGCCGATCAGGTGGCCGTGCGTGTCGTTGACCTGCTTGAAATGATCGAGATCGATAAACAGGACCGAAAATTCGTAGCCGAAGCGCGACGAACGGTAGACCTCCGACTCGAGCGTCTTATAAAGGTGACGCGCATTGTACAGGCCGGTGCAGTCGTCGGTGATGGTCAGTTCCTGGATGCGCTCGACCGAGCGCGCATTTTCGATAGCGATGGCGGCGTAGTCGCAAAGCGATTGCAGGAAGAACGACTCCGCTTCGGTGAAGTGGTTCATGTCCACGTTCACGAGCTGAATTACGCCCAGCACCCGCAGTTTAGATTTGAGTGGGACGCAGATGATCGACTGCGTCTCCCATTGCGTGACTTTGTCGATGCGCTTGGCGAAACGCTTGTCGGAGCGAACGTCGGGGACGATCAGTTTCTCGCCGTATTTTGCGACGTGTCCGGCGATTCCTTCGCCTACTTTAAGACGTACATTCTTCAGTGCCTCGGAGGCGGTACCGACGGCAATGGCGAAATAAAGATCATTCTTCTGCTCATCGACCATGAGCAGCGACCAGGTGTCTGGACGGAAGTACTCCGCCATTTTTTCCATTATGGTCTGCAGGATGGAGTCGAGGTCGAGCGAAGAGGTCAGCGCCTTCGCCACGTCATGGAAGATGCTAAGTTCCTGGTTCTGACGGGCAGTCTCCGCTCCTGCGGCGTTCGACATCAAAGGGTCCTTTGCTGGCGTGAGTTGTCAAAATTATAGGCACCCGTGAGTACCAGGAGCAATGAACCATGGTAACTGCGTTCCCCCCGTGTAAAGAGCAGGGTTAATGAGAATTGCCGAATGGAAAAATAAGACATCGCGATCAGAGCGGAATTGGGAATGAGCGGCCATTCGGGGTCGCTCTTTCGCCGCCCACCTTGCTACATTCCCCTCTTGCTGATCCTCCTTTCGATTGAGTTTAATTGCGTTGCGCCTGCCTATGTTCTTTGCTAGCCTCATAATGACTGCAAAGCATTCATTTTCCAGCTATTCTGTGACCATGGGTTGGATTGTTCTGGTGTAGTGCGGTGCCCGCCCTGAGCGACTGAGCGGAAGGGAAGGAGTCGAATGGGCGACTCGCCCGCAATTGTCCAGCTTGGATCGAGTGGATCGCCGGGCAAAGATGCACCTCAACTTCAGCTCCCATGAGCAACTTTGAAGGAGATCAACTTGTCATCTCGTAATCCGTATCTTTTCACGTCCGAGTCTGTGACCGAGGGGCACCCCGACAAAATTGCCGACCAGATTTCTGACTCAGTCCTCGATGCCTGCCTGACTGAAGACGCAACCAGCCGCGTCGCTTGCGAGACGCTTCTCGCGACCGGACTCGTCGTGATCGCCGGCGAAATCACTACTAAAGCATATGTCGATTTTCAGACTCTCGTCCGCGGCGTGATCGCGTCTATCGGCTACAACAACGCCCTCTACGGATTCGATTCCAACACCTGCGCCGTGATCTCCAGTATCAATAAGCAGTCGGGCGATATCGCATTGGGCGTCGACATCGGCGGCGCCGGCGACCAGGGAATGATGTTTGGGTATGCTTGTCGAGAGACGGCCGAGCTGATGCCCATGCCGATTCTCTTGGCGCACAGGTTGTGCCAGCGGCTCTCGGAAGTCAGAAAAAATGGGAAGCTGCCGTATCTGCGGCCAGATGGGAAGTCGCAGGTGACTGTGGAATATGACGCGAACCATAAGCCGGTTCGAGTTGATGCCGTAGTGATTTCCACGCAACACGCAGAGACGGTCACGAACGACGATCTTCGTGCCGATATGTTGAAACATGTGATTCAGGCGACGATCCCGGCTGAGCTGCTGGACGCGGACACGAAGTATCACATTAATCCGACAGGGCGGTTCGTGATTGGTGGGCCTATGGGCGATACGGGGTTGACGGGACGCAAAATTATCGTCGATTCCTACGGTGGGATGGGACGGCACGGCGGCGGGGCGTTCAGCGGAAAAGATCCGACCAAGGTGGACCGTTCGGCGGCGTATGCGGCGCGGTATATCGCGAAGAACATTGTCGCCGCGGGACTGGCGGACCGTTGCGAAGTGCAGCTGGCATACGCGATCGGAGTTGCCGAGCCGGTGAGTGTGCTGGTCGAGACTTTTGGGACCTGCAAAGTCGATCCGGCAAGCCTTTCGGACCTGGTACGGTCGCACTTCAAGCTGACGCCGAAGGGGATCATCGAATCGCTCAAGCTGCGGCGGCCGATTTACGCGAAGACGGCGGCCTATGGACACTTTGGGCGGAATGATCCGGACTTCACGTGGGAAGCGACGGACAAAGCTGCGGCGCTGGCGAGTGCTGCGGGGTTAAGGGAGCCGGTTGCGGCGGGAGTTAGGAAGTAGTTTCTTCACCACGGAGTCACTGAGAAATCGAAAGTCAAAATCCCCGCCCTGTCGCAAAAAAGCACGCGACAAGGACGGGGCGCCCCGGAGAAAAGAACTTAACCACAGAGAACACAGAGTTTCACAGAGGAACGCCACAGAGGGAAAGAATCAGTGGTCAATAATTAGTGGCTAGTTGTTGATCACAACTCAGATTCACGTCACTAGCCACTGACCACAAGCCACTTTCATACAGGAGAAGCATGTCAACCACTTCGACGCAAATACAAGCTGACATCAAAGGTGTGGAGTTTGCAGACCTGGGAAAGAAACGGATTGAATGGGCCAATCAGTCGATGAAGGTCCTGCAGATCATCCGCAAGGAATTCATCAAGAACCAACCGCTGAGGGGAACGCGGATTTCTGCGTGCCTGCACGTAACTGCCGAGACAGCGAACCTGGCCATTTGCCTTCGCGATGGCGGCGCCGACGTTGTGCTATGCGCCTCAAACCCGCTTTCAACGCAGGATGATGTCGCCGCGAGCCTGGTACGCGACCACGGCATCGGCGTTTTCGCGATCAAGGGCGAAGACAACGACACTTATTACAGCCATATTCTTGCGGCGCTCGATCACAAGCCGCACATCACCATGGACGATGGTGCCGACCTGGTCAGCATTCTGCACACCAAGCGGCAAGACGCACTCGATGGAGTGATCGGCGGGACCGAAGAAACCACAACCGGTGTCATTCGCCTACGCGCGATGGCAAAGGAAGGTGTACTGCAATATCCGATCGTAGCAGTGAACGATGCCGACACGAAGCATTTGTTCGACAATCGCTATGGAACCGGGCAATCCACTATCGACGGAATCATACGCGCGACAAACTATCTGCTCGCTGGCTCGAAGTTCGTGATCGCCGGCTACGGCTGGTGCGGTCGCGGTCTGGCTAGCCGCGCGCGCGGAGCTGGAGCGGAAGTCATCATCACCGAAGTTGATCCGACGAAGGCGCTCGAAGCGGTGATGGACGGTTTCCGCGTAATGGCGATGGCCGAAGCGGCGAAGATCGGCGACGTGTTCTGCACGGTGACGGGAAACAAAAATGTCATCACCAAAGAGCACATCGATGTCATGAAAGACGGCGCGATTGTCGCGAACTCCGGACACTTCAACGTCGAAATCGATATTCCGGCGCTCGAAAAGATGGCTTCATCAAAGCGCACCACCCGAAATTTCGTCGACGAATACTCTCTGAAAGACGGTCGCAAGATCAACCTCCTTGGCGAAGGCCGTCTGATTAATCTTGCCTCTGCTGAGGGGCATCCTCCATCCGTTATGGACATGAGTTTCGCTGACCAAGCTCTCTCGGTTGAGTACATGGTGAAAAATCATTCGACACTCGAGAAGCGCGTTTACCGCGTTCCTGAAGAACTCGACAAGCGAGTGGCAAAACTGAAGCTCGAATCCATGGGCATCAAAATCGACAAGCTCACGCCGGAGCAGGAAGAGTATCTGGCGGGGTGGTCGGAAGGGACGTAGCTTCCCGCGGGCGAGGGCGCCCGCGCTACACTCTCAGGGCGGCGCGAGCCGCCCTGTTTCTCGGTGTTGAAGCGAACCGCCTGGGCAGTATCAGGATACTGCGCAGGTGCAACTTGGAGCCGTGCCATTCCTTTGCGGCGTCGCGGCTCTCGGGTTCTAAAAAACATTCACCCCGATGAAACCATAACGCTTTCGGCCTTTAGCTTCTCAGCCTGGAAATGGGTAACGAGCGCATCAATGATGGGCTGGAGTTTGCCGTCGAGAACTTCGGGGAGCTGATGAATCGTCAGGCCGATACGATGATCGGTAACGCGGTTCTGCGGGAAGTTATAAGTACGAATTTTTTCGCTGCGGTCGCCACTGCCCACCATCGATTTGCGTTCTTTCGCCAGCGCTTCCTGCTGTTTTTGCATTTCCATCTCGTAAAGACGTGAGCGGAGAACGCGCAGCGCTTTTTCGCGGTTCTTGATTTGCGACTTTTCGTCCTGACAACTGACGACGGTGTTTGTAGGAATGTGTGTGACACGCACGGCGGAGTAAGTGGTGTTAACAGACTGACCGCCGGGACCAGAGGAGCAAAAAGTGTCGATACGGATGTCTTTGGGATCTATCTTGATATCCACTTCTTCGGCTTCCGGAAGAACGGCAACAGTAACTGCGGAAGTGTGCACCCGGCCCTGCTGCTCGGTTTCCGGAACGCGCTGCACGCGGTGCACACCGCTTTCATACTTGAGCTGCGAATAGACGCGGTCGCCTTCGATCATGGCGATGACTTCTTTTAGTCCGTGAACACCGGACTCGGAAGTGGAAAGCACTTCTACCCGCCAGCGCTTCGATTCAGCGTAACGGTCATACATGCGAAAGAGTTCCGCGGCGAAGAGAGTGGCTTCGTCGCCTCCGGTGCCGGCACGGATTTCGAGGATGACGTTCTTTTCGTCGTTGGGATCTTTGGGCAAGAGCAGGACTTTGAGTTCTTCTTCAACTCCGCCGACGCGGCTCTCGAGTCTATCCAGTTCTTCCTGCGCGTATGCGCGCATGTCTGGATCCTTTTCGTCGGCGAGGAGAGCTTTGCTTTCCGCAATCCCTCTTTTCAGATCTTTGAACTCGCGGTACTTTTCGACGACGGGCGCAATTTCGCTATGCGCTTTGGCGGTCTTCTGGTATTTGGAGGAGTCATTTATGACTTCGGGCGAGGCGAGGGCGTGCGTCAATTCCTCGTAGCGGGCTTCGATTTGGTCAAGGCGTTCAAACATGGAATTGAGAACCGTCGTTGGTCATTGGTCGTTCGTCGTTGGCTAACACCAAATAAAATTTTTCAAGCAACCGTGCTGCTTAGAGCATTGATGAGGCCACTTAATGCGCGACCCACTGCTTCTGCCTTTGCGAGTAGATCAGTTCCGCGGTCTTTGCGAACATATCCCAACTGCTCAGCTATTAGCAATTGAGTCTGGAGTTCTAAAAGCGAGCCTCCAGCGTGTAGAAGAAAATGCACAAATTCCTTGTCTGATCGATGTCCTTTACCTTCAGCAATATTGCTGGTACCGAGACGGCAGCACGGCGAATCTGCTGGCTCAGGCCGTAGATTTCATATTTTGGGAAATCTGCAGTTGCCGTATAGATTTCCTTTGTCAAGCGCATTGCCTCCTGCCAAACCCTCAGATCACGAAAGGATGATCGACTCATGATTTTCCTCCACAGCCGTTGTGCCATACCAGTTGCAGAGTTGTCTGTGACGAATGACCAAAACCAAGGGTGTTGTTTTTGGCCAACGACCAAGGACGAACGACCAACGACGGCTTCGCGGCGGGGGCCGCTAAGCGATCACCAATTCTCCACCCTGGGCTTTTTCGAGAAGCATGGATTGCTCAAGGGCACTGATGGCGCACTCGGCCTGTTCATTCGAGGGCGGACGCGTTGTGACGCGCTGTAGCCAGAGACCTGGCGCGGTCATGACAGCGAACAAAGATTTCTGGTGCTTTGCGGCAAAGCGAATGATTTCGTACGAGACTCCAGTGATCACGGGAAGCAGAGCGATGCGAAGCGCAAAGCGAGCCCAAAAGGTGGTCACCGGAAAGAGCATGTACACAAAAATCGAGATGATCATCACCGTCATCAGGAAACTTGTGCCGCATCGTGGGTGGAAAGTCGGATATTTCTGGACTTCGCGGGTCGACAGCGGATCGCCGTTCTCGAACGCGAAAACTGTTTTGTGCTCTGCGCCATGGTACTGGTACACGCGGCGGATGTCGCGGAGCAGCGAGGTTGCCCAGATAAAGACGAGAAACAAGGCGAGGCGAATCAGGCCATCGATAAGATTGAACGTAATCTGCCCATTCAGCGATGGATGTGCCTTCCGCAGTTCTGTCGTCGCCAGAAGTGGCAGATACTTGTACATGAAGATAAAGAAGCCGACGGAGATCAGGATATTGACGGCGGCGATCCAGCCGCTGATTTCAAACTTCTTTTCGGGCGCCTTGCCAGCTTCGTCTTTCTGAAGTTCGTCCAACTGAACGTTGGCGGAGAATTTGAGGGCGCGGAAGCCCAGGGTCATGGCGTGGCCTAGGGTGATGACGCCGCGAATAACCGGTAATGCCATCCATTTGTGCTTTTCCGAGAGGCGTTGGAGCGGCTCTCGATGAGTAGAAAGCTCCCCCGATGGCTTGCGGCAGGTAATAGCCCACGCGTGCGGAGTGCGCATCATGACGCCTTCGAGGACGGCCTGGCCACCGACGAGGGTCTCTTCACCACCTTCGAGGGCGGGGAGAAGCTGGATGGCGACCAGAAAACGCCATAATGTCTTTAAAAACTGCATATAAATTGGATGAGCCTCAGGCGAGAAATGTTCCACGGATAGGGTAACACAAGGTAAGCCACTGGTTTCGTAGTCCTAAGCAGGGCGGGCGTCGCTCGTCGCATGTCATGCGTCGTGGGCCAATCTGCCAATGGCAGCCTTAGGTAGAGCTTCAGGTTCTCCAATTGCTTGGCAACAACGCTGTTTAGATTCCTGGGCCGGACGGGAGCTCACGACGTGCGACTCACTACGCACAACATCAAAATCCTACAATCAGTTCATGCTTACCTTCGCTCAGACCGCTGATCGGATCGCTGCGACGACCAAGAAACTGGAGAAAACGCGCTTCTTGGCGGACTACTTTAAGTCTGTTCCAGCGGAGGAGGCGGCAGTGGCGGCGATCTTCTTCTCTGGACGGCCCTTTGCGGCATGGGAGGAGACGACGCTACAGGTCGGTGGCAGGCTCCTGTGGCAGATCATCGAGGAGCTCTCTGGAAAGAGCGATCAAGAGCTGACCGCAGCATATCGCGAGCATGGAGACCTAGGGGCGGTCGCCGGAGCGGTACTGCCAAAGAGGGATGAGACGGGTGACGGGCATTGTGAATCGCGAGCGGAAGAGCTTCGTGCAAATCAAATCCAACTCATCTTCCGCGAAATCGCGGCGGCGCGCGGACCGACAGCAAAGGGAATACTCGTTCGCAAACTGTTCAGCGAAGTCTCGCCGATAGAAGCGAAGTACATCATCAAAATCATGACCGGAGACTTGCGGATCGGCTTAAAAGAAAGCCTTGTGGAAGAGGCGATCGCGAACGCGTTCGGCGGAACGCTGGCGCAGGTGCAACGGGCAAACATGCTGCTTGGCGATATAGGCGGGACCTTACGTCTCGCTGCCGAGAACAGACTCGCGGAAGCAAAGATGCGGTTGTTCCATCCGATCGGATTCATGCTGGCAAGCCCGGCGGAGTCCGCGGAAGAGGCGCTGAGCTATTTCCAGGACGCATGGGTTGAAGACAAATACGACGGCATTCGGGCGCAGGCGCACTGCTCGGGCGATACGGTGCGGTTCTTCTCGCGAACACGCGACGAGATCACGGAATCGTTTCCCGAATTGCCGGATGCATTGGCAGGACTGCCGCAGGATGCGATTTTGGATGGGGAGATCTTGGCGTGGAGTTACTTGGCTGACGACGAGTCTTCCACTAACCCTGGCCGAGCGCTTCCCTTTAGCGCACTTCAGCGGCGGCTGGGACGCAAGAAGGTTAGTGAGAAGTTGATGCGCGACGTGCCAGTGGCCTATCTCGTCTTTGATGTGCTATACGTGGGCGGGGAGTTGGTGATTGATAAGCCGCTGAGAAATAGGGCCACAATATTGACCCAACTTCTGAAAAGCATTAACCACGAAGGGCACGAAGGTTCACGGAGGAGAACCCGAACTCATTCTCAGTCGCGGCTCGGATTCGATGAAGACGAAAATGGACCGACAGCACAGGTGATCCGCGCTTCGTTCTTTCACGCTTCTTCTCCAAAGGAATTGAATCAGCTGTTCGATGCGGCGCAGGCTCGCGGCAACGAAGGACTTATGATCAAAGATCCCAAGTCGCCATACACGCCTGGGCGGCGTGGCAAGTCGTGGCTGAAGCTGAAGCGTGAATTGGCAACGCTCGATGTCGTGGTCACGGCGGTGGAATATGGACACGGCAGAAGAATTGGCGTTCTCAGCGACTACACATTTGCCGTGCGCGACGGCGACCGTCTGCTGAATGTCGGCAAAGCTTATTCGGGGCTGACCGATGTTGAAATTCTCGATATGACGAAATGGTACCTCGAGCACACGATTGAAGACCAAGGCTTCCGGCGGATCGTCGAGCCGAAGATTGTGCTCGAAGTTGCCTTTAACAACATCATGAAATCCGACCGGCACTCAAGTGGCTACGCGCTTCGCTTTCCACGAATCGTGCGGCTGAGGCCGGACAAGCTGCCAGAGGAGGCGGATACGATGGAGAGGGTACAAGAGATTTTTGTGAAGCAGAACCGATGATTTTGTGTTCCTATTTCTCGCGAAGCCGGAAAGAGAAGTGCACAAAGCGCCAACCTTACACACTCCGATCGTCTGCCCAGGCTAAAGGCAATGAATATTCCTCTCAGTCCAGACCTTGAGGCCAAGTTGGCCCGACTTGCTGCGGAGCAAGGCCGGGCCGCTGACGCTCTTGTCATCGAGCCTGTTGAGAGGCTCGTCAGCTATGACGAATGGTTTCTTAAAGAAGTAGAGAAAGTCTGGCGGCAGCTGATCATGACGAATTTGTCGATCATGAGGGTGTCGGAAAGCTGATCGATAAGCGATACCCTCTCTGATGCAGATTCGGTGGACGGAGCTTCCGTTCGAGATTTCATCCAGCCTGCGATTACATTGCCGAGCACGGCGGTCTTGCCAATTCGCGCAAGATTGCTGTGGCGATTTACGACGCTATAAGCATGCTCGGCAAATTTCCCGAGCTAGAACGTACGGAGAGAAAGCTCGACACTCGTGAACTCGTATTCAGCGGTCTCCCATATTACTGTCCATCGAATTAGCGACAACGGAATTGAGGTCCTGAGAATCCTGCACGGCGCGCAGCAATGGCGTAGAGGGCGGGGTTAGTGGCGGTGCGGTTCTTCGATTTCTCCCACCGGAATCACGCACCCATGCGCCACTTCACATACGGCGTGCTCAAACTGAATGGTCGTATGGTCGATGCTGAAGTCGTGGTGAAGGCGCTCCTTCACGTCACGCAGAATGCGTTCGCTTGCCGAAGGTGGAATGTCGGCAATCGAAATGTGGCAGGAGAGCGCGCTGGTTTCGGAGCCGATGCTCCAGACATGCAGGTCGTGAACGTCGTTAACACCGTCGATTTCGCGGATTGCAGATTCAACCAAGGCGAGCTTCATGCCGCGCGGCGTGCCTTCGAGCAAAATGTTCAATGTCTCGCGCATGATGCCGAAACTTGACCACAGAATGAGCGCGCCGATTCCGAATGAAAGAGCTGAGTCGATCCAGTACTGATCGGTGGCGTGAATGGCCCAGCCGCCAACGATCACGGCGGCGGTTGAAACGGTGTCGCCTATTTCATGCACGAGCGCGCTGCGGATGTTCACGTCACGATGGGTACGGTAGAGCATGAAGGCGATGGCAGCGTTCATTACCATGCCGGCAGCGGCTACCCACATGACCGTACCCGCGTGCACCACCTGCGGATGCAAAATTCGGCGCACGCCTTCATAGAAAATCAAGAACGAGATCAGGACCAGCGCCCCAGCATTGACCAGGGCGGCCAGCACTCCTGCGCGGTGATACCCGTACGTATGCGTCGCGCTCGGCGGACGCGAGTGAAAATACACGGCAACTAGCGACAGCAGGAGAGCGGCAAAGTCGGTCAGGTTATGCCCGGCCTCAGAAAGCAACGCCAAGGAATGAGAACGCAGTCCCGCAACAACCAGAAGGCCGATGTAAGCGGCTGTGACAATCAGCGAAACACGCAACACCTTTGAGGTGCGTTCAGATCCGCCATGCGAGTGGACGTGCACATGATTAGTCTAAGGAGCACGGAGGAGGGATTCAAGGAGCAGTCAGCATTCGGTTGTGTGTCGAGCGTCGTGCGGCATCCGGCATCGGCATCAGGAAACGACAGTAGTCAATTCCGCGCGTTGATTTGACAGCAAATTTTCCACAGTGCTACCGTCAGCCATCGATTGCGCTACCGACTCGAATACGCGCTGGCGTGGGTGCTGGTCAAATTCGTTGGTGCGTTGCCGCGTCCATTGGCACGAGCGGCGGGAATTTCGATTGCGTGGTTCGTGTATTTTTTGCATCGCAAGTTGCGCCGTGTGGGCATGCGCAACCTGGAACTCGCATTTCCTGAAAAGAACTGGCGTGAGCGCAAAAAGATCCTTCGCGGAGTGTTCACCTCGTTGGGCAGGCAGGTGGCCGAGGTCTGCCTTTTCCCGAAGTACACGCGCGAGAATGTCAGCAAAACGGTCGTTTACGAAGGATTCGAGAACTTCGAGCGGGCGCTGGCGCGCGGCAAGGGTGTTCTTTTCCTGACCGGACACCTGGGGGCCTGGGAGCTTTCGGCCTTTGCCCACTCCTTATATGGATACCCGCTCGGGATCGTCATGCGGCCGCTCGACAATCCTTATTTAGATCGGCTGGCTCGCGAGTATCGAACGATGCATGGGAACAAAGCAGTGGATAAGGACTTCGCGCGAGGATTGATCGCAGCCATGCGCAAGGGCGAAACCGTGGGCGTACTGATGGATACGAACATGATCGCCAGCCAGGGCGTGTTCGTGGATTTCTTTGGCATTCCGGCATGCACGGCCAGCGGCGTGGCGCGGGTTGCGCTCAAGACCGATGCGGCAGTGGTTCCGGGATTCACGATCTGGGATCCAGGGCTACAAAAGTATCGCTTGCGGTTTGATCCGCCGGTGGAGTTGGTTCGAACCGGAAACACCGAAAGAGATGTGCTGGCGAATACCGCCAAGTTCACGAAGGTAATTGAAGATTATATTCGGCGCTATCCGGAGCAGTGGTTATGGGTGCATCGGAGATGGAAAACCAGGCCGGGTGGCGAGGAGAGTTTGTATTGACGGTTCGTGTTTCATGACGCGTCACGCTCGCAGCTAGAGCTGTGTTTTCTTTATAGACCAGCTAACATGCAGCGCTGAAGCGCCTGCTCCACCCAAAACCGGATGACTCAAAACGCGAGATACGGCTAGTCCTGAAACTCACCAGCCAAACGCTCATGACCAAAGCGGTGCAAGAAAAAATGCTGAAGCTAACTTGGGAACAAATAGCTGCCTGGCGCATGCGACGTCATCGTCTCGACCGGCGTGCTCCTGCCGGGACTATGCTCGGAGTCGCTGGCGAACTCTGCGGACTACATGCGCAAGTGCTATCTTCGGCGGTGCTGACGCTGTGGTCTCGCGTGGAAGGACTTGAACCCGGCGCAGTTCAGCGCGCACTCTGGGAAGACCGCACACTCGTTAAGACCTGGGCCATGCGAGGCACGCTGCATCTTCTTCCCGCCGGTGAGTTGCCTTTGTGGTATGGGGCGCTGAGCACGAGCCCTCGCCACCTGCGTTCCAAGGCGTGGCAGAAGTACTTCGGCATGACGCTTGAGGAGCTCGAGCGGCTGAGCGTGGCAGTGGGAAATGCGCTGGAAGGCTGCGTTCTCACGCGAGAAGAACTGGCGGAGAAGGTTGGGCGCATTACCGGTTCGCGGAAGTTCGCGAAGAAGCTCGCGTTCGGTAGCTGGGGCACGATCCTGAAACCAGCGGCATTCGCCGGACGATTGTGTTTCGGCCCCAGCAATGGACAATTCGTTTGTTTCACGCATCCTCGGACCTGGGCGGCTATGGCCGCGTTAATGGATCCGGAGGCAGCGACGAAGATAGTCACGAGACGCTTTTTGTCGACATATGGCCCCGCAACGTACCACGACCTGGCGCGATGGTGGGGCGGAGGCGGCGTGGCGACCGCACGACAATGGCTTGCGGCGCTCGGGGATGAGGTGACGCCAGTTGAGGTAGATGGCAAACCAGCCTGGATGTTGGTCGCGGACGCACGCGAGGCTCGCGAGTATTCTCCGCAACGGTCGGTCCGGCTGATACCGGCTTTCGACCAATATGTAATCGGTGCATCTCGGCACGCCGAGCACCTCATGACCAGCGGTGCGCGCAATCTTGTTTATCGTCCGCAAGGGTGGATTTCTCCCGTTCTGCTGGTGAATGGATTTATGCAAGGCGTGTGGCGTCACGAGATCAAAGGCAACCGACTTGACGTCGCTGTTGCGCCCTTTAACAGAGTCCCGAGATGGGTGCGTCCCGGCGCAGAGGAGGAAGCCGAGCGTCTGGCGGAGTTTCTGGGTCGAAAGCTGGAATTCACCTGGAAGAACTGAATCGAGTGTAGGTGAGCAAGCGCCCCTTCAGGGCCGCGCCTGACGATAACCTTTGTGGGATCTCAGCAATCCCGCACCCCGCAAGCCTTTCAGACACCATTTATGTTCTTTTAACAACCTGCTCATCCTCATGTAACCAGCGCCGGCTTACATTATGTGAACCCTCCGTGCGGTAAGGAAAAATCAAAAGGAGCGACCATGCGTCAACTACTCTCGCTGTGGTTAGTTGTGCTAACCGCCATTGGACCTGTAATGGTTCCCGCGCCGGCCTACGCTCACGATGGCGGAAGAACATCTACGCCGATTGAGCATCTGGTCATCATCTTCCAGGAAAATGTTTCGTTCGATCACTATTTCGCCACCTATCCGTACGCCACCAATCCTACTGGTGAGCCTCGTTTTTATGCTCGGCGCGACACGCCGACGGTAAACGGGCTCAGCGGCGCGTTGCTCAACAACAACCCGAACCTGCTGAACAGCGCAAACGGTGCGGGAGCAACAAATCCATTTCGCCTCGACCGCTCTCAAGCTGCGACAAATGATCAGAACCACGCCTACGGGCCCGAACAGGCTGCTGCGCACTTAGGATTGATGGACCTGTTTCCCAGCAAGGTTGGAGTGGCTGGGCCCCCGCCGAATGCGCCTCCGCTGACGGTTACTACCAAAGGCTTGAATTTAGGCTATTACGACGGCAACACCGTCACCGCATTGTGGAATTACGCTCAGCACTTCGCGATGAGCGACAACTCTTATAGTACGACCTTTGGTCCCTCGACGCCGGGTCTCATGAACCTGGTTTCCGGACAAACGAATGGCGTCGTGCAAATCATCAACGGCACCGGAAGTGAAACCGACGGCGGCAATGGCACGCTTTCCGTGATCGGTGACCCCGATCCGATCGGCGATGTGTGCTCCGCGCCAACGCGCAACCAGGTTACGATGGGCAGCAAGAATATCGGTGACCTTCTCAATGCTGCTGGCGTTACATGGGGTTCGTTCATGGGCGGGTTTGACCTAACCATCAAGAACGCCAACGGAACAACTGGTTGTGCTCGCAGCTCGACTTCGGTATATACGGGCACCACTGCAGATTACATTCCCCACCACGCGTTTTTTCAATACTGGACATCAACTGCGAACCCGAGCCACGCGCGGCCGAGTTCGATCGCCGAAATTGGCAATCCAGGACCCGCGAATCATAACTACGACATCAACGATTTCTTTGCTGCAGTGAAGGCCAGAAACTTTCCAGCGGTCAGCTTCTTGAAGGCTCCGGCTTATCAAGATGGGCATGCTGGATATTCTGACCCGCTTGATGAACAAACATTCGTGGTTAATGTCGTGAACTTCCTGCAAAGAACACCAGAGTGGGATCGTACCGCTGTCGTCATTCTTTACGACGACTCCGATGGCTGGTACGACCACGTGATGAGTCCAATCGTGAACCAGTCAACAAGTCCTGCGGACATGCTTAGCGGAGTCGGTGCTTGCGGCGATGGCAGCACGGCATTGCCTGGCATTGACTCCGGCAATCCACATGCGCAAGGTCGCTGCGGCTACGGTCCGCGTCAGCCGCTCCTGGTGATCTCTCCGTGGGCGAAGGAGAACTTTGTCGATCACACGGTAACTGATCAGACTTCAGTTCTTCGCTTCATCGAGGACAATTGGCTGGGAGGACAGCGTATCGGCCAAGGCTCTTTCGACGCGCTTGCCAATCCCATTAATCAAATGTTCGATTTCCACGGGGACAGAGATGGCAATCACGGTCGGAGGCTTTTCCTCGATCCAACGACCGGAGAGCGAGTGTGGTAATCGGTTGACGGTTCTTCTGAATAGAAAGGAAGGGCACGCGCAGTACCATTGCGTGCCCTTTTTAGCTAGTGGCAATTCAATTTTGGTCCCAATTTTCTTCTGAATGAAAAACCGAAACCTCGGGATAACTCGTCGTCATTTCACAAGAACGTCAGTAGTTTTGGGAGTAACCGCGTCGGTTGGAGCGAGGGCTGCCTTTGCGGCGGTACAATCGACAACCCAGAAACCAACAATAATTGCTCCTGCATTATTCGATCTGAATTCACTCCCTCGGTTTGTTGATCCTCTTCCGATTCCGAGTGTCGTCCGGCCAGCCGGAAAACGTGTAAGCCCGGAAAGTCCAGCTCAGGAAGTCCCCTATTACCGACTCTCAATGCGGGCAGTGCAAACTAAACTGCATCGCGACATGCCAGCAACACGACTATGGGCGTTCGAAGGTTCATCGCCCGGCCCAACAATCGAGACGCATTCTGGCCAGGGTGTGTTGGTCGAGTGGATGAACGAGCTCCCGAAACGACACCTGTTTCCTATCGACCACAATGTGCATGGAGCCGAAGCGGACAAACCGGAAGTTCGGGTCGCGATTCACTTGCATGGTGCGAAGGTTCCACCGGCAAGCGACGGATATCCGGAAGACTGGCGCGCACCTGGAAAATCTTCGTTGTACTACTACCCAAACCAGCAGGACGCAGCCTCGCTCTGGTATCACGATCACGCGTTAGGTATCACGCGATTGAACGTTTACGCCGGTCTATTTGGAATGTTCATCATTCGCGATGAGGTCGAGCGCGCACTGAACCTGCCGGAGGGTAAGTACGAAATTCCACTCATGCTTTGCGACCGTTCATTTGAGCGAACCGGCCAACTATTTTATCCGGTGTCGGGGGATCCTCAGTCGCCCTGGGTGTCGGAAGTATTCGGTGATGGCGTGCTCGTCAATGGAAGGCTCTTTCCGTTTCTCGAAGTCGAACCTCGCAAATACCGCTTTCGCTTATTGAATGCGGCAAATGGAAGGTTCTTCCACCTGGCGCTCTCGAATGGAATGGAATTTCACCAAATTGGCACTGATCTGGGCCTTCTGCCTTCACCAGTGCCGTTGCACTCTCTTTTACTGGCGCCGGGCGAACGTGCTGACCTCATACTGGATTTCTCTGGCCACCGTGGGGAGGAGATTGTTCTGACCAGCGATTCGCTTATGGTCATGCAATTTCGCGTCGGCGGGTCCGCCGTCAGTGACACAAGCTCCCTGCCATCGTTGCTGCGCCCTGTCCAAAAAATCGCCGAGGACTCTGCGGTCAACACCCGCATCCTGACCTTAGGCGAGAAAGACCAGATGACCGGCGTTGCGCAGACGATGCTGCTGAATAACGCGCATTGGGACATGCCGATCACCGAGGATCCCAAACTCAATTCGGTCGAAATTTGGAATCTCCTCAATTTCACCGACGACTCGCACCCGATTCACCTTCACGGTGTGCGCTTTCAAATTCTCGATCGCCGGAGCTTCGAACCGGAGCTTTACTACCACGGCGGCAAAATTCAATACATTGGTCCGGTACAACCGCCCGCCCCGAATGAAGCAGGATGGAAGGACACCGTGCAGGCGCATCCGGGAATGGTTACGCGGATCATAACCAGATTCGACGCCTATCCAGGGCGCTACGTATGGCACTGCCACATCCTCGAGCACGAAGACAATGAAATGATGCGGCCGTACGAAGTAATCGCCGATAGCTAGACAGAGTTTTGCATTAGGGATTGCACAAAGAACGTCAAGATCGGTGGAAGAGCGGCTCTTTAGAGCCGCTTTCAGTCGACAACAAATAGGGCTTTAGCCTCAGCCAAGCGATCAACTCTCTCAGAACCAGTCGCTGCGATAGGCCACCCACCAGCTCGCGATAAAGATCGGGATTGTGGCCAGCAGGGCCCACCACAAGGGCAGTGTGAAATCGCCAACGAGGCCCAGGGCGGCGAAGAGAGTCCAGAAGACTTTGCGTTGCATGTGAAAATTGTAGGCGAACCTCCAGCGACTAAAGCCAGCTTAAAGTCGCAGCACTTTCGGCATGACTGAAAGTTGGTCGCTTCCTGGCATCTGGCTGCACTATGCGGACATGGGAGTGGCATCGCACGGAATCAGGTTGTGCGCTAGAATTGAATAGCGCCGAGGATCGCGGACAACAGTGTCCGCGCCACACGGTTTTCGGTTCACCTGCCTCGCGTTCCCTTACAATCGAGAAAGTGGCGGTGTAGCTCAGGTGGCTAGAGCGAGGGTCTCATAATCCCTAGGTCGTTGGTTCGAGTCCAACCGCCGCCACCATTTCGAGAGGGTCCAGCCCGGAGACATGAAAAGGGGAGAAAGCGTAACCTATTTGTCCGGTACGATCTGTTACCTATCTCTCGGGTCGGTCAAAGTGGAGTGCTGAGACCCCTCTCGCTTCTGCTCGGATTTCGGTATCCGGTTCATACCGGCTAATTCCTCCGAGTTCGAATACTCCCTCCGGCAAACATCTGTCAGCCCAGAATCCCAGAAACGTGGATATTCCCGACGTTCTGCTGCTAGGCCACTGCTCTTGCTGCGGTGGTCTGGCTCTTCCTTAGTCAAAGGCAATACACAGCGAGAGTACGGGTCCGGAGTAACGAATCTGAGGAGGGCGGCCGCCTCAAAGCTGCAACGGCAGAAGGGGCCCCACAACTGCTCTATATCAGTTCTCTGATTCGATTCACAGCAAAGTCCATCAGAGTTGCTATACTTGACGTGCAAATAGAGAGCTTACGCGCAATGCACTCATTCATTTCAAACGTTCTCTACACGCCACAGCAAAGAATCGAGAACGCATGCGTTTCCGTTGAAGATGGCAAGGTCGTTTCGTTCGGCACCCGCGATACGCTGCAGACCGCGTCAAATCAGCACGTGCAAGACTTCTCCGATTGCATCCTTGCACCAGGATTTTTCGACGTGCATATTCACGGCGCTGCAGGCTATGACGTGATGGGGAATGACGCCGACGGACTGAACAAGATTTGCAAGTTTCTGGCACTTCGCGGAGTCACAAGTTTCTTTCCGACCACGGTTACGGCTCCGCTCGACGTGACCCTAAGTGCTCTAGAGCGGTTGGGGAATGCAATCGACGCTGCCGCATCACAGGACAAAGGCGCCCGCCCGCTTGGCATTCACCTCGAAGGTCCCTTCCTCAGTCACAGCAAACGCGGAATGCACCCCCCCGCCGACCTGCTGGCGCCGAAGCTCGAAACTTTTGAGCGGCTCTGGCAGGCAGCGCGTGGTCACGTTCGAATGATGACGATTGCCCCGGAACTCGAAGGGGCCGAGGAACTCATCGCTGAGGCGACTCGTCGAGGTGTCTGCGTCAGCATTGGACACTCTGACGCCAGCCTGGAGCAAGCTCGGCGTGGAATTACGGCCGGAGCTCGTCACGCAACTCACACCTTCAACGCGATGCGGCCGCTTGATCACCGTGAACCGGGAATTCTCGGCGAAGTGCTTACCAATCGGTCCATTAGCGCTGACGTAATCGCAGATGGCATTCACGTCGATCCGCATATTGTGGACCTGCTGTTCCGCGCCAAGGGCGCTGAAAACTTCGTCCTCATCACGGACGCAATTTCGGCAACGGGCATGCCCGAAGGACGCTACTTCCTGGGGACCGTTGAAGTCGAGGTCAAGGATGAAAAATGCCTGCGCGATGGAAAGCTCGCTGGCAGTGTTCTGACTCTGGATCGCGCGGTTAGGAACGTGATGAAATTCGCGCGTGTTGATTTACAGCAGGCAGTACGGGCGGCAACCATGAATCCGGCAAAGGTCACTCGAATTCCCAAGAAGGGTGTAATCGAAGCGGGAAGCGATGCTGATTTTGTGGTGTTGACGCAAACGGGGGAAGTTCGGGCAACAGTCATCGGAGGCGAGCTAGTTCAATGACCGAGGCGACCAAAACGACGCCGGACAAAGGCACATTCCCGCATTACATGCTGAAGGAGATTTTCGATCAGCCGCACGCGCTCGAGGCAACGATTGCGCCGCGCGTATCGCGCGACGCTGCCGAGGTCCGGCTGGCGGACGAGGTCCGCATCAGCGAGGACGAACTGCGAAAGCTGAAGCGTATTCATATCGTCGCTTCTGGAACCAGCCGACACGCGGGCATTGTCGGGCAATTTATGTTTCAGGGACTCGTACACCTCCCTGTCGAGGTTGACTACGCAAGTGAGTTTGAATATCGGGATCCTCTGATCGAAGGCGGAGAGGTCACGATCGTCATCACGCAATCCGGAGAAACCGCTGATACCACGGCCGCGCAGCGTGAAGCGAAGGAAAAGGGCTCGCGCACCATTGCGATCTCAAACGTCGTGGGCTCGACAATCGCCCGCGAGGCTGACGGTGTTCTCTACACACACGCCGGCCCGGAGATCAGCATTGCTTCAACGAAAGCTTTCACGGCGCAGATGGCAGTCTTATTTCTGCTGGCGGCATATCTGGCGCAGGTTCGCGGCGTGCTCTCCAAAGAAGAACGGCGCAAGTGGATTGATGAAATGCTCGCGCTGCCAGCAAAAACTGAAAAAGTGCTCGAGCATGCTTCAGAATGTGAGCGCCTGGCCGAGCGATTTCACAAGTTCGAAGACTTTCTTTTTCTCGGACGCGCCATTCACTACCCGATCGCGATGGATGGCGCGTTGAAGCTCAAAGAAGTTTCATACATTCACGCCGAGGGATATCCGACTGGCGAAACTAAGCACGGCCCGAATGCATTGATAGACGAAAATCTCCCGGTTGTGATCATTGCCACTTGTGACCGCAGCGATCCCGGCTCGGTACTTCGCTATGAGAAGAACGTTGCCAATATTCGCGGATTTAAACAGCAAGGAGCACGTGTGATTGCAATCGCCACTGAAGGCGACCAGGAACTGGTCCGCCTCGTGGACCATGCCTTCTTTGTACCGCAGGCGCCAGAGCTGCTTTCACCACTTCTTGAGATCGTTCCTCTGCAACTGTTCGCCTATTACATGACGGTGCGCAAGGGATTGGACGTGGATCGTCCGCGAAATCTAGTGAAGTCGGTCACTTTGGAATAGTTCGGGACCCCAAAGCTAGTTTGGCTTACGATTTTTCGTGCTTGCGAAATGGCGGATCAACGCGGCTTCGCTAAGAGAGTTGTACTTGCCCAGAGCTTGCTCACGTCGCGATTGCGCAGGCCTTTGAGAGGCTCCCTGCAACCGCTCACCGGGTTCTGAACCGGTGGTCATCACCTGCACGTAGAACCAGAGAAAATGGCGCATCTGGTCGAGCGCTGATTTCAACATTTCAAGCGACTCGATTTCTGGCAATCGCGCCAGGCTTTCCATCAACTCCGGATCATTCGGCGCCTGCATCGCTGCGCAATTCAGTTCCTGTTGGATCGCGCGCAGGTCTTCGGTTACGCGCAACATGCGCACATGAACATCGTCGAGGTAGTCGTTAGCGGCCATGTTTTTCGGACGCATTCAACATCTCACCCAGCGTGTAAAGCAAGAAGATGTCCCATGTCCATGCGCTTTCGTAATTCGAGTTGCGATGGTGTGTGGCGGCGAGAATCAGCTGAGCGCGGAGCTGGCGCGAATTTGTGGGACCTCGACAAAACGTGCGCCAATACTGGGGTTTTCGAGGGCCCAGACGAGCGTGCGCACCATCTGATCAAGAGTCACCAAGCCAAGCCGCTTGGCTCCTTCGCGAGTTGAGGGGATTCGTTCGCATAGCCAGTACATCGGTAACAGGAAGTAGGGCCAGCGATGTCCTGGGCCGAGAACGTACCAAGGGCGCACGATAGTCGCGTTCATGCCGCTGGCCTTGAGTGTGGATTCGCACTCAGCGCGAACGGCGATGTAACTCTTCATCATGGGCGCAGGCTGAGCGACACTGATGTAAATGAAATGCTGAATACCGGCACGCTTCGCCGCGGAAACGGCACCCAATGCGGAAACTCGGTCGATGGATTGGAACTCGGCCGATTTTGCTGGACTAGGGTGAGCCACGCCGACCATCTGCACAAACGTTGTCGAAGGCGAAATGCGATCAGCATAGGAGCTGGGATCGAGGGCGTTGCCGGGCACCGCTTCGCATCCTGGAGGAAGTTTGCGCTCGCTTCCCGGACGAGCGAGAGCACGAACGCGGTGGTTGCGCTCGAGCAGGGTCCTTATTAGTGGAACTCCGATGTATCCGGTGCCACCGGCAATGAAGACGGATTGTGGGGCGCCCATCGGCGTAGATTATGCACCTTGCGCAAGTTCACTGACGAGGAGAAGTTTGATTGAGACCGAGAGGAAGGCCGTAGCCCCCTTCGGTTTCGCCCAAGGCAGGCATCCGTTTCTAACCTGCCTCAATTTCTGAACTACTTCCCGGTGTAGCTGACGCGCCAGATCGAACGGCTGCCATCATCGCTTACTAGCAGCGAACCGTCTTTCGCGACGGCGATCCCCACCGGACGCCCCCAGACATTTCCATCTGCAGTGACGAACCCGGTCAGAAACTCTTCGTACTCGCCGGACGCTTTGCCGTTCCCGTGTAATGGAACACGAACAACCATGTAGCCAGTGCGGGGCTGCCGATTCCACGAACCGTGAAGCGCAAGGAAGAGATCGCCTTTGTACTCGGCGGGAAATTGATCGCCCGTATAAAACGCAAATCCGAGTGGAGCGCTATGGGGCTGAAGCAGCACATCTGGCGTAATCATCTTGGCACGGAGATCCGGATGGCTATCGGGCAGGCGCGGATCGTGGTTCCCGCCCATGTAATACCACGGCCAGCCATAAAAACCGCCATCCTGCACATGCGTGGTGTAATCGGGAACGAGATTATCGCCGAGCGCGTCGCGCTCGTTGGTTGCGGTCCAGAGCTCGCCAGTCGTCGGGTTGATGGCCAACCCGACCGGGTTGCGAATGCCGGAGGCAAACACTCGCAGGCCTGAGCCATCTGGGTTGTATTCGAGGACATTCGCGCGATGAAATTCGGTCTTGTGGGTATCGGGATCATCGATGTTAGACGCAGAGCCGACGGAAACAAACATCTTCTTGCCATCGGGTGAGAAAACTATGTCTCGAGTCGTATGGCCCTCAGGATGGCTTGCACCAGGGAAAATTTCCGCGACGATGGTCTGCGCCTCGCCGCTCGCCTTCAAATCCCCAGTGTGATAGGGAAATCGCTTCACCGAATCTGTGTCAGCCACGTAGATCCATTGCGGATCGTTGCCAGGCGGATAGAAACCAATGCCGAAAGGTTGTTTAAGACCGGTTGCGAAAACCGAGGTCTGCTCCGGCTTGCCGTCGCTTGTAATTCCGCGGAACACCACGATTTCGCCCTTGGAGGTTTCCGCCAGAAAGATGTCGCCATTCGGCGCGGCGCGGAGTTCCCGCGGTTCGTCGAGCCCTATGGCAAAGAGGTTGACCTTAAATCCGGGCAGCGTTTGGGGCATGGCGCCTTCTGGACGCGGGGCCGGTTCAGGAAAATTGTTGGCCGACTTGCTGGCGAACGGCTTCGGCAAGTCGTTTACCGTGATCTTGTGCATGGTGCCTGGCTTCTCAGTCCGATAGTCATAAAAGGGAGCTGAGTTCGAAGTTGAATCCGAGTTGCTTTGAGCACATGCCGCGGTAACCACGATGTAAACAGTAGCTGCGCAGCAAATAACAGCCGAGAGGACCGTGCCGGCTCGTTTCATATTCACCTTGCTGTACTAAGAGTTGGTTTTGCTAAACACAGATGATACTCGCCCAAAAGCAGTAGCAGAATCCTCCAGGCGGAATTTATGCATTCCGGCTTGGCAAGCCCGCCGGGGCGAGCGGCATCGAGCGTAGTCGAGTACCAGTTGCGGCGAAGATGGCGTTGGCTACAGCCGGAGCGATTCCAGTTAGCGGTGTCTCGCCTGCACCCATTGACGGCTGATCCTTACGGTCGACGAGCACAACCTCGATCTGAGGATGGTCGCTGAAACGCGGCACGCGGTAATCCGCAAGATGTGGGTTCAGTATGCGGCCATTTTCGAAACGAATCGCCTCGAACAAAGCGCCACCCAGGCCTTGCACAACCGCACCCGAGATTTGATTCTTCAGGCCTTGCGGGTTCACTACCGCTCCACAATCGAACGCTTCCACCACTCGCACAACTCTCACCACGCCGCTTTCGACTGCGACTTCCGCACAAGTTGCAACGTAACCGCCCTTCTCGACTCCACCGCCAATGCCGAACCCGCGGCCCGGCGCACTCTTTTGCTTACCCCAGCCAAATTTCTCGGCCGCTGCCTGAAATACGGCACGAAGGCGATCGTTCTTGAGGTTCTTCAAGCGGAATTCTAGCGGGTCCAACTTGAGCTCATGCGCGAGTTCGTCCATGTGCGATTCGCGGGCGAAATGGTTCGCAGCAGCGGCAAGCGAACGGTAGGAACCTTGGCGCAACGGTTCATCGGAGGGGTGAAAGGCGATGCGCTGGTTGGCAACTTCATAGGGAGTTCGCATCGCCGAGGGACCGGAGTTGTAGTTGTCGTGCTCCCAAAATACGAGGGTGCCGTCAGACTTGGCGCCACTCTTCACGTCGATGACGCCGGCTGGCCGAAAGTATGCCCAGGTGAATTCCTCCTCGCGTGACCAGACCAGCTTCACTGGTTTTCCGGCAGCTTTAGCCAGCCTGGCAGCTTCCACCGCAGCTTCGCCTGTATGCTTGCCGCCATAGGCTGAGCCGGTGTCCGGCATGATTACCCGTACGTCATTCTCAGGAAGGTGAAAGGCTTCGGCGAGCTCCCCGCGAACTCCGAAAGGACGTTGTGTGCCTGTCCAGACCGTCAATTTGCCGTCTTTCCATTCGGCAACCGCGGCCCGAGGTTCCAGAGGAACGTGCGCGATATAGGCGACGGTGTAGGTTTGCTGAAGTGTCTTAGCGGCATCAGCCCGTGCACGTTCAACTGAACCAACCACGTACTCTTCTCTATCGTCGTCCCCGCTGGTAGATGTCTTGCGCAAATGATCGAACAACTCACGGTCCGATACTTGCGAAGGCGCATCCCACTGCGCACGGATCGACTGCGCGGCCCGATCTGCTGTGATCACATCCCCGGCGGCCACGCCCACAAAGTCTCCGTCACGAACCACCCGTACTCCGGGAATCTTCTCCGCTTGCGACGTGTCGCACGAGGTCAGCTTCGCATGGAATGCGGTTGGACGGATAATCTTGCCGTGAAGCATACCGGGCAGGCTGAGATCGGAAGTGTACTTATGCGCGCCCGTGACAAAATCGCGGCCATCCCTCTTTGGTGCAGAAGTGCCGGCGATCTTCCATTCGCTCGCGGGCGTCAGACCGGGATCGTCCGGTAGTACGGTTGCTAACTTCTGCCCGGCGAGCAGTTCGCCATATGAAATGCTTCGACCGTTCTTGCGATCTCGGATTTTCGCGTCCTGCGCTTCGAGATCCGCTTCTGCAGCTGACCAGCGCTTGGCGGCCATCTGGATCAACGCTGTCCGAGCGCTCACTGAGACATTGCGCAACTGCGTGCCCATTTGAGGGGTGGTACGGCTTCCGAAGGTACCCATGTCGAAGGGTGTGAGCTCAGTGTCTCCCATCACCAGGCGCACCGTGGAAAGAGGTACTCGAAGTTCCTCTGCAACTTGCTGGGCCAAAGACGTACGGATGTTCTGCCCGACTTCGACTTTGCCGGTGAAAACCGTCACCTGGCCACTTTCGTCAATGTGCAACCAGGAATCGAGTGAATTGGGCAGATCGTGCTCGCGATGTGTTGCTTTGCCCGACTCTTGGGAAATGGCGTGCGTTGAGGCTACGCCGACGAGCAACCCGCCGCCGAGCATTTTGAAGAAGTCGCGGCGAGCAAGATTGAAAACGTATGGCAAACTCTCGATTTTCTGATGCAGCGCACTCTCAGAATCGTGAGTTACAGAATAAGGATCTTCTCTTTCGAGGGTACCGGGCTGGAGTGCTTGGTCAGGCATGTTTATTGCTCCGCCGCAGTTCAGCCGCGCGATGCACGGCTTCGACGATTCTTCCGTATGTTCCACAGCGGCAGATATTGCCATCCATGTGGCTGATGATCTGCTGATCTGTCGGACGGGGAGTGCGCTCCAGCAAAGCTGCGGCAGCAAGGATCATCCCCGGTGTGCAATACCCACATTGAAATGCTTCGGTATCCAGAAAGGCCTGTTGCACTGGATGCAGATCCTTTCCCCGGGCGAGTCCTTCAATTGTGGTTATCTTCTTGCCTGCTGCCGAAGAGACCTGCATGCGGCAGGAACGGACGGGGGAGCCTTCAACCAGAACTGTGCACGCACCGCACTGCCCCTCACCGCAGCCGTATTTCGCGCCGGTCAGCCCAATGTCATCGCGTAGAACGTATAGCAGCGGCTTCTCCGGCTCGACGCTTACGCGTTGTTCAGTGCCGTTGACGAGAAGCGTGAAAGGCATCGCGGTCTGAGCTCTAGAAAATTATAGTCTCCTCCTCACGCGGCATCCTCTTCATCTCCGTCCGGGTTTGGAATCGAAGACGGTGGATCACTTGCGGGGAAGCTGTCCTCGATCGTCTTGTCGAGCGAATCGTCCTCTTCCTCTTCCCGCTCTGGGTGTGGTGGCCTCGGTTCCTCTGCGCCCTTGGGATCGCCCTGTTGCCGTTTCGCCATAACTCATACCTCTCTAAATTTTTCGATTTAGATGGGTTGGGTATGGTTGCAGTAACTTGGTGATCGCTTTCTCTCCTCGCGCCTTGTACCTTTTCTAACAACAGCTATTACCTCCGTTACCTATTCCTGAGTACATGCAGGCTCTATCTTCTTGGCAGACCATAAGTTCCGGCGTATTACCAGCCGATTTCGGAGCCCCTGTGCGTAGAACCCTCCTCGTTCTCGTTTTAAACCTCGTCGTGGCTCCTTTTTCAGGTGCAGCAAGTACGCCTGTGGATTGCGCTCACCTTTTGGGTTGGTTAGCAGGTGGAGCATCGACTTATGCATTGACCAAAGTCTTGGAATCTCGCGGCGTCGGGTTCTCCTTGACACCGGTAGTCAAAAACCAACTAGCTGCTGCTGGAGCATCTCGCGAACTGCTCGATCTGTGGAAGAAATTCGAACACCAGGTCGCGCAACCCGGGACATGCCCAGCTTCTCTGGCTAAAGCGGCAACTGACGCGCACAACAAGCAATTTGATGCGGCAGAGCAAACTATTGCCGCGCAACTGGCAAGTGATCCTCAAAACGCCGCGCTCCATTTCGCACTCGGATACATAGACCAGCAAGAGGGTCTTTGGGATGAGGCGTTCGATGAATACACCGACGCGAAACAAGCTGATCCGGCCTTTTCCGAGGTCCACGACCGGCTCGCCCTGGTGTTCTATCAGGCGGACGACGGCGATAACGCGATCGGCGAGGCGCGCACAGCATTGAGTATGGATTTCGATGACGCAGAGGCCTATCGAATGCTCGCGCTGGGCCACTATGCGAACCAGCAATATGCAGCAGCGCTGAATGCCTTCGAAGAAGCGTTGCAGCGTGAACCAAACAATGCGGACACTTACTACGAAATGGGCCTGGTTTCGCGCGACCAGGGCGCAATTGATGACGCAATCGAGAGTTTCCGCAGATGCCTCCGACTGAACCCGGATCGTTGGCAGGCGCACAGCAGCCTGGGCGCGCTACTCGGCCAGGAGAAGCACTTCGATCAAGCCATCGCCGAACTGAACACAGCAAAGAAGCTCTCTCCCAAGGAACCTTCCATTCGCGAATATCTGGCGAATGTGTATATCGGCCAAGGCGAGTACGACAAGTCGATTGCCGAATATCGTGAGCTGTTCCGTATGGCCCCAAACTGGCGACACGGCCACGACGCGTTGGCACGCGCCTACATGGCGAAGGATGAATACTCATCCGCCATTGCCGAGATGAAAGTTGCCATCGAACAAGACCCTACCAGCGCAGGCAAGCATCGCGCGTTTGGGCAATTACTGTTAGCAGCCGGCCAGCACACGGAAGCGGTGCGGGAGCTCAGGATTGCGGTCGAGCTTGAACCAGGTTCGGCCGCTTCTCACTATTCGCTCGGGACCGGATTGCTGGAAACCAATCAATTGCCGGCCGCGCTGATCGAATTCCGAGAAGCGGTCCGCCTTGAACCTTCCGCCGAACATCACTACGCGCTTGCCGCCTGCCTGATGAATATGGGGCGTGATCGAGAAGCGCTGGCTGAGTTGCAAACAGCCACCCGGCTTGATCCGGAAAAGCAGCTATACCATGCGCGCGAGCAGGAACTGATGCAACTCATGAGTACGGGAACGAGACAGTAAACCGCGTTCTTCGCTTATAACGCTTTAGCAACCGAGGCGACTATGGCTAGTGCAAATTCGCAGTATCCGAACAACACCGGTGCAGCAGCGCCAGCTCCGTCGAGGCAAGTGGAACATTTCCAGCAGAACTCTCCACAGGGCGCCAAGCACATCGGTTATGGGTTGCCATGCGCAAAATGCAAAACCTACTACACCGCAGATCTTGCGGTTTGTCCGGTATGCCAGAGTCCGCAACGGGTCTCGCCCGTAGGCGCGCCCGTCAAGGTGGCTCCAGCTGAACAATTGCCTGATCCGAAACAAATTGAAGCTGAGCGGGAGCGGTTTCTGGATGAGTTGAAAGGACAAGTCACAGCTGCCCCACTGCCCCCGGAGTCTCTGACTCCAGCGCTACATTGCAATCGGCCAGAAAAACATCCGAACGGGCCCGCGCAGGCCGATATATGCCAGGCATGCTACGACGAACTTCAGGAGCGGGTAGATATCCTTGAGGCAGCCATGCACATGGACCTGCGCGAGGCCGCACAAATCGTGTACGACGCCGTATGGGCGGACACTTCTGACCCGAGCAAGACGTACCAGAATGCGGCTCAGGCACTGCTCATCGAGCTGCGCCGGAGGTCGGCTATTCCACAGGTATTCGGGCAATTGCAGCCGCCGATCAACTAGCCTTCATAAGCCATCCATTGGGGGCGCGAGCCCACGTCCGGGGCGTACCTCCCTGATCGAAGTAAAACTCGTGACCTGGTGAGGGAATCGCTGTATGCTATATAGCACTTTGGCTGCTGCTGGTCCGCAGCTCGACGGCAGCCTATTCTCCCGGAGTCCACATGCCACTCACTGCCACCGATTGGGCCGTCATCATCGGATATCTGCTCGTCAATCTCGCGATTGGAATTTATTACCGGCGACGGGCAAGCGGCAATACCGAAGAATTCTTTGTCTCGGGACGGGACGTGTCCTGGTGGCTGGCGGGAACGTCAATGGTCGCCACGACGTTTGCCGCCGATACACCTCTCTTTGTTTGCGGCGTGGTTGCGCGCCAGGGAATTGCTGGCAATTGGATCTGGTGGGGCTTTTGCGTTGGCGGCATGCTGACGGTCTTCTTTTTTGCGCGCTACTGGCGTCGAGCCGAAATCCTAACCGATGTGCAGTTCTGCGAAGTCCGGTATGGCGGCAAACCCGCGGCATTCCTACGCGGCTTTAAGTCCGTCTATCTGGGCCTGTTCATGAACTGCTTCATCCTTGGCTGGGTGACGCGAGCCATGGTGAACATCATCGTCGTCATACTCGGACCGATGATCGCCGAAGGCCGGGTACTGAATCTCGGATTTCTCGGGCACTACACGCTTGGGGATCCCAGCAATACTGCGCTGGCGATCTGCATTTTCATCATTATTCCGTTCACGGGCCTGTACACGTTTATAGGCGGACTCTGGGGCGTGCTTGTTACTGACCTATTTCAGTTCGCGCTCAAGATGACGATGATCGTTGTGCTCGCATGGGTGGCAGTCGCGAAGATCGGCGGCATGGGAGCGCTCGAATCTCGTTTGGAAATGATTCGCGCTAACACGCAAGGTACAGGGCTTGCAGCCTCGAACCCGACTGCATTTCTCCCCGATTTCAGCCAGGGCCTTCTAAGCGACGCCGTCTGGACCCTGCCCGTGCTCACTTTCATCGTCTATCTCGGAATGCAGTGGTGGCTGGCCTGGTATCCCGGCGCCGAACCCGGCGGCGGAGGGTATGTCGCACAGCGCATGTTCAGCGCGAAGGATGAGAAAAATTCTCTCGGCGCGACGTTGTGGTTCAACATTGCGCATTATGCGCTGCGGCCGTGGCCCTGGATCGTGACGGCCCTGGTCGCCATCGTTGTATATTCGCCCAATGGCGGCCTGAATCCTAGCGCAGCGTTCGCCCAAAATCCTGAGCAGGGCTACGTGATGGTCCTGCGTGACTTCCTTCCGCCAGCTCTTCGCGGCGTTATGGTCGCGGCATTTCTTGCGGCGTTCATGTCAACGGTCGGAACGCAGTTGAACTGGGGATGCTCTTATCTTGTAAACGATCTCTATAAGCGATTTTTGGTGCGTAACGCAACCGAGCGGCATTACGTTCTGATCAGCCGTGTGATAACTGTTTTGCTTGTCCTTGCAAGCGGCTACACAGCTGCTCAGCTGAAATCTATCGGTGCAGGATGGGAGCTGGTGCTTGGAGTAGGCTTCGGGACCGGAGCTGTCTACATCCTGCGCTGGTACTGGTCGCGGATCAGCGCCTGGAGCGAAATTTCGGCCATGATCGCGGCGGCGGTGGTGACGATCGCTTTGCGCAATGTTTCCTTCGCGGGAAATGACGCGCTCGTGTACGCCAAGAAAACCCTGATCACAGGTGGAATCACTACAATTTCCTGGCTACTCGTCACATTCATTACACCGGCCGAATCCGATGCGACTCTCGTTTCTTTCTACCGCCGCGTTCATCCCACGGTTTACGGCTGGCGTCGCATCGCTGCGCTCGTTCCTGAACTCCCATCGGTCAAGGATGTCGCCAGCAACGCATTCAATTGGCTGATGGGCGTAATTCTCGTCTATGGGTGTTTGTTCGGAATTGGTAAGCTTATCTTCGAACAGTGGATGCAAGGCCTCCTGCTATTGGCGCTGGCCGGCGTCGCCGGTTACCTGATCTTCTGGGACCTTTCGCGGCGTGGTTGGAAAACCTTGTCAGGCAACGAAGTGCGACCCGCTCCGCAGGCCGCGAATGCAGACTGAAATATCAATTTTTTTCGTGCCACTCAACGGGGAGGATGCCTATGGCCCCACAGTCGCCCATCGGTAGTGCCTCAGTCAAACTGAGGCACTACCCGCCCATCCCTTAACTTGAACCCGGGCTGGCATTTGTGCTAGAAAAGCCCCTATGTCGCTGCTCCGGGTACACGGACCGGGCCGCGATGAAAAGAGAAAATTAAATCTGCACCGCAGTGAGAGTTACGGCATCAGATAGTTTTCACGAAGCTGCATTGCAGAATCCGGCGCCTACGGAACTCCCCCAAGATGAGTAGTTCCGCCGGTGTAAGACCTCGAACCTCCTAGCCCGTTTGGAGTTCGGATGTCGTTTTCGAGCAGACCCGAAATGGCCGGGAATTCTTCCCGTGAGGCTAATTTCGCGCAAGGAATTCCTTTCCAGAACTCCTTTCCTGAAAATCATTTAGTTCTCAGCCGTTCAAAAATTCAGCACAGCGCCGGAGGATCATAATGGCGACGAATCTCGTCCAGATTGAGAATGAATCTGACATCAAGGCCCGTTTGGAAGCCGAACGCGCGCGTCTGCGTAAGCTTGCCGGACTCGACCAGCCGCAACATTTTCATCGTCCGATCGAGCGGGCGTTTACTGCCGACCAGCGAGCGCACACCACGATTCTTTTCGGCGGATTCACCTGGAAACACGAGGACCTGATTCGCGCCGTCTTCCAGGGCTGCGGCTACAAATGCGAGAAGCTCCCGGTTCCGGATGTCGCCGGCTTCCAGATCGGCAAGGAGTACGGCAATAACGGCCAGTGCAATCCGACGTATTTCACCGTCGGCAATCTGGTGCAGTATTTGCAGTTTCTCGAGAAAGAAGGAATTCCTCGCCAGAAGATACTCGACGATTACGTTTTCTTCACCGCGGGATCGTGCGGCCCCTGCCGTTTCGGCATGTATGAGGCCGAATATCGCTTCGCGTTGAAGAATGCAGGCTTCGATGGCTTCCGCGTGCTGCTGTTCAAAGACAGCGACGGCATTAAGGCCGCATCCGGGGAGCCGGGCCTGAAGTTCACAATCGATTTCGGTTTCGGCATGTTGAACGCCTTACATCTCGGCGACGTGATTAACGACCTGATCTATCAAATTCGTCCATACGAGGTGAACAAAGGCGAAACCGACCGTGTGTTCCATGAAATGGTCGAGGGCCTATGCGACGACCTCCGCAACCGTAAGGCATTCGAAATCGAGCAGAGCGCGCCCGAGTGGCTGAAACCTACGGTCAAAAAGAACAAAGTCCTGCGCAATACTTTTAACGTCTTTGGCAAGTGGCACGAGCACATGTGGGGTAAGGACTATCTTGCTGCCCTCGAACACGCGCGTGAGAAAATGAATTCAATCGAAATCGACCGCACGCGCGTGAAGCCGACCGTGAAGATCACGGGCGAATTCTGGGCGCAAACAACCGAAGGCGACGGCAACTTCCATATGTTTGAATTCCTGGAGCGCGAAGGTGCGCAGGTGCTGGTTGAGCCCATCGCGACATGGGTTGCGTACTTGATGTATCAAGCCAAGGCCCATGCTAAAGCGAAATGGGGAGCGAAGCAGCCGTACAAGAATCCGGAGTGGTACGAGTTCAAGAAGCATTTCGCGAACTACATCGGGTTGCGCAAGAAGCTGTGGGGAATCACCGTCGGCCAGAAGATGTGGAACTTTTTCTACCATCGCACAGCGGAGAAGATGGGCGGAATCACGCATCACCTAGCCCCCCAGCAAGAGCTCGCTGATCTGGCGAAACCCTTCTACAACCAACTGGCCCGCGGCGGTGAAGGCCATCTTGAAGTCGGGAAGAATATTTACTACACCGTTCACAAGCTGGCGCACATGGTGCTGGCGCTGAAGCCCTTCGGCTGCATGCCCTCCACGCAATCGGACGGAGCGCAATCGGCGGTCATCAACAAATTCAAAGACATGATTTTCCTGCCGATTGAAACTTCCGGCGAGGGCGAGGTCAATGCGCACAGCCGCGTGCAGATGGCGCTCGGAGAGGCTAAGGTCAAAGCCAAAGCCGAATTCGAGCAATGCCTGAAATCGACCGGCAAGAGCATGGCGGAAATTCGCGAGTACATCGATGAACATCCGGAGCTCAAGCGCCCGTTCTATCACGTGCCGCATCGTGAAGGCATTGCCGGAACTGCGGCACAGTTCATTTTGCACGTGAGCGACCGGATCGACAAAGATACGCGGTTCCGGAAGAAGTCGCGGGTACGGGTAGCGGAAGCAGCACCTGCGATGTCGGGTGACTGATACTGGATGTGCGAAATTGATGGCTGGGCCGGCTTTTGGCTATTAGCTATTAGCTTTTAGCTTAAACATCACTGGATCCAGCTAAAAAGCTAGAGGCTAATAGCTAAGAGCTGATCTTGCGAGGTAATGATGCACGACCACAGTCACAAGGGTCCAGCGCTGATTCAGATTGAAGGCATCGAGCCGAAACGCACCATTCAGCAGGTCAAGCATGACCACAAGCCCCACGATCACGTAACGAAATTTTTCGTCGGCCTCGACGTGGGTTCCACCACGGTAAAGGCGATTGTGGTTGATGCGGCAACGGACCAGATCCTCTGGCAGGACTACCAGCGCCACGAGACCAAGCAGCCCGAAAAAACGCTCGAATTCCTCAAGCGCATGGAAGCCGAGGTCGGCATCGACCGCCACAACACCCGCATGTTCCTCACGGGCTCAGGCGGGGGCGGGATCGCGGAGCAGATTGGCGCAAAATTTGTTCAGGAAGTGACTGCCGTTTCTCTCGCGGTGGAAAAGCTTCATCCAGAAGTTTATTCGGTCATCGAACTGGGCGGGCAGGACGCGAAGATCATCGTCTTTAAAGATGACGAAGAAACCGGGCGCAAGAAAAAGATTCCGTCAATGAATGACAAGTGCGCTGGCGGCACGGGCGCAGTCATCGACAAGATCAATGCCAAATTGAAGATTCCCACGGTTGATCTCGGAAATCAGGGATATCACGGAATCAAGCTTCATAAAGTCGCGGGTAAGTGTGGAGTGTTTGCTGAAACCGACATTAATGGTTTGCAGAAGGTAGGCACGCCTCCGAACGAACTGATGGCGTCGTTATTCGAAGCCATCGTGCTGCAGAACCTGAGTGTTCTCACGCGCGGCCACACTCTGCGTCCTCACGTGCTTTTGCTGGGCGGACCCAACAGCTTTATTCGTGGCATGCGCGAGGCTTGGCAGGCAAATATCCCGCGCATGTGGAAAGAACGTAAAGTCCAAATTCCAGAAGGCGCGACGCCAGAAGACCTGATCAAAGTTCCACAAAACGCGCAATACTTCGCGGCAATTGGCGCGGTCGAATTTGGAAAGAGCGAAGACGATTGCATCGGCTGCTATCGCGGATACGACCAGCTCATTCACTACATCGAGTACGGACGACAGGAAGAAAAAGCCAAATCGGGCGGGAAGGGTCTGGTTGAGAAACCCGAAGAGCTCGTGGCCTTTAAAGAAGATTACAAGCGAAAGAAGTTTACGCCGGCCGCATTTACGAGGGGAAGCACCGTTGGCGGTTTCGTCGGTATCGATGGCGGCTCAACTTCCACCAAAGCCGTTCTGCTCGATGAAAACGGCACGATTCTGTGCAAGTCGTACCAACTTTCGAACGGTAATCCTATCCAGGACACCATCGACATGTTCGAAAACCTGCGAAAGCAGGTTGAAGATCAGGGCGCAAAGATGGAGGTCCTCGGCGTCGCGACTACCGGTTACGCGAAAGACATTCTGAAAGATGTGCTCAAGGCGGATGTCGCGCTGGTTGAAACCGTCGCGCACACGCAATCTGCGTTGAAGTTTTACGACGATCCTCATGTGATCGTCGATGTCGGCGGGCAGGACATCAAGATCATCATCCTGCATAACGGCCGCGTGAAGGATTTCAAGCTGAACACGCAGTGCTCGGCAGGCAACGGATACTTTCTGCAATCGACAGCTGAAGGCTTTGGCATTGACGTTAACAAGTACGCCGATCTGGCGTTTTCGGCGAAGGCAATGCCGGTATTCGGTTACGGCTGCGCGGTCTTCATGCAGTCAGATATCGTCAACTTCCAGCGCCAGGGCTGGCAGGCGCAGGAAATTCTCGCGGGACTTGCCGCTGTGCTGCCGAAGAACGTATTCCTTTACGTCGCGAGCATTCCGAATCTCGCCGCGCTGGGCACGCGTTTTGTCCTGCAAGGCGGAACGCAGAACAACCTTGCCGTTGTGAAAGCGGAAGTCGATTTCATCCGCAACAGCTTCCGGGCGGCGGGAAAGCACCCCGAAGTTATCGTGCACGAGCACTGCGGAGAGTCCGGCGCGATAGGTGCCGCTGAAGAAGCACTCCGCCTGTGGAAGAACGGCCTGCAGACCTCGTTCATCGGACTCGACGCAGTCCGCCGAATCGAATACCGCACCACCCGCAATGAATCCACGCGCTGCAATTTCTGCAAGAACAATTGCCTGCGCACATTTATCGACGTTCGCACCGAGCCCGCGAAAGAATTCATCCCGATCCAGAAGGTCACCAAAGTCCCGTTGATGAAGGGCGAGCAACGGCTGATTATCGCTACCTGCGAAAAAGGCCTGGTCGAAGATGTCAACGAAATGAAGGACATCAAAGCCGGGCTGGACAAACTGCGCGACCAATACCCTAACTTCGTCGATTACGCTTCGAAAGAAGTGTTCCGCCCGACGAATGCCAAAAACATCGCCGACCCACTCCCGACCGCGGGTTTCCTGGGACGCTGGAGCAAAGAAGCAAAAGAGCGCAGGGCACTGATGGAAAACCGAAGCAAGATTCGCATCGGTATTCCGCGTGTGCTGAATATCTACACCTACGCGCCGCTCTTCAATGCATATTTCGAAAGCCTTGGCGTGCAGCCGGAAAACATCGTCTACTCCGACTACACCAGTTCAGACCTCTACCGCGCAGGCGCAAGCCGCGGCGCTATCGATCCCTGCTTCCCTGCGAAGATCGGCATCTCGCACGTGTACAACCTGATTCAGGAGAAACATCGCAAGAAACCGCTCAACGTCATCTTTTTCCCGATGTACGACGTGCTGCATTCGCCGCTAGTAAATCTGCAAGGCACGAATGCCTGTCCGACGGTGACCGCGACGCCGGAGACGGTGAAAGCCGCGTTTACTAAGGAGAACGACGTTTTTGCAGAGAACAACGTGCAGTACATCGATCCGGTGCTGAACTTCGCCGACCGCAAACTGTTTGCCTTCCAAATGCTGCAGTCCTTCCAGGCCGTACTCGGGTTATCCGACGAGGAAAACGATCGCGCATGCGAAGCCGGTTTCGCAGCCCTGAAAGAATACGAAGCCAGCATACGCCGCCGCGCACGCCAGGTGCTCGATCAACTCGAGCGCGAGGACCGCATCGGCATCGTGATGCTGGGCCGCCCGTATCACCACGATCCGGGCCTTAATCACGAGATTCTCGACGAATTCCAGAAGCTCGGCTATCCGATTTTTTCGCAGAACACCTTGCCGCTGGATGAAGACATGCTCGAGCGTTTATTCGGCGAGGAAGTTCGCGCAGGCGTGATTACGAGTCCGCTCGATATTAACGACGCCTGGAAGAACTCCTACTCGTGCAGCACCAATCACAAGGTCTGGGCGGCGAAGTTTACCGCGCGGCACCCGAACCTGGTCGCGCTCGAGATTTCCAGCTTCAAGTGCGGACACGACGCTCCGATTTATGGCGTGATCGAAGGCATCATCGAGAATTCCGGCACGCCATACTTCTGCTTTAAAGATCTCGACGAAAACAAGCCGACCGGCTCAATCAAGATTCGCGTCGAGACGATTGATTACTTCCTGCGCCGCTACCGCGAAGATGTGATCCGCAAGCGCAAAGCCGTTGATGACATCGAACGCCAGCTTGCTGAACTCGAAGCGCAGCTGCGGAGAGAGCGTGGGCTAGTCTCGAACCCTGATGGGCTGATGCCGACGTTCGAGAATGAAGGTGTACGCGAATTGCAGGAGATGGCGGGGGATTAGGGGTTCACCAACAACCACTTTTCTCGCCAATGCTGTACGTTGCTGGGTGTTCGCCCGTCATACACTTACACCACTCTCCGTTGCCTGCCGTTGTCATCCCGGGCGAAGAAGTTCATCGCTCGGTGAATGAACTTCGCAGTCGAGGGATCTGCAGTTAAACAAAGTCCTCGACTCGCGCGAGCGGCTGGCGCTCATCAAGTCAAAGAATCCAAAACTACGAAAGGCTGGGGAAAGAGATTCCAACTGCAGATCCCTCGGCGAGCCGAATGAGTCTAGGACTCATCCGGCTGCTCGGGATGACAAGCTGGCGAGAGTTTCACGTTTACGCCGCAATCGACTCCGATTCGTCTTCGAATCCCACCCTTTTCGATGTACCCCAGTCCTCGAAGCTCTGGGCGCCGCCTTTCATGCGATTGGTGACCAGGTTCGTCCACACGAACTTGATCACACGGGCGTCGTTGTAGCAGTAAGCCAGATTGTGGTTCAAAGTTGAGAAGCAGTGCTGCTGACAGGTGCTCTTCATCTTTGCCAACGACTCCCGCTCGAACTTGTGGCCGTCGATCGTTCCCCAATCGTACGTGGCGCCATACATCGGAAAGCAGGGCGCCACTGTGCCGTCAGTGCGAACGATAACGTTGTTCTGCCCGGCGCGGCAGTTCCATTCGGCAAACCGCAGTTCGCCTTTTTCATCCTGGACAATGCCGGGGGTGCCGAGCAAGTGCTTGGCGACGTCGCCGTTTGTGCCTATACCGTCGCCATTCCATCCCAGCCGCTTCAAATCCGCGCCACTGGCCATGCGGATAAAAGCTTTAATTTCCTGCAGCCGCTGAATAGAGTTGACCATCTGATATCCCTTTTTGTTGCGATCAATCAGATAGTCCACGAGAGAGTCTATCGCCGGCCAGTCTTCCGGACGAATGTAGGTGGGATTGTCGCTGAGATGTTTGAAGTGCTCATCCTGTTCGAGCATTGGAGTTTCATTGATGTGATAGTCGGTCGCAATGCGGTTATCGTGGGCATACTCCGTGAGCGTCCGAATATCTTCCGTGTTGTTCCGACAGATGTTCATGTTGAAGAACACCATGTAGCCATACACATATTGCTTCTTCAACAGATATTCCAGGTTCTTGCGCACCGGAATGACCGCCTTCGGCAGGCTCGGCTTCTCGTCCCAGGAATCTACAGCGAAGTTAAACACTGCAGCCCCGGCGTCGCCCAATCTATCGGCAACTTCCGGACGTAGCAGTCGCCCATTGGTTCCAATGTAAATCCAGAATCCCTTCTTCGCTGCATAGTACACAACCTTGTGCGCGAATTGCGGCCGCAATAACGGCTCACCGCCCATGAGCGCCAACACACGGCAACCATGATCGTAGAGCCAATCGATCGAGCGCCGAGCGATGTCCTCGGTCATGCCTTTCACTTTGTTGTTGTACGCCCAGCAGTACCAGCAATCGAGATTGCACTTGTACTCTACGAATAGGTATGCGGTAATCGGGTGAAAATCGCCCGGCAGCACGCGCGAGCGAATATATGGGAACAGCCATCCGCGCATCGTGCGATACACCAGCGGTAAGGACCAGTTGCGCCTTTCAGGCGGAGTTGCTGGTCCTGGGTCTTTCAATTTTTCTGGATATTGCGGAAAAACTGGTTCTGGAAGCGTCAATCCCTTTGAAACCGGGGCCTTTACTGGTTCCGGCGAAGAGTGCATTAGCAAATTGTGAATGTCGACGTCGATACGGAACTTCGGGGCTGTGGCCATGCTGGTCTTCCTCCACGGCTGTATTGATTCAGGTTTGACGAACAGGATGCTCAAAAAGTTGGCGTCATCTGTGGATTAAGGCATGTGATGTGGACGCCGCATAGTGGTAAAAATTGCAGCCGATCTCACGTACTTGCTGTGTTGCCGGAATCCGGCTACGCTCAAGAGAGATGATCCTTGCCGGAGATTTGGGCGGAACGAAATGCACGCTGATTCTGTTCGACATAAAAGGACAGCGATTGCGGCCTGTTTGCCGACTGACCGTGGCCACTGCGGAATTCTCAAGTGTCGAAGATTTCTTCTCCAATTTTCTGGATCACGCAACGCGGCAGGGCCACGAGGTTAAGGAACGTAACCTCTCCTGCGCCGGATTCGGAGTTGCCGGCGCGATCGTGAACGATGAGGTTGTCTGCAACAACTTACCCTGGATCATCAATCGAAAGAAACTCTCACAAAGCTTGGAAATTCCTCTGCAGCGAGTCCTGCTTCTCAATGACGTGGAAGCCGCCGCGTCGAGTCTCGCGCATTTGGAAAATAACGATTTGTTGGAGTTGAACGCCGGCATTGTCCAAGCCCATGCACCCAAGGTCTACATCGCAGCTGGTACGGGCCTAGGGGAATCGATCTTATTTTGGAACGGGAGTCGATATCAGGTTTCGCCATGTGAAGCCGGACTCACTGATTTCGCTCCGGGGACAGAAAAAGAAATTCTTTTGCTGCAGGTCTTGCGAAAGAGAATGCCTCGCGTCTGTACGGAGGAGATCGTTTCGGGTCGCGGCTTTCGCGCGATTCACGAGAGCCTGTTTCCGGATGTGCAGCACCCGTTCTTTACAAACGGTTCCGACGCCGCGGCGAGCATTACGCAACAAGCTTTCGCGAATTCCTGCCCGGCTTGCGTTGAGAGTCTTCATATCTGGACGCAAGCTTACGGCTCAGAAGCCGGCAACATGGCCTTACGGTCGCTGCCCTTCGGCGGCGTCTACATTGGCGGCGGAATCGCTCTGAAGATCTTGCCGAAGATTACGGACGGAACATTTGTGCAGGCATTCCGTGACAAGACCTTACTCAGCGAAGAACTTGCGCGAATCCCGATCTGGGTAGTTTTGAATCATGATGCGCCTGTGCTCGGCGCAGCCTACGGGGCACTCGCACTTTCGAACTCATGAGTGAGGAGCGTTTCACCTGCGTTCCTGAGCCGAATTCTTCCCGTCTTACCGGTGCGTCCCACTGGAAGCTCTAGTGGAGTCCTATGATTCCCTTTTGACGCGAATTTGCCGAAAAGACTGACCTGCCGCTTGCGATCGCTGCCGACGACGGGAACCAGTCGCCGCAGGGCTTCACGCTCAATCCGACAGCGTTTGAAATGCTCGCAAACCCGGGACGTTCAACGGTAGAGAATCAGCTCGCCAGGCTGCCACCGACACAAAAATCAGACTGGCAGAACATGCTGCAAAGCAGCTGAAGCAGGCTCAGAACTATCCAACCAACACCGAATGGGGCAGCCGTGCGCGTACTCGTGGCGAATCCCACTCCCAACCTGCACTTTTGGTTGGTTTTGCCTCGTATCGCCTTCTTCCGATCACGGTCCGGGGGCTTACTTCTTCGAGCTCGTCTTGTCGAGCGCAGCCCGCAGTCCCTCCGCAAGTTTCACGGCATCATCGTTCGCCCAGAAATGCATGAAGAACAGGCGAGGTTCTTCGTCGAGCATGTGGCTGTGCAAAGCCGTCACTTGAATGCCATGTTCGCGAAGTGCGGCGATCACTGGATTGACCTCGCCTCCCAGAAGAACGAAATCGCCAGTGATGGCGGCGTGGCCGTTTCCTGTCGGCTGGAAGTTAATGGCGGTTGCCACGCCCATCGACGCCGGGATGTCCATACCGCTTTCGTGAATCGATTCAGCACGCGGAACGCTGAACTGGTAGATGCCACCGTTGTCTTTGCCCTTGCGGCCAACTGCCGTGTCGATCTTGTCGGTATCCAGATCAATCTTCTGCGTGGCTGTGGCTGGAGTTTCCTCCGGCGTTGCAGTCAGCGCCAACGCATCGTGGAGGGCCCGAGCGAGTTTCGTTGCGTCTCCATGTCCAGCGATGTGCATGTACATGACACGAGGAGTCTCATGTAGAAGATGGTTGTGCAACGCGGCAATATCAATTCCACCTTGCTGGAGTTTAGCCATGACCGGAGCAACTTCACTTTCCAGCAGAACCAGGTCGCCCATTACCGTGGAGTTCTCGCCACTTTTGGAAAATGCAGCCCAAGAGCCTAGAGCCAAACCAGGCCTTATCGGAATTCCCTTGCCCGAAACTCCGAGCGGATCAGTCTCCGGATTGACAGTGACTTTCAAGTCCCGTCGAGGCATTGAAAATTTCAAGACTCCATCCGACTGCACTTTTCCGCGTCGGCCAAGAGCATTTTCAACAGGCTTCCATTCGGGTGGTGTTTGGGAAAGGGAGAGAGTTGTTAGAAACAGAACGAAATATACGACACACCTGATCGGCATGGCTGGTTACCTCTTTGAATAGGCGAATCATACATCCATTTACAGGTTGGCAGCGCGTGGGGATTGTAAAAACGATCGCGGGAAAGGAGCATAAAGGGCCGCGAGTACCCAAAAGAAAGAGGTCGGACAGGAATGTCCGACCCACAGAGTAGACGAGAATTCTCGGGCGAGGGCACCCGCGCTACACAACCTACTCTTTTTCTTCTTTCGTCTCGCCTGCTGATTCAGGCTCACCACCGGCTTGGGCCTGCTGCTGCTCGGCTTCTTCCATCGCCTTGCGAGTTTCTTCGGCCTTTTTGGCACGGGCTTCGGCACGCTTCTGGCGCTTTTCGTCGAGGACCTGCTCGCTGCCAAGCAGTTCGATAAATGCCTTGTCCGCCCCGTCGCCTTTTTGCCATGCGGTGCGAACGATGCGCGTGTAGCCGCCGTTGCGATCACCAAAGCGCGGACCGATTGTCTCAAAAAGCTTCTTCACGGCTTCGTCGGTCATGAGATACGCAGCGGCCTGGCGGCGGGCGGCGAGGTCTCCGCGCTTGCCGAGCGTGATGATCTTCTCGACAGAAGGGCGAAGCGCCTTTGCTTTGGGAACTGTGGTTTCAATTCGCTCTTCGATGATGAGCGAGGTGACCATGTTCCGCAGCAGGGAGCGGCGGTGAGAGGTGGTACGTCCGAGTTTGTAACCAGATACTTTGTGACGCATGATCTTTCCTCAGGTAATCTCGTCTTCAGCTTTGAAAGGGCACGGCTTTCAGCCGTGCCGTGAGATCCGGCGATCGATGTACGGCGCGGCTGAAGCCGCGCCCTTTCAAAGATCTAGTATTCAAATTTAACGCGGGCGAGAGCCCTGTCCTGAGCGAAGCCGAAGGAGCGCCCGCGTCACACGCATTAGTAGTTATCGTCCGGGCCGTAGGCTGAGGCGGGCAGTGGCACGTTCGACGTTGGGCCGGGGACAGCGTTCCCGTGCTCGTCGATCTTCATGCCCAGGCTCAAGCCCATGGTGCCGAGAATTTCTTTAATTTCGTTAAGCGACTTGCGGCCGAAGTTCTTCGTCTTCAGCATTTCGGCTTCGGTCTTCTGCACCAGCTCGCCGATGGTCTGAATATTCGCATTCTTCAGGCAGTTGTAGCTGCGCACCGAAAGCTCGAGCTCTTCGACGGAACGGTTCAGGTTCTCGTTCTTGATCTCAGGCTTGCGGTCTTCAGTCGTCGTACCGGTCTCGATATCTTCCTCGAAGTTGATGAAGATATTCATGTGGTCTTTCAGCAGCTTCGCCGAAAGGCCGATCGCATCCGCCGGAGTGATGGAGCCGTTGGTCCAGACTTCAAGCGTGAGCTTGTCATAGTCGGTGATCTGCCCGAGACGCGCGGCTTCAACCGTGTAATTGCACTTTCGCACCGGCGAGTGGACGGAGTCGATCGGAATGAATCCGATGCCGAGATCTTCGTCGAAGTTCTTGTCGGCGGAGACGTAGCCGCGACCGCGCTTCAGGCGCATTTCCATATCAAGCTTGCCGCCTTCGCTGACGGTCGCGATGTAAACGTCTTTGTCGAGGACTTCGACGTCGGCGTCGGCCTCGATCATGCCTGAGGTGACCACGCCCGGCTGATCGGAGCGCAAATAGATCGCTTTCGGCGCATCGCCGCTCAGCTTGAAGGGCACCTGCTTCAGGTTCAGGATGATGTCGGTCGCGTCTTCAACCACTCCGGGGATGGATTGGAACTCGTGCAGCACGCCTTCGATTTTGACGGCAGTGACTGCCGCGCCTTCGATCGAGCTCAGCAGCACACGGCGAAGCGCGTTGCCGATGGTGGTGCCGAAGCCGCGCTCAAACGGCTGCGCCCAGAAGATTCCGTACTTGTCGGTGAGGGTCGAATTATCGACTGCGAGACGTTTTGGTTTTTGAAAACCTTTCCAAAGCATTTGTTTCTCCTATCGGCCATGTGGCTCAATCGTGACTCGCTGAGTGGTCCGAGTCAGGTCATCGTCACAAAAGGCTGATCTGGCACGAAAAGTGGACCAGATACCCAGCCGTCAGCTTTCAACCGTCAGTCTTCAGCAAAGCTTCGAAAGCTTAAGGTTTTGCCGACGACCAACGACCGAAGACTAACGACGAACCGCTACTTGCTATAGAGTTCCACAATCAACTGCTCGTTCACTGGCAACTGAATGTCTTCACGCTTGGGCAGCGCGGTAACGCGGCCCTTGAAATTCTCACGATCGATTTCCAGCCAGTTCGGTGGATTCGCGTGTGCGGCGAATTCTTTCGCCTGCTCGAGAATCGGCAGCTTGCGGCTGCCCTCACGAATCGCGATTTCTTCCCCGACTGCGACCTGATACGAAGGAATGTTCACCTTCCGGCCATCAACCGCGACATGTCCGTGGCGAACGAGTTGGCGCGCCTGCCGGCGGGAGATCCCGAACCCCATGCGGTAAATCACGCTATCGAGACGGCGCTCAAGCTGCTGCAGGAGCATTTCGCCGGTCACGCCTTTGTGGCGGACGGCCTTCTCGAAATAATTGCGGAACTGGCCCTCTTGCGTGAAGTAAATGCGCTTGGCCTTCTGCTTTTCGCGCAATTGCAGGCCGTAGCCGACGACCTTGGCCTTACGGTCTTTGCCGTGCTGACCGGGAGCGAAATTACGTTTTTCGATGGGACACTTGTCGCTGAAACACTTCGGTCCCTTCAGGAACAACTTCATGCCTTCACGCCGGCACAGGCGGCATACTGCATCTTTGTAACGTGCCAAGTTTGCTTCTCCTATTCAGTTTGCGTCCAGTTTACGGGTTTGGCGAACCTTTCTTCCTGGACAAACTCAATTTCGTCGTGTGTCGTCAGTCGCGCGTCGTGCGCTAGACACCGTGCGACGCAGGACGTGCGACCGGTATCACACGCGCCTTCTCTTTGGCGGTCGGCAGCCGTTATGCGGAATTGGCGTGACGTCTTTTATGGCGCGGACCTCGATTCCCGCAGCCTGGAGCGCGCGAATCGCAGACTCGCGTCCTGATCCCGGGCCGCTGACACGAACTTCTACGCTACGAACGCCGTGATCACGCGCCATGTTGGCAGCGTTCATCGCCGCCTGCTGCGCGGCGAATGGCGTGCCTTTGCGCGATCCGCGAAAGCCGAGCGATCCCGAGCTCTTCCATGAGAGCACATTGCCCGCCTGGTCGCTGATGGTCACGATTGTGTTGTTAAAGGACGCTTGAATATGCACGACGCCGAACGAAACGTGCTTGCGTTCCTTCTTTTTGAAGGTCTTCTTTTTGCCCTTCTTCTCCGGCGCCGCTGCGCCGCCCGCTGCTGCTGCTGGTTTTGCCATGTTTCGCCTTTAGCTCTTAGCCGTTAGCCTTTAGGTTGAACCCTTTCGCGCGAAGCTAAGGGCTAAGAGCTAAAAGCTAAGGGCTGATTTTATGTCTTTGCCGTCGCTTTCTTTTTGTTTGCGACCGTTCCCTTGCGCGGACCCTTGCGGGTGCGAGCATTCGTGTGCGTGCGCTGTCCGCGGACCGGAAGGTTGCGACGATGACGGAAGCCGCGATAGGACCCGATTTCGATGAGCCGCTTGATACTCATCGAAACTTCCTTGCGCAGATCGCCTTCGACCAGACCTTCGCTTTCGATGACCTGTCGAATGCGGTTGACTTCGTCTTCGCCCAGATCCTGGACCTTCTTCATTGGGTCAACGTTCGCTTCGGCGAGGATACGCGTCGAACGCGGAACCCCGATTCCGTAAATGTAAGTCAGCGCGATAAACGACCGCTTGTTGCGGGGAAGATCGACGCCTGCAATGCGTGCCATGTGTCTCCTAAAGCAGCTTCTAGCTACTAGCTTCGAGCTACTAGCAACCCCGTATGCTCGAGTGCTTGCTAGGAGCTAGCAGCTAGTGGCTAGCAGCTATCCCTGCCTCTGCTTATGTTTCGAATTCACGCAGATCACACGCACCACACCACGGCGGTGAATGATCTTGCACTTGTCACAGATTTTCTTTACTGATGCACGAACCTTCATAATTCTTAGCCCTTGGCTTTTAGCTCTTAGCTTTAGCTAAAGGCTAAGAGCTAATAGCTAACGGTTTATTTGTATCTATACACAATCCGCCCGCGATTCAGATCGTAAGGCGAGAGCTCCACTGCGACTTTATCGCCGGGCAGAATGCGGATGAAATTCTTGCGCATCTTGCCGGAAACATGTGCCAGGACCTGGTGTTTGTTCTCTAACTCCACCTTGAACATGGCGTTGGGCAACGGTTCGAGAACCGTTGCCATAACTTCAATCGCGTCTTCTTTGCTCATTCGCTCCTTCGTGACCTGATTACGAGATCCCTCGACTTCGCTCGGGATTTCGGCGCGGGGCTCAGACGCCCCGCAAACGCCTCAACTTCAATCGCGTCTTCTTTGCTCATGCACCTCTCAGCTCTTAGCTGTTAGCACTTAGCCTTTAGCTAAAAGCTAAGAGCTAAAGGCTCGAAGCTCACTGGGTTAAAATCACTGGCCCATTCCTGGTCACTGCCACGCAATGCTCGAAATGCGCACTGGAACTTCCATCCGCAGTGACGGCAGTCCATTTATCATCCAAAACCTTTGCTTCCGGCCCGCCCGAGTTCACCATCGGTTCAATCGCCAGCACCATGCCTTCGCGCAACCGGGTGCTTCCGCCATTTGACCGGAAGTTTGGAACTTGCGGTTCCTCGTGCAACTTAGTTCCGATTCCATGCCCAACAAACTCGCGTACAACGCTGAAGCCGTTTGCCTCAACGTATTCCTGCACCGCCGCGCCAATATCGCTGACGGTATTTCCGACCTTCGCCTGCTCTATCGCCTTGTACAGCGACGCTTCCGTTACTTCGAGCAGCTTCTTGCGCTCCGGGGAAACTTCATCACCTACAGCAACGGTAATCGCCGCATCGCCGTAATATCCGTCCAGCACCACACCGCAATCGATCGAAACAATGTCTCCGGCCTTCAGCACCCGCTTCGCCGAAGGGATCCCGTGCACGATCTCGTCATTCACCGACGTGCACAGCACGCACGGATAATCGTAATAGCCCTTGAATGCCGGTTTGGCGCCGAGTTCCTTGATCTTTTTTTCGGCGGCCCTCTCGAGATCCAGCGTCGTCACACCCGGAGCAACCATCGCCTTCAGCTCGTCCAGGATCTGGCGGACGATGTGCCCGCTGCGCTTCATCTTTTCAATCTCGGACTGCGATTTACAAACGATCGCCACGCCTCAATTTCCCTTGGCCGCGCCGCAAGCGTGGCCGTCAATTTCCTTTACGATCGCCTGAGTGACATCGTCCAATGGCTGGTCACCATTGATCGTCAACACCCGCCCAAGTTTCTGATAGTACTCCGCCACTGGCTTGGTCTGGCGCTCATACGTATCGAGACGCTCGCGAATGACCTCTTCCCGGTCATCGTCGCGGGTGACCAGCCTGGCGCCATCCTTGTCGCAGATTTCGTCAACGCGCGGCGGATTGGAATAGACGTTATAGATCGTCCCATCGACGGGACAAGTCCGCCGTCCAGTGATCCGGAGCAACAACTTATTATAATCCACCTGTATACGGATCACAATCGGCAGCCACGACGCCCACTTTCCGTTTTCAAAGAACTCAAACTTCAGGAACGCATCGAGCCACGCGGCCTGCTTCTGGGTGCGCGGGAAGCCGTCCAAAATGAATCCGCGCTCGGCATCGGGCTGACGCAATCTCCACGCAACGATGTCGCACACCAGATGGTCGGAAACCAACTCACCTTTCGCAAGTGTGGCCTGTACTTCCACGCCAAGCACTGTTTGTTGCTTAACGTGCTCGCGGAGCAAGTCACCGGTCGAAACCTGGGGAATGTGATAGTGCTCTGTGATCCTTTTCGACTGTGTGCCCTTGCCTGCCCCCGGCGGCCCAAGAAGCACAACCGGTCCGATGATCCGCAAAACCTGCTCCGCCATCAAACTGGCCCCAGCCCGCTCCTCGCACCCCGCAAAGTCAGGCTTCGCAGGAACCTTACTCTTGCGCGCCGCCGGACCCGACCCAGCCCCGGCGGAAATTCTGCTCTTCGTCCCAACTGCCAACAATCACCTTCTCCAGGCCGATTACGCCCAGTTGCGGCGGCCGCGAATCCGCCCGCTTCGGGGAGTGAAGCCGTCATAATGCCGCATGATGAGCTGCGACTCAACCTGGTTGACGGTGTCCATCGCGACACCCACGACGATCAGCAGCGAAGTGCCGCCAAAGTAGAAGTTCACGCCCAAACCGTTAAGCATCCAGTTCGGCAGATTTTCGAAGAAGCGGCCCGCGGCACCATACAAATGGTTGAGGTGAATACCGGTGATCATCCATTCCGGAATCAGCGAGATGATAATCAGGTAAATGGCGCCTACCAGCGTTATGCGCGTCAATATCTCGTTAATGTGGTCCGCGGTACGCTTGCCGGGGCGAATTCCTGGTATGAAACCGCCGTACTTGCGCATGTTATCGGCAACTTCGTTGGGGTTGAAGACAATGGAAATGTAAAAATAAGCGAAGAAGATAATTCCCGCTGCATACAGCACTGTGTAGAGCGGCTCGCCCCAATAGAGGGCGCGCAGCACAGGGCCAAAATGCGGGTTGTCGCGCAGCCCGAACAACAGAGTTTGAGGAATCGTCACGATCGATGAGGCAAAGATCACTGGCATCACGCCACCCGAGTTCACCCGTAGCGGCAAGTGCGTAGTTCCACCCTGTGTCATTCTGCGTCCGATGATCCGCTTTGCGTATTGCACCGGGATGCGTCGTTCACTGCGCTCAACGTAAACGATGAAGGCGACCACCGCGAGCATCACAATGATCAAGCCGATCATCAGTACCGGAGTCAGAGCTCCCCATGCATCAGTCCGCGCTTTCTGCCACAAGTCGTAAACGCCGCGCGGCAGGCCGACTACTATGCCGGCGAAGATCAGCAGGGACATTCCGTTCCCGATGCCGCGTTCGGTGATCTGTTCGCCCAGCCACATGATGAAGACGCTACCGGTGGTCAGCGTGAGTACGGTCATCAGAATGAAGCGGACACCCGGATCGAAAACAAAGCCACCGCTTTTTTCAAGGCTGAATGCAATACCGAAAGACTGAACCGCGCTCAGGCCGAGGGTCAAGTACCTCGTCCACTGTGTGATCTTCTTGCGGCCGAGTTCGCCTTCTTTTTGCAGCTTGGCAAGGGGCTCGTACACAACCGTGAGCAACTGCAGGATGATGGATGCCGTTATGTACGGCATGATGCCAAGGGCAAACACCGTCATGCGACGGAACTGGCCACCGGAAAACAGATCAACGAAACCAAGCAACGTTCCCCGGTTCTGCTCGAGGAATTGTGAGAACATCTGCCAGTTAATGCCAGGAACCGGGATATGGCCACCGACACGGTACACGGCCAGCAGCGCCAGCGTAAACAGAATGCGCTTGCGGAGATCAGGAATGCGAAAGATGTTGGCGAACTTCTCAAACATAAAAACCAGCTCTTAGCTGTCAGCCCTCAGCTATCAGCGAAATCAGGTGCTTCCTGATAGCTGATCGCCGATGGCGAGAGCTAAATTACTTTTGCAAGACCTCGAATTTACCGCCCGCCTTTGTGATCTTCTCTTGAGCGGACTTTGAAAATTTGTGCGCCTGGATCGTTACAGCAAACTTGAGTTCGCCATCGCCGAGAATTTTTACGGGCCGCTTCGTGCTGATGACGCCAGCTTTACGCAAAGTATCGGGATTTACCGTGCTCTCGCCGAGCGCCGCGACCTTTTCCAGATTCACGATGTTGTATTCCTGGCGGAAGATGTTGGTAAAGCCGCGCTTCGGCAACCGGCGGTGCAACGGCATCTGGCCGCCTTCAAATCCGCGCATCATACGTGAACCGCTGCGCGAACGCTGTCCCTTGTGGCCGCGGGTCGAAGTCTTGCCCATGCCCGATCCCATGCCGCGCCCGACTCGCTTGCGGTTCTCAGAAGCCTTGCGGGGTTTGCGAATAGTTGAAAGATTCATAAAATCAGCTCTTAGCTTTTAGCCATCAGCTCTTAGCTTGAACCAACTCCAAAATCAATCTGCTTTGGCTAAAGGCTAAGAGCTAAAAGCTCGGTCTTACTGAACGATCTCCACCAGATGCGGCACCTTCGCGACCATGCCGCGAATCGCAGGCGTGTCCGGCCGCTCAATTACCTGGTTCAAGCGAGTGAAGCCCAGCCCGCGCACAACTTTCTTGTGCTTAACCGGCGCGCAGATCGCCGAGCGCACCCACTTGAGGCGAACGCTGCCAGTTGTCGAATTCTTCTTTGCTGTCATCGTAATCTCATCTGTCGTGCGTCGTCCGTCCTGCGTCGTGCGCCAAAGCACTCAATGGGCATGACGTGGGACGCGCGTCCCACGACTGTTCTACAATTCCTCCGCCGTCTTGCCGCGAACGCCCGCGACCAGTTCTTTGTTCTTCAATTTCTTGAGCGCGTCGAATGTGGCTTTGATCACATTGTGCGGATTCGTGGTGCCGATTGATTTCGTCAGCACATTCTGAATTCCCACAGAAGTCATGATCGCGCGCACCGCGCCTCCAGCGATCACACCGGTACCTTCCGGCGCGGGCTTCAGCAGCACCATCCCGGAACCGAAACGCCCGAGCACGGTATGCGGAATGCTGGTTTGCGTGAGGTTCACTCTTACCAGATTCTTCTTCGCCGATTCAATCCCTTTGCGAATCGCTTGCGGAACTTCTTTCGCCTTGCCGGAGCCGTACCCGACGACAGCAGCAGACGGATCTCCGACCACGACCAGCGCGGCAAACGAAAGGTTCTTTCCACCCTTCACGACCTTCGTGACGCGGTTGATGGCGACCACCTGGTCTTTCAGTTGGTAAGCGCCGGCATCGATTTTCTTGACGACAGTTGGCATTCTTCGTTTCTCAAATTCGAGCTATTAGCTTCTAGCTCCTAGCTGCTAGCAATCCCATGATTCAGACTTGGTTGCCAGAGGCTAGTAGCTAGCAGCTAGAAGCTTCTAAAATTGCAATCCCGCTTCTCGTGCCGCGTCGGCGATGGCCTTCACGCGCCCGTGATAAATGTACCCGCCACGGTCGAACACAACTTTGCTGATCCCCTTGGCCTTGGCTCGCTCGGCAATTGTTTTGCCGACATTCTTGGCAGCCGCGAGGTTTCCGCCTGTGGTGCGCGACTCTTTCTTGCCTTCGGCACTGCTCGCCGAAACCAGAGTCTGGCCCTTCAGATCATCAATGACCTGAACATAAATGTGGTTCAACGAACGATACACGTTGAGCCGCGGCCGCTCGGCCGTGCCTAAGACTTTTTTGCGAATACGCTCATGCACTCGCCGCCGGGTTACGTTTTTGGATGTGAGTGTCAGCATTTCAGAGATCCCTCGACTTCGCTCGGGATGATCGCGGCGGGCTCAGACGACCCGCCAAACGCGATCACTTCGCTCCCGTCTTTCCAACCTTCTTCTTTAAGCGCTCGCCAACAAAGCGCACGCCCTTGTTCTTGTATGGATCGGGCGGACGCAGCGCGCGCATTTCCGCCGCAACCTGTCCCACCTTCTGCCGGTCAATTCCTGTCACGGTAATCCGCGTCTGCTTCGGATCGACCGCGACATCGATACCTGACGGCAGTGGGTATTCAATCGGATGGGAATAACCCAGCGTGAACACAACTGTGCCCTTGCCCTTCATCTCCGCGCGGTATCCGATACCCACGATTTCAAGCTCGCGGGTCCAACCCTTGGTGACGCCTTCCACGGCATTGTTCACCAGAGCGCGCGTCAACCCGTGCAGCGCCGCTTGCGAATCGTTCTCGCGCAAGGCAACGATGTGGCCATCCTGCTGCTCGACCTTGATTCCCCGCGGGATCGTCGTATCGAGCTTACCCTTCGGCCCCTGCACCGCGACTACGTTTCCGTCGATTTTGACCGTCACGCCCTTGGGCAATGCGATCGGCTTTTTTCCAATTCGTGACATAAGAATCAGCTCTTAGCTGCTAGCTTCTAGCCATTAGCTTGTCGTGCCACGGCAATTTTTTTTGGTTGCTAGTGGCTAGGAGCTAACAGCTCGAAGCTGCCGTTACCAAACTTCGCAGAGTACCTCCCCGCCAACGCCCTGCTTGCGCGCCTGCTGCCCGGTCATCACGCCGCGCGGCGTCGTCAGAATGTTGATCCCCAGTCCGCCGAGCACGCGAGGAATCTCAGTCCGCCGGACGTACACACGACATCCCGGGCGCGACACGCGCTCGACGTTCGAGATGGCCGCTTCGTTGTTGCCATCGTACTTGAGGTAGATCCGCACGACCTTGTGACCTTCCTCTTCCGTAGGCTTGTAGTTCGCGATGTAGCCCTCTTCCTTCAGAATGCGGGCAATCTCGAGTTTCAGCTTGGAGGCCGGAACATCAACCTTCTGGTGCCGCGCGTTGATCGCGTTGCGAATTCGCGCCAGCATGTCTGCGACCGGATCGGTCAACTTCATACGTTTTGCTTCTCCATGCCCATTACTAGCCGGGCCAGCCTGACGGATTTTCCGTCGTCAGTCGTTGGTCGTTCGTCGTTGGCCGAACCCTTAAGCCTCTGAGCGGAGAGGCCAACGACCAATGACTGACGACCAAGGACGGTCTTCCTACCAGGACGCCTTCGACACTCCTGGAATTTCTCCGCGCAGAGCCAGCCCGCGGAAACACAGCCGGCAAATGCCAAACTTGCGCAGATACGCGCGCGGACGCCCGCAAATCTTGCAGCGGTTGTGTTTGCGCGTCGAAAACTTCGGCTTTTTTACGTTCTGCGACTTTACCTTGAATTCCGCAGCGTCTTTGACTCGTTTTGCTGTAGTTGCCACTTAGCTTCTAGCTCCTAGCTACTAGCCTCTAGCAATCTGCTGCTGGCTAGTGCTTTTCATTGATTCAATGACTCAATGATTCAATCTCTTCAAGCCCTAAACGGCATTCCCAAATGCTTCAATAGCGCACGCGCCTGATTGTCATCACGCGCCGTGGTGACAATCGTCACGTTCATGCCCTTCAACTTGTCCACTCGCGCGTAGTCGATCTCAGGGAAGATCAGCTGATCATGCAAGCCGATGGTGTAATTCCCGCGACCATCGAACGACTTGGTCGAGACCCCGCGGAAGTCGCGTACACGCGGCAGAACGATGTTCACCAGGCGATCGAAAAATTCGTACATGCGATCACCGCGCAGCGTCACCATAGCGCCGATCGGCATGTTTTCGCGGACTTTGAACGCGGCGATGGATTTTTTTGCACGCGTGACCACCGGCTTCTGCCCGGTAATCTGTCCGAGCTCGTTCACGGCCGGATCGAGTACCTTGGCATTCTGCGTCGCCTCACCCACGCCCATATTCACCACGATCTTGTGCAGGTGTGGGACAGCCATGGGATTGCTCAGCTCGAATTCCTTCATCAGCGCCGGAGCGATTTCCTTGCGGAAGCGGTCCCTCAACCGCGGCGGTTCCTTGGCGCTATGACGCGCAGCTTCAGGAGCGCGCTGCTCTTCTTGTTGTGCTGCGCCACCTTTTTTGTCTCTTCTATCTTTCGCCATAATTCAGTTCTTAGCCGTTTGGCTCTTAGCAACCCCAGCTCACAGCTAAGGGCTAAGAGCTAGAAGCTATTTATCCAATGTCGTTCCGCACTTCTTGCAAACACGTACCTTGCGATCGCCCTGCACGGCATGGCCGATACGCACCGGGCCGCAGCTTGGACAAACCAACTGGACCTTCGAAATCGAAATCGGGCTTTCCTGCTCGGCAATGCCGCCTCTCGTCTTAGGATTGCGTTTTTGGCTCATGGTCTTCTTGACCATCATTACGTGCTCGACTAGAACACGCCCAGTATTGGGGAATACGCGCAGCACGCGTCCCTGCTTTCCCTTGTCGCGCCCGCTTAAGACCTTCACCGTGTCATTGCGGCGGATATCAACTCGTTTGTGTGCCGTTGCAGTTGCTGCCATTTCTTATTCCCTTGTCATCTCTAGCGGGTTCAGTCCGCAAGAAATCTGCTTTTCGCCTACAACACCTCAGGCGCAAGCGAAACAATCTTCAAAAACTTCTTCTCTCTCAGCTCTCTTGCCACCGGACCAAATACGCGCGTTCCAACCGGCTCGCCAGCTTCATTTATAAGCACCGCTGCATTCTGATCGAAGCGGATGTAAGTCCCATCACGCCGGCGATGCTCTTTCCGGGTACGCACAATCACGGCCTTCACAACTTTGCCTTTTTGCACTTGGCCATCCGGCGCAGCTTCCTTCACGCTCGCCGTGACCACATCACCAAGACCAGCGCGCAGACCGGTCGATCCGCCCAGCGGCAGAATCATCTGCAGCTTGCGCGCGCCACTGTTGTCGGCGACTTCGAGCATGCTTCGCATCATGACTGTCATAGCAATTTCTCCGTGCGAAGCTGCTAGCTTCTAGCCACTAGCTCCTAGCAACCGATCTTTGGTCGCCAGCAGCTAGAAGCTAGGGGCTAGAAGCTTGGCTTACTTCTGCTCCTCCGCTCCCGCCACGTCGGGCACGAGCGCGGTCTTGCGCACAATCTCTTTCAACTTCCAGCGCTTCAGCTTCGAAAGCGGACGCGTCTCTTCAAGCCGCACCACATCGCCGACATGCGCCTCGTTTTTTTCGTCGTGCGCATAAAACTTCTTCGCCTTCGAGATCACCCGCGAGTACAGCGGGTGCGCCTTCTTCCGAACCACCTGGACGACGATCGTCTTTTGCATGCGGTTCGAAACCACATATCCGATCAATTCTTTGCGCCTTCCGGCCGCTTGCGTTTCCGCCATTACTTCTTCTCCCCTGCGGCGGCGCGCTCGCGGGCAATCGTCTTTACCCGCGCAATATCTTTACGCAAGCCGCGGATCTTCTTCAGGCTCTCGGTCTGGCCCATGTTGAGCTGAAACTTCAGCTTAAACAGCTGGTCGCTCATTTCCCGTTCCTGGTGCCGGAGTTCTTCGTCCGTCAGATTTCTGATTTTTTCTGCTTCCATAAATAGCTCTCGGCTTTCAGCCATCAGCCTTCAGCTAAACCCAACCGTCTTGACTGACGGCTGATAGCTGAGAGCTGACAGCTCAATGTGCTGTCTCCCTTTGCACCAGCGTCGTTCGCAGCGGCAGCTTGTGCGACGCAAGCCGCATGGCTTCTGCCGCATCTTGCGGAGTCACGCCTTCCATCTCAAACAAAATTTTGCCTGGCTTTACCACCGCGACCCAATGGTCAGGCGCGCCCTTGCCTTTGCCCATACGAGTCTCAGCAGGCTTCTTCGTAACCGGCTTGTCCGGGAAGAGGCGAATCCAGATCTTCCCGCCACGCTTGATGAATCGAGTCATCGCCACACGGCTGGCCTCGATTTGGCGGTCGGTGATCCAACCCGGCTCTAGCACTTTTAATCCGTAGTCCCCAAACGACAGCTCGCTCCCACGCCAGGCTTTTCCGGCCATGCGCCCGCGTTGCTGCTTGCGGTACTTAACTTTTTTCGGCATCAACATAAATAAGCTCTCAGCTTTTAGCTGTCAGCTCTCAGCCCGCGTTGCTCATGCCGTCGCCTCTGCTGAAAGCTGACGGCTCATAGCTGATAGCTGCCTAAAACGCTCCCACTGCCTGCGACTCACGCTTTTTCGTCGGCAGAATTTCGCCGCGATAAATCCAGCACTTTACGCCGATCACGCCATACGTGGTACGCGCTTCACTGAACCCGTACTCGATATCAGCGCGCAGCGTGTGCAGCGGCAAACGGCCCTGCAGATACCACTCCGAGCGCGCGATTTCGTTTCCGTTTAAGCGCCCGCTCACGCGAACTTTGATTCCCTTGCATCCGAAGCGCAGCGCGGAATCTACGGCCTTGCGCATGGCGCGGCGGAAGCCGACCCGCTTCTCAAGCTGCAGCGCGATCGACTCCGAAACCAGTTGCGCATCAAGCTCAGGCTTGTGGACTTCCTGAATATCGATGTACACCTCGCGGTTCGTGCGCTTTTGCACTTCCTGCTTGAGCTTGTCTATCTCCGCGCCTTTGCGGCCAATAATGATTCCCGGGCGCGCAGTCTTGATGATGACGCGCAGCTTGTTGCCCGGCCGCTCGATTTCGATCGAGCTCACGCCTGCCGACTTGAGCTTGTCCTTCAATTCGCCTTTCAGGCGGACGTCTTCAAGCAGCAGCTTGTCGTAATCGCGTTCGACAAACCAGCGCGACTTCCACGGCTTGGTGTATCCGAGCCGGAATCCGTAAGGATGTACTTTTTGACCCATAAATCAGCTTTTAGCTCCTAAGCTCTTAGCCTCTAGCTCCAACCCCAATCAACTGTCCATTCCGAGCGAGCACTCCGATTCGCCTTGCGAATTGGAAGCGCAGTCGAGGAACCTGCTTTCCTCTGCAGCAGCAAACACTATTTCTTCGCCACTGCCTTTTTCCCAGTCGACTTCTTCTTTGCCACAGCCCTTTTCTTCTTCGCTGGAGCCGCGGCGGCTTTCTCTTCTCCGACAACCGTCGCCAGATCTCCCACGCCGTTCTTTCCGCGTTCGGCAAGCGCAATTTCGATGTGCGCAATGCGGCGGACGTAGCGATAAGCGCGTCCCATCGGCGCCGGACGAATCCGCTTCATGCGCGGGCCGTCGTTCGCGACCGCATGCTTCACGTAAAGATTGTCGAGATCGACGTCGATATTTTTTTCCGTGCTCAGGTAATTCGCGTTCTCAACCGCCGAGCGCACCAGCTTTTCGATCTTGCCTGCAATGCGCTTCTTGCTGAATGCCAGCGTATTCAGCGCATTCTCGACGCGCTGGCCTTTGATCTGGTTCAGCACCAACCGCGCCTTCTGCGGCGATACGCGAACGAACCGGGTTTGAGCTCTGAATTCCATTTTCATCAGCCTTTAGCTGTTAGCTCGTAGCTTCTAGCTGAAGGCTAAAAGCTAATGGCTAAGAGCTTATTTCATGCCTTCGGTGCCGGAGCCGCGGGTGCCGCGCCCGCTGCCGGAGCCGGAGCTCCTGGACCTCCGGGAACGCCCGCCGGACGTGCCGCCGCTTCGGTTGCTGCCTTCATCGAGTGGCCCTTGAACTGGCGCGTAAAGCTGAACTCGCCCAGCTTGTGGCCGACCATGTTCTCCGTGATGTACACGGGAATAAATTTCTTTCCATTGTGCACCGCGATCGTGTGCCCCACCATCTCCGGGATGATGGTCGAGCGCCGTGACCACGTGCGAAGAACTTTCTTCTCGTTACGCGAGTTCATCTGCTCGATTCGCACCGCCAGATACTCGTCGATGAACGGACCCTTTTTTGTCGATCTCGCCATAAAACCAGCTTTTAGCTGTTAGCTCCTAGCTTTTAGCTCAAATTCAAATCTAAACTCTTGTCATTCCGAACGGCTTCAGCGGTGAGGAATCTGCTTTTCGAGATCCCTCGACTTCGCTCTGGATGACCGCTGCGGGCTCAGACGCCCGCAAAGCGCGGTCATTTACTCCGGCTCACAATGAACTTATCCGTGCGCTTGTTGTTGCGCGTCTTATAACCGCGCGTCGGCTGGCCCCACGGCGTAACCGGATGACGCCCGCCTGAGGTTTTGCCTTCACCGCCACCATGCGGATGATCAACCGGGTTCATCGAGACGCCACGGTTGTGCGGGCGCTTGCCCAGCCAGCGAGTACGTCCGGCTTTGCCAATCGTGATGTTTTCGTGGTCGATGTTGCCGACCTGGCCAATTGTCGCCATGCAATCCTGCGAAACCTTGCGGGTCTCACCGGAAGGCAACTTTACGAGTGCGTACTCGCCTTCTTTCGCGACCAACTGCGCCTGACCACCCGCCGAGCGCACCATCTGCGCGCCCTTACCAGGACGAAGCTCCAGGTTGTGAATCGTCGTGCCAGGTGGAATGTTCTTCAGCGGCAGTGCGTTGCCGACCAAAATATCCGCATCCGGCCCGCTGACAATCTTCGCACCAACTTTCAAACCATCCGGCTGGAGGATGTAGCGCTTCTCGCCATCCGCGTACGCCAGTAAGGCAATGCGCGCCGAACGGTTCGGGTCGTACTCGATCGAGACTACAGTCGCCGGAATGCCGATCTTGTTGCGCTTGAAATCGATAGCACGCAGCTTGCGCTTGTGGCCTCCGCCAATGAAGCGCATGGTCTTGTCGCCCGAGTTGCGCCGCCCGCCGGTCTTGTACTTCCGCTCAGTCAGCGGCTTATGCGGACGGTTCGTCGTCAGGTCTTCGCTCGACAGCGTCGTGCGATAGCGCAACGTCTGCGTAGTCGGTCTGTAAGTCTTGATTGCCATAAAATCAGCTCTTAGCTTCTAGCCACTAGCTTCTAGCATTCCGGCCGATTCACGCGCCGGAATGCGCCGCCGAAAGGCCTCCGTGCTGATTGTTCATGCACGAGCCTCTAGCGGTTTTCAAAATCAAAGATTCTGCGCGTACTCCGGCATCTTCTCGCCGGACTTCAATTTCACGTACGCCTTCTTCCAATCCGGACGGTAGCCGGCAAACTTTCCGCGCCGGCGCTCTTTGCCCGGATAATTCGCCGTGCGCACCGAAGCGACCTTCACCTTGAAAATCGTCTGTACGGCTTCTTTGACTTCCGTCTTCGTCGCCTTCGGTGCAACCTGGAAGACCAGCGTGTTCTGGTTTTCCTTGATGCCGAGACCTTTCTCTGTAATCACCGGCTTGCGGATGATCTGGTACGCAGTTTTCATTTATGCCACCTCCGCCGCTTTCCGGGTGCGAGTGCGCGAAGCGCGTGCAGTCTTCTGCGTCTTCTTCTCGCCTTCGCCTTCGCCGGTCTTACGATCACGCTTCGAAGCCGAATTCTTGAGTGAAACTTGCAGCTTCTCAATCGCCGGCTGCGAGAAGATCGCGCGGTCGTAGCGCAGCAAGTGAAATGGATGCACCTCGCTGCTCGTGACCAACTCAACCCCTTCGAGATTGCGCGAGCTCAGCACCAGGTTGCGGTTGCCGTGGTTCGCGATTTCGACCAGCAATGCAGTCTTATCGACCTTTAAATTGTCGAGCGCCTTACGGAACTGCTGTGTCTTCGGCTCTTTCACATCGAACGCGTTCACCACAATCAGCTTGCCATCGGAAAACTTCGCCGCCAGTGCCGATCGCAATGCGCCCAGCAGCTTCTTGCGCGGGAAGGTGTAATCGTATGAGCGCGGTTGCGGCCCATGCACAGTACCACCGTGCCGCCATAGTGGCGAACGAATCGAACCGATACGAGCGCGACCAGTGCCTTTTTGCCGCCACAGCTTCTTGCCCGATCCCGAAACCCGCCACCGGTTCTTCGTAGCATGCGTTCCTGCGCGCTGCCCGGCGCGGTAATGCTTCACCGCTTCCCAGAGCAGATCTTCATTGATCGCGCCAAAGACTTCGTCGGCCAGCTCCAGCGTGCCAGCTTTCTTGCCGCTCAAATCGTGAATGTCAATCGTTGCCATCTCTTCTCTCGTGTAGGTCGGACATTCTTGTCCGACCAGCGCGGACAGGAATGTCCGCGCCACACATTAACCCTTCTTCGCTGCTCGTTTCGCCGCCTTCAACGGATCGACCGTCGCCGCGCCGGCAAATCCTCGGCGCTCTCTCGGCGGATGCTTCGCCTTCGTAATCACAAGATATCCGCCAGTCGGCCCGGGAACGCTGCCTTCCACGACAAGCAAGTTGTCGTCTTTATCGACGCCGAGGACGCGCAGGTTGCGGACTGTCACCCGCTGATTGCCCATGTGTCCCGACATGCGCATGCCTTTAAACACGCGCGACGGGAATGCGGAACTGCCGATTGAGCCTGTGATCTGAAACATCGATCCGTGCGACTTCGGGCCGCCACCAAAATGATGGCGCTTAACCACTCCCTGAAAACCTTTGCCTTTGCTCACGCCAATGATGTCGACAAACTTTTCTCCTTCGAAAAGTTCGACCAGCACGCGATCCCCGGCTTTCACTGCCACGTCACCGTCAGCCTCGATCGGAACCTCGCGGATGAATTTCACTGGCGGCAGATTGTTCTTTGCCAGGTGCCCGCGCATCGGCTGCGTGAGGCGCGATTCCTTCACGAATTCAACCAGTCCAATCTGCGCGGAGTCGTAACCATCTTTTGCCTGGTTCTTCGACTGCGTCACCACGCACGGACCTGCCTGCAGCACCGTCGCCGGACGCACGTCACCCTTAGTGTCGAAGAGTTGCGTCATGCCGACTTTCTTGCCCAAGATTCCTGCTACTTTTGCCATCTCATTAATCCTGTGTGGCGCGGGCGCCCTCGCCCGCGAGCTGTTGCGGAGCTACGCTCCGCCGGACGGACGAGGGCGTCCGTCCCCACATGGTCTACTTATGTTCTTTCCCGAACGCCTTGATTTCCACATCCACTCCAGCCGGGAGGTCAAGTTTCATCAATGCATCTACGGTCTGCGGCGTCGGATCGAGAATGTCAAGCAGACGCTTGTGCGTGCGAATCTCGAACTGCTCGCGCGACTTCTTGTCCACGTGCGGCGAACGCAGCACGGTGAACTTGTTCTTCATCGTGGGCAGCGGAATCGGTCCTGCGATCTGCGCACCTGTGCGTTTCGCCGTAGCGACGATTTCCGTAGTCGATTGATCGAGCACGCGGTAATCGTATGCCTTCAACCGGATGCGAATTTTCTCGTTTCCTATCACGTTTCTTCCTAACCCTTCCGGCTCATCCGGAAGGAAAGAGCTTGAGGCGCTTAGCGGGCGTTTGAGCCCGCTGCCGAAATCCCGAGCAGAGCGAGGGATCTCTAGCCCTCTACATGGCCATTGCTACTGAATAATCTCCGAGATCGTCCCTGCGCCTACCGTGTGTCCGCCTTCGCGGATGGCGAAACGCAAGCCTTTCTCCATCGCCACCGGCGTGATCAGCTCAATCACCAGCGCCACGTT
>Ga0070741_10001876_pt1 | contig 60077 bp, 57 predicted proteins | sample Coa_R1_4_FD_66440 | JGI IMG/M metagenome (GOLD analysis project Ga0070741, IMG submission 66440) | Surface soil microbial communities from Centralia Pennsylvania, which are recovering from an underground coalmine fire - Coalmine... | ecosystem: Environmental > Terrestrial > Soil > Unclassified ...
GGCCCAAGCTGATCATCACCACGTCGACGTCGACGACCCAGCCGCCGTTCACGCCGTGCGACCCCAACGCGGCGGCGCCCGTCATCAGCGGCATCGGCATCCACCCGGGCGCCACCGCGGGGACGATGACCGTCAACTGGCGCACCGACGTGCTGTCCGACTCGCTGGTGCTGTTCCGGCGCAAGGGCGACACGGCGTGGACGCAGGTGGGCTCGCCCGCTCGCACCATGAACCACCAGGTCCAGGTGCAGGGCATCGACCCCAGTCAGGACTACGAGTTCGGGGTGCGCTCGGCCGGGTGCAACGGAGCCACCACCACCGACGACAACAGGGGCGCCGGGTACCAGTGGTTCTTCCCGCCGCCCCCCCAACCCACCACGCCCTACTGGTTCCACGGCACGCCCGACGACCAGGCCAACCGGGTGATCGGCCCGCCCTACACGGCCACCTTCGACCAGAACCAGCCCACGGGCACGGTCCCGGTGGTCCAGACCACGGCGCCCTTCGCCAATACCGACCTGGCCGGCAACCCGCTGGCCGTCTTCTGGAAGGCATCGGTCAGCAACCTCACCATCGACGGCGACGTCATCTTCGACTGGTGGTGGAGCATGAGCGACCCGAGTGCGCTGGCGCCCAACGGTGTGGTCGACATCCAGGTCTTCGCCGACCAGGACCCGAACACGCTCACGGGCACGCTCATCGGCTCGGCCCGGGCCAACCTCATCGGGCTGTCGAACACGCCCACCGAGGTGCTCACCAAGGTGCCCGTGCACGGGACGGCCGCCAACAGCCTGCTCATCCAGGTGTCGGCGCCGTTCATCAACGGGGGCCAGACGCTGCGGGTCGCGTACGACGCCACGACCACGCCGTCCGGCTTCGCCCTTCCCGTGGGCGCCGCCCCGGATTGGGCCGGCCCGCATCCCACGGTCGGCCCCTACCCGCCCCTGTCAGCGGGCGGGTCCAACGTGAACCTGGCGGCCGTGCCCACCAACTCCACGCCCACCGACGCCGACAAGGCCGCGGGTACCGGGCTGTGCACGCCGGCGCCCACTACCACGGGCGGCGGCACGGGCGGCGGCACGGGCGGCGGGACGGGCGGCGGCGGGTCCACGCCGGCGCCGGCGCCCACGCCGGGCACCAACGGAGGGCCCGAGGGGTACCGCCTGGCCGCGTCGGACGGCGGGGTGTTCGCCTTCGGTGACGCCGCCTACCGGGGCTCGCTGGGCGGCATCAAGCTGGCCGCTCCCATCGTGGGCATGGCGGGCACGCCCAGCGGCAGCGGGTACTGGCTGGTGGGGTCGGACGGCGGGGTGTTCGCCTTCGGCGACGCCAAGTTCTTGGGTTCCCTTGGCGGCCTGCACCTGAACGCGCCCATCGTGAGCATGACCGCCACGCCCACGGGCCGGGGGTATTGGATGGTGGCTCGGGATGGCGGCGTGTTCGCCTTCGGCGACGCCAAGTTCCACGGGTCCGCCGTGGGCTCGAAGCTGCAGGCGCCCATCGCCGGCATGGCATCGTCGGCCACCGGCCGGGGCTACTGGCTGGTCGCCGCCGACGGCGGGGTGTTCGCCTTCGGTGACGCCGTCTACAGGGGCGGCGCCGCCGGCCAGAAGCTGCGGGCGCCCATCGTCGGTATGGCAGGCACACCGGACGGCGGCGGGTACTGGCTGGTGGGGTCGGACGGCGGCGTGTTCACCTACGGCAACGCTCCCTACAGGGGCGGCGCCGCCGGTCAGAAGCTGCGGGCGCCCATCGTGGGCATGGCCACCACCGACACCGGCAGCGGGTACTGGCTGGTGGGCTCGGACGGCGGTGTGTTCACCTACGGCGACGGCGGGTTCCACGGCTCCACCGGCGACATGCGCCTCAAGGCGCCCATGACGGGGATGGCCGCCGCCTAGTTCAGAGGAGCAGACGGAACAGTTGGAAGGCCCGCTCCCACTGTTTCGTCTGCGGGTTCTTGACGTTGGGATCGAGGAGGGGGAAGGCGCGGGCCAAGGCCACGCTCAACCCTCCTGCGATGTCGGGGAGGCGCTCCTGCGTCTCCTCACTCAGCCCCAGCTCCAGGGCGGGCCGGTCGGCGATGCGCTCGATGAACGGCTCGACCCCGGATTCCTCGTCGAGCCGCCGGAACTCGTGGATGCGCTCCTGCAGCCCCTTGGTGATGGGCAGGTCCCACGGCTCGATGATGTCCCGCAGGTTGGCCTTGGCGTTGGCCTCGCCCCGGATGAGCAGGTCGGACAGCTTCCCGAAGACGAAGTCGTCGTAGCGCTTCAGGTCGCTCTTGTCGATGTCCAGGTCGGCGGCGACGCGAAAGAACCGTTCGAACTGGGCCACGCCCATGACCGGCATACCCGACAACGTGCCCGCCCGCGACCGGCCCCGACACCACGCGACCGCGTAGTCGTGCGGTTTTGCGGATCTGCAGTTTTGCGGCCCCGGCAGGATTCGAACCTGCGACGCACGGTTTAGGAAACCGACGCTCTATCCCCTGAGCTACGGGGCCCCGTTCGCCCCGCACGCTACCGGCTGCGTCGCTACCCGCCTGATCGTTCGGTTGCCACTGACGGCCGTCGAGAGCGCCGGGTTGCAGCGAAACGCCGGGGGAGCTGGGGTTCGAAACTGCGAGTCACTGCCGATCGGCGGGTCTTGCCGAAAAGGCGACGAATAGTCGACACATTCCCGCGTCTCGGGCGTACTCCCTAGTGAAGCCCGGACGCCAGCCCCGGGCGAATCGGGGGCGGGCCCCGGCCCGCCCCCGTCAACCGACAGGGGGGCCACAGTCGTTGCACCCATAGAACTCGTCGCCGGGTCCACCCGCGCAGCTTCGCCGGCCCTCCCGCGGCGGCGCTCCAGCGAGGGCCCGGCGGCGAGCTGTACTGCAGGTTGGTCGTTACCGGGCGGTGGCGTCCTCGGGCACGCCCTGGCGGCGGATGCGCTCGTACACCAGCACCGCACCGATGGGGCCGGTGACGACAGCCAGCGCCACCCACGTCCACGTCCAGCGCATGGGCACCCGCAGGCCGACGAGCATGCCCACGAACCCCATCCAGATCATGCCGTGCAGCGATCCGACCATGGCCGTGAGCAGGTCGTGCCCCGACAGCCAGAACGTGAGCAGCAAGAGGTAGGACACGGTCTCGATGATCGAGCCCCATTTGAGCCATGCCACCTTGCGAACCAGCTCGGCATGGGGATCGTCGACATACTCGTATTCCACGAACGCAGAAGCGTAGAGGGCCGCCGGCGGCTACGCCGGGTCGGGCGGGCGGGCCGGCGGCTACGCCGGGTCGGGCGGGTCGCCCGCGGCGCGCCGGGACTCCGACGCGGCCCACGAGAACACGCCGCGCGCCATGGTCGACGCCTCGGCCTCGGCCCGCCGCCCGTACACGTCGGCCCGGGCCCGCTGCACGAACGCGCTCGACGGGTCGGCCAGGGCCGCCCACTCCACCAACTGGGCCGCCAGCCGCAGGCCACCTGGTCCGTCGCCCGGCCCGTCGGCCACAGCCAGGCCCCGCCTGGCCAGCGCCTCCGCACCCCCCGCCAGGGCGGCCACCTCCCGCGCCACGGCGGCGTCGGGCGCCGGCTTCAACGTGGCCGGGTTGCCGTCGTACCAACCGCCGTACAACCGCCAGATGTTGCGGACCACGAACTCGGGCTCGTCATAGATCGGCCGCAGGTACGGGCGCTCCAACAACGGGGCCGGCGCCCGCACCGAGTGCACGATCTCGTCCAGCCGGGCCCCGGCGTTCATCATGGCCAGGGTCTGGTCGACCAACGACTCCAACAACGTGGCCGTGTCGTCCAACGCCTGGCGCACCCGGGCGGCGCCCACCACCGGGAAGCCGTGCCCGGGCAGCAGCACCTCCGCACCCAGCCCGGCCATCTCCCGCAACGCCTGGGCCCACTCCCTCGGGTACCGCTGCACCTTCTGGGGATTGCCGGCATTGGGTGAGGCCCAGATGAAGAGATCGCCGCAGCACAGCACCCGCCGCTCGGGGATCCACGTCCACGTGTGGTCGTCGGTCTCCCCCTTGGCGTGGTGGAGCTCGAAGCGCACGCCGCCGACATCGAGTGGCAGCACGTCCCGGTACGTCTCGTCCGGGTAGCGGTACTCGGTGGGCCAGCGCAGCTCGGGCAGCTGGAACTGGCGCCGGTTGACGACCTCGTTGTACCCGTGGGTGAGGACGTACCGGTCGAAGCGAGCGGGCAGCGCCTCGTGGGCCACCACCCGGGGCGCCCGCCATCCCTGCGCCGCCGCCTCCTCCTCGAAGACGGGCACGCCGAACACGTGGTCGATGTGGCCGTGCGAGTACACGGCTGTGTGCAATGGGAGGGTCGACCACCCGCGCACCAGGCCGTGCACGATGCGGGCCAGCGGGGCGCTGCCGGTGTCGACCAACACCAGACCGTCGCCCGTGGCGAAGGCGGAGACGTTGGCGAAGGACGGCACGAAGGCCACGCCGTGATCGGCACCGTCGCCGATCTCGGCCAGTCGGCCGTCGTGCCCGAAGGGATGATGCCGCCCCGGTCCCACGCCGATCTCGATCTCGCCCCGCCAGAGCTTGTCCGCCAAGGTCAGCACGTCGTCAGCAGGCACGGCGGCGACTCTACGACCGGGCGCGCGCCACCTGCCCTGCCCGGTTTGCCACTATGGAGAGATGCAGTCCACCCCGCGGCCTCGGCGGCGCCGCGCTCGGGCGGCCATCCCGGTGGCCGTGCTGGTCGTGGCCTTGTCCGCCATCAGCACCGGTGCGGTCACGCCCGCCTCCCGCCCGTCGGTCCGCTCCGCCATCGAACGCCTCGTCACCGCCGGGCTCGCGCCCAAGGGTTGGTCGCGGACCTTCCACACCGCCGCCAGCACCGAACTGGTGGGCGTCACGTGGAGGGGCGCGGTGGTGGGTGACGTCGAGTTGCGTACGAAGACGGCGAGCGGCTGGTCGGACTGGACCACCCTTACCGGCAACCCCGCCGAGGGCCCTGACCAGGGCACCCGAGAGGACAAGGGCATCACGTCGGCCGGCCCCATCTGGGTGGGTCACGGCGTGCACGACCTGCAGGTGCGCGTACCCAACGATGCTCAGCACACCGAGCCCCTTCGCGACGTCACCGTCCACGCCGTGCACGCCACCGTCGAGCAGCCGGCCCTGTCGACCAACGCCGCGGCGGCCGCCCCCGCCTCACCCAGCATCCACCCCCGCACCGACTGGGGCCAGCCCGAGGCCTGGCAGTCCAACCACGACGGGTGCGACTCGCCCGACTACGCGCCCACCGTCAACTACGCCGTCGTCCACCACACCGACACGGCCAACAGCTACGCACCCGCGGACGTCCCCGCCATCATCAACAGCATCTGGCGCTTCCACGTCTTCACCAACGGCTGGTGCGACATCGGGTACAACTTCCTGATCGACCGCTTCGGCGGCGTGTGGGAGGGCCGGGCCGGCGGCATCACCCGCGCCGTCGTCGGCGCCCACGCCGGCGGGTTCAACTACCAGAGCGTGGGCACGTCGCTCATCGGTTCCTTCGAGTCGACGGCGGTCCCCGCGGCCACGTACAACGCGCTGGTGAACCTGCTGGCCTGGAAGATGGCGGTGCACAACGCCAATCCCACCGGCCAGCTCACCGTGACTCCGGCCGCCTTCGACGGCTCCCGCTTCCCCGAAGGCCAACCCATCCTGCTGTGGACCATCGTCGGGCACCGAGATGTCGACCAGACCAGCTGCCCGGGTGACTTCGCCTACAACTTCCTCCCCAACCTGCGGGCCGACGTGCAGCGGGTGATGGCGGCCGGCCAGTCACCTGGCGGGAGCGACGGCTACTGGATGGTCGCCAGCGACGGCGGCATCTTCGCCTTCGGCTCGGCCGGGTTCTTCGGTTCGATGGGGGGCCAGCCCTTGAACAAGCCCATCGTGGCCATGACCGCGGCGCCCGACGGCAAGGGCTACTGGATGGTGGCGTCGGACGGCGGCATCTTCGCCTTCGGGTCGGCCCGCTTCTACGGCTCGATGGGCGGCCAGCCCTTGAACAAGCCCATCGTGGGCATGGCTCCGGCGCCCGACGGCAAGGGCTACTGGATGGTGGCATCGGACGGCGGCATCTTCGCCTTCGGGTCGGCCCGCTTCTACGGCTCGATGGGCGGCACCCGCCTCAACCAGCCGGTGGTGGGCATGGCCGCCAACCGCAGCACGGGCGGCTACTGGATGGTGGCGAGCGACGGCGGCATGTTCAGCTTCAACGCTCCCTTCTACGGATCCATGGGCGGCCAGCGCCTCAACCAGCCCATCGTCTCCATGGACCCGACGGCCGACGGGTCCGGCTACCGCCTGGTGGCCACCGACGGCGGCATCTTCAGCTTCGGCAGTGCGCCGTTCTACGGGTCGGCCGCGGGCGGCGTGAATGCGGCAGCGGTGACGGCCATCGGCACCAGCGGCAACGGGTACCGCATGGTCGGCCGGGACGGCATGCTCTACAGCTTCGGCGCAGCCAAGTTCCTCGGTTCGGCGGCCCACCTGCCGCTCACCCGGCCCATCGTGGGCATGGACGCCAAGCCGTCGTAGGCCCGACCGCCCCTGTGCTCCGCCACCGCCTCCTCCCGGTCATGGGCGCCACGTGTGTCGCCCTTCTGGGGTTGAACGGCGCGGTGATGGCTCGCTACTTCAACGAGGAGGCGACGCCGCCGGTGGGCGTCGAGGTGCTGCACGTGCCGTCGCCCGAGAAGGGCCGTGGCCCCCGGGACGTGTGGGTGTGGAAGCCCCACGTTCGCAACGTGCGGACGCTGCCCGTCCTCTACTTCCTGCACGGCGTGCCCGGGCAAGCCGGCGACGTCTTCGACCACGGCCTGGCCGCCGCCCTGGCCGCCAACCTGGCCCGGGACGGTACGCCGTTCATCGTGGCGGCGCCCGACGGCAACGGCACCACCCGGCTCGACACCGAGTGGGCCGACGCCAAGGACGGCCAGGATCTGCTGGAGACGTTCGTGCTGAAGCACGTGATCCCCGCGGTGGAAGGTCCCCACCTGCGCGACCGCCGGCACCGGGCCATCGCCGGCTTCTCCATGGGCGGGTACGGCGCCATGAACCTGGCCCTGCGCCATCCCGACGTGTTCGGCCAGGTCGTGTCCATGGCCGGGTACTTCCACGTCGACGACCCCGACGGCATGTTCGGCAAGGACCCTGCCGTCGTCGCCGCCAACAGCCCGGACCAGCACGTGGCCGTGGCCCGGCGCCTGCGCGTCCTCCTGCTGAGCGGCGACCACGACGAGGAGTCCGTGGTCACCGGCGAGTCGCAGCGGTTCAAGGCCCTCCTCGACGAGCACCACGTCCCGGCCACGCTCACCATCACGCCCGGCGGCCACGACTGGGGCTGGGTGGCGTCGCAGTTCCCGGCGCTGATCGACTTCCTGGGCCGCCCCTGGCACAACGTCGAGCGGGCCGACAACCTCCCGTTCGGCATGGTGTCGCGGGGCATGAAACGCGCCGGCCACCCCCTCTGAGCCACCCCCTCTGAGCCACCCCCCGAGCCGTTCTCGTTGCGCTGACGCTCGCCTACCGAGAGAAAACGCAACGAGAGAAGGGATGGGCTGGGAACTACAGCGAGGGCGTTTGGTAGACCTCGGCGCCCTGGGCCACGAACTCGACCGACTTCTCCTTCAGCCCCAACTCGATGGCGTCCTCGGCCCCGATGCCGTGCTCGGCCGCGTACGCCCGCACGTCCTGGGTGATGCGCATGGAGCAGAACTTGGGCCCGCACATGGAACAGAAGTGGGCGGTCTTGGCCGGCTCGGCCGGGAGGGTCTCGTCGTGGTAGGCCCGGGCCGTGTCGGGGTCGAGCGACAGGTCGAACTGGTCCTGCCAGCGGAACTCGAACCGGGCCTTGGACAGGGCGTCGTCCCTCGCCTGGGCGCCGGGGTGGCCCTTGGCCAGGTCGGCGGCGTGGGCGGCGATCTTGTAGGCGATCATCCCCTGCTTCACATCCTCCTTGTCGGGGAGGCCCAGGTGCTCCTTGGGGGTGACGTAGCAGAGCATGGCCGTGCCGTACATGCCGATCATCGCCGCGCCGATGGCGGACGTGATGTGGTCGTAGCCGGGAGCGATGTCGGTGGTGAGCGGGCCCAACGTGTAGAAGGGCGCCTCGTGGCACACCTCCAACTGGAGATCCACGTTCTCCTTGATCTTGTGCATGGGCACGTGGCCCGGGCCCTCGATCATCACCTGCACGTCGTGGCGCCAGGCGATCTCCGTGAGCTCGCCCAGCGTGCGCAGCTCGGCCAACTGGGCGTCGTCGTTGGCGTCGGCGATGGAGCCGGGGCGTAGCCCGTCACCCAGCGAGAAGGCCACGTCGTACTGGGCCAGCAGCTCGCAGATCTCCTCGAAGCGCGTGTAGAGGAAGTTCTCCTGGTGGTGGGCCAGGCACCACGCCGCCATGATCGACCCGCCCCGGCTGACGATGCCGGTGACCCGCTTGGCCGTGAGGGGCACGTACGCCAGCCGCACGCCGGCGTGGACGGTGAAGTAGTCGACACCCTGCTCGCACTGCTCGACGAGCGTGTCCCGGTACACCTCCCACGACAGGTCCTCGGCCCGGCCGTCGACCTTCTCGAGGGCCTGGTAGATCGGCACGGTGCCGATGGGCACCGGCGAGTTGCGCAGGATCCACTCGCGGGTCGTGTGGATGTCGGGGCCGGTGGACAGGTCCATCACCGTGTCGGCCCCCCACTGGGCCGCCCACGTGAGCTTCTCCACCTCCTCGGCCACCGACGAGCTGACGGCGCTGTTGCCGATGTTGGCGTTGACCTTCACCAGGAAGTTGCGCCCGATGACCATGGGCTCGGACTCGGGGTGGTTCACGTTGCTGGGCAGGATGGCCCGGCCCCGGGCGATCTCGTCCCGCACCAGCTCGGGGGCCACGCCCTCGCGAGCGGCCACGAACGCCATCTCCGGCGTGATCTCGCCCCGGCGGGCGTAGTGCATCTGGGTGACCGTCCGACCGGCCTTGGCCCGCAGCAGCGGGCGGCGCTCGCCTTCGAAGGCGGACCCGGACGCGCCCCGGCGCACCGCGCCCCGCCCGTCGTCGCGCACCGACGTGCTGCGCCCCTGGTACTCCTCGACGTCGCCCCGGGCCAGCACCCAGTCCTGCCGCAGGGGCGGCAGGCCCACGGTGGGCTCGGAACCGGGGCCGCTGGTGTCGTACAGGTCGATCCCGGGCTCGCCGCCGCCCAGCTCCACGCGGGTGACGGGGACACGCACACCGTGCGGTCCATCGACATAGGCCTTGGTGCGATTTGCCATCACGCTCCTCCCTTCGCCGGCATTACCCGGATCAGGTTCGACGGTCGGCGCCAGCAGGCGCCCTCTCAGCCCGGTCCGTCCGAGCTCCCGTTGGCGACAGTCTGCCAGGCCCGCCGCCGGGAGGGCGTCGCCGCACGAATAACCCCCAAATAGGGGTTTGACATAGCACACGCAATCCGTACACTTCGTCCCACAGGTCATGCGCCTGTAGCTCAATGGAAAACGAGCTGGCAGTAGGGGGGTGCTGGGAACCCCGTGTGTGCTTTCTGGAGTCTTGACACGTCGCGCTTCCGCTGGGCCGACACGCCTTCTGGCTACTGCAGGAGCCAGAGCACATTCTCTCCAGGCGCACGCAGGGAGGAAGGGCCTTTTCGACCCTGGCTTCAACGAGCAGTGGCCTTGTAAGCCGCGAGATGTGGGTTCGAATCCCACCAGGCGCACCAGGAAGCATCAGGAACGGGGGGGTGTGGAGGGTGCGCGAGCAACGCCTCGTGACCAGCGCGTCGGACGCCGTTCGCGCCTGGCACGAATGGGCCATGGCCAGAGGAACGGTGCTCCCGTCGGAGGGTGCATGCGCGGCATTTCCTGCGGCCACTGTCGCGGGGCATTTCTGGGAACGAGGCCGGGCGAACGCCGACATCCATTGCCTGGAATTGCTCGATTCGATCGAGCAATCATTCACGGTTGGACCCGGCCATGTGCCGTCGTGGACGTGGTTCCTCGGGCGCTGGCTCCCCATGCTCGTCGATGCCCACCGCCGGGATTGCACCTACGCCACGTACGTCGGGACCCGCCTGTACGAGGACCTGGTGCGGGCGTCGGTCAGCGCCGATGTGCTCACGACCATCCTCCTGGCCGACCTCCTGCTGGGCGAGAGCACGGCCGTGCTCGAGCACGGTGACCGCCTGCGGGCTCGGCGGGTCTCGACCATCGCCACCATCCTCACCCACAACCGGGCGGACCTCCTCGACCGGGACGAGGTCGCACCCCTGTGGCCGGTGGCCCGGTCGCCGCGGGGCACCGCCGAGGCCGAAGCCGCTCAGCGCCTGGCCGAACGCTTCCTCGCCGTGGTGCCCCTCGGCGTCCACCGCTTCGCCCGCCTGGCCGTGGTGCCGTCGACCGACGTGCCCGACGAGATCATGTTCCTGCGGGTGCTCCAACTCTTCGAGACGGCCTTCGGCGTCGTGCTCCGGGCGGCGACGGCGGCGCGCGACGCCCTGGCGGCAGGTGACAGCGGCGCCGGCATCGAGCGGCTCGAAGCCGCTCGGGTCGCGCTCGGCCGCGCCATGCCATTCTTCCGGATCCTCGCCACCATGCCCAGGGAGCGCTTTGCCGTGATCCGCCAGTTCACGGAGGGGGCCAGCGGCTTGCAGTCGCAGACCTTCACGGCCATCGAAGCCCTGTGCGTCCTCGACGACACGCCGCTGGACGGCGCCATACAGGACACCGCCACCCGCCTCGGCCCCTCGAGCCAGGCCCGGCTCCTCCGAGCCGGCGCCGAGCTCGACCACGAGTGGCTCCAGTGGAAGCGCACGCACTTGGCCGTCGCCAGCCGGCTGATCGGTGAGGTTCCGGGCACGGGCGGAACGGCCGGGGTCCGGTATCTCCGGGCCCGCATGGACGCCGCGCTGCTCCCGTCCTTCCACGAGGGCGAACACTGAGCGACGGTCGCCCGGCGGCGCGCGCGCTGGCCCGGATTCTCGGCGGCGATGCGCTGGTGCTCGCGTGCGACAAGCGCGCCCTCGGCGACTTCAAGGTCGGCGTGGGCATGGACAGGGACGCGTGCGCGGGAGAGGCCCGGCGGTTGGCGTTGCTCCCCGAGGTGGACCGGGCCGTCCCCGTGCCGCCCAACGTGTATGTCACGCCCGCCCTCGACACCCTGCGCTCGAGCGTGGTCGCCGGCATCCTCGGGAGCCGGGCGACGTACGGCTGCACCAACCGGGGCGACGGACGCATGGTGCAGGTGCAGTTCTCCTGTCCCAACCTCAACAAGGCCCTCCACCTCGGCCATCTGCGCACCAACGTGATGGGTATGGCCCTCGCCCACGTGCTGGCCGCCACCGGCTGGCACGTGGTCCGCAGCGACCAGCCCAGCGACTGGGGCCGGCACATCGCCAAGGCCGTCCTCGGCTACCAGCGGGCGGGCACGCCGTCGCTGGTGTCGTCCAGTCGGAAGCTCGACCACGCCGTGCAGGACTTCTACGTGAGCTTCCAACCGGGCCTCGACGACGACGCCCTGGCCCAGGTGGCGGCCGGGTTGGAGGCGGGCGATCCCGCGCTCCTCGCCCACAACCGGGCCGTGACGGCGGCCGCATTCGAGGGCATCCGCCAGACGTACACCCGGCTGGGCACCGCCTTCGACGTGACCCTGCGAGAGGGCGACACCATCCCGTTGGCCAAGGCGGCCATCGCCGCGCAGCTGGGGCGGACCTGCCACGTACGCGATGACGGGTCGGTGTACGCCGACCTCACTGACGACGGCGAGCACCCGGTCACGCTGCTGCGCGCCGACGGCAGTCCCCTGTTGCACGCGTACTACCTGGGCGCGTCGATCCGTCGCCACGAGCTGGCGCCCGGCGCTCGGTTCCTGTTCCTCATGGGCCGGGAGTACGCCGACACGTTCCCGGGCCTCGTCGAGGTGGTTCGCCGCTTCGGCATGGCTCGCCTGGCCGGCGACACCGAGGCCGTCTATCACGGCATGGTCAGCCTGGGCACCCGCAAGATGAGTTCGCGAGGCGACGACGTGGTGGACGTGGACGGGCTGCTCGATTCGGTGGCGGACCGGTTCCGGGCGTCGTGGCACGCCGACCTGGACCCGTTCGAGGAAGAGGTCTGCGAGCAACTGGCCGTCGCCCTGGTGAAGTACCACTTCCTGCGCGTGCCCCGAATGCGCGACCTGGTGTGGGACGAAGGCGAGCTGTGGTCCAAGACCTTGCCGCGCTTCGCCTCGCTGATGCGCGTGCTGTCGAACCCGGCCGGCGCGGCGACGGCCACGGCCGCCCGACCGGGCGACCTGCGGTCACTGTTGCTGCTGCTCGACTCCCTGCCCGAGGCGGTGGACGAGACGGTGGCGCGGCGCGATCCGTCGCACCTCGTACGGCTGGCCGACGCCGTGTGCGAGCACGTCCGGGTAACGACGTTGGCCCCCGACGTGCACGAAGCCGCGGTGGTGATGCTCCGGCGCACCCTGGCCCTGCTCAACGTGCACCTGCCCGCGTACCTCACGCACCTCCCGCCGCTCTAGCCGCGCTCGTCGCGCAGGCCCACCTCGTCGCGCAGGCCCACCTCGGCGTGGGCCGTGCCGGCCAGGTTCCACTCCCGCTCGGTGCGCCATCCCCGGCCCCGGGCCCAGCGCTGCACCCGGATGCGGGCGTCGGCCCGCTCGCTGTTGCTGCACTCGGCCGCGGCACCATCGGGGTCGGTGTAGTCGAGGGTGACCGACGCGGCCGGGGGCACGTTGACGTCGACCCGGAGGCGGCGGCGACCGACCGTTCCCTTCACGGACCAGCGAGGCAGGCCGATCCGGGTGCGGAACAGGGGAGCCACGGCCAGCGGGTCGCGGGGCCAGTCCTCGCCCCCGGCCCGCAACTGCACCAGAGCCAGCGGCGGCAGGCGGCGCAGAGCGGGGCGCCGGGAGACGGCGGCCACGATCTCCAGCACGTCGCCGTCACCGAGGTCGGCGTGCAGCCAGGCCCAGCGTTGGGCGTTGCCGTGGCCGTAGATGTGGGCCAGGGCGCCCGGTTCGGCCCGGACCTCGAAGCGTTCGCCCCCTACCTCCACCCAGCCGTCGAAGGTGGCCGAGGGCGATACCACCACCTGGGCCCCGGGCAGCGACTCCCGTTCCCACGCCCACCGCGGAAAGGTCCAGAGGGGCGGCGCATCGGTCGTGTAGGTGAGCGACCACGTGTCGCCGGCCAGCGTGCCGGCGTCGGCCCGGTACGGTCCCGCCGCGAACCAGGGCTCACTGCCCACCAGGACCGAAGACGGCCCGAACCGGGCCACCGCGGGCGCCCGCCCGGGCGGGAACATGGCCACCCAGCCATGGCCATAGGCCCCATCGGCGTCGCTGGCAGGCGACACCAGTTCGTAGTGGATCCAGCCCCCGGTGAAGGTGGCGTACCACACCTCCACCCGCCCCGGTTGGCCCCGCCACCTCGTGTCGCCCGCTCCCATCTCGCATCCCTAGCACGCGAGGACTCAAGCGCGAGCGGGCGGACGCCGAGTGAGTCGGCATGGTCGCACTCGACATCGCAGTCCAGACGGCGTTGGCGGTGCTCGCGGCGGACGGGCGGGTGGTCGTGATCCTCTCCGGCGCCGGCGCGGCCGACGCCGTCGACGAATGGCGGGCCGAGGGTTACGAGGTCCGGCCCGTGGAGCTGGCCGAGTCCTAGGCAGGTCCGGCAGGTCGTAGGACCATCAGCCCCACCTCGTGCACTCACGTCGGCGGCCGCACTGCCGAGAAGGGTGCATGGGAGGGGAGCCCGGCGCGGCCACTCCGCACGGCGAAGGCCACTGGCAGGACCATCGCGCCCTCGCCGTCGTACTGCGGGTCGTCGTCGCCGTCCTGCCGTTTGCGGCAAGCGTGGCCGCCGGCATCGGCTTCGGCACGCTGCTCCCCCGCCCCCATACCGGAGTCGCCACGCTGGCGTGGTGGGTGTCGGTGCTGGCCGTGTCCGCCGTCGCCCTGCGGTTGGCCGACCGGCTGACACGGCGCCTGCTGCCCATCGCCGTCCTGCTCGAACTGTCGCTGCTGTTCCCCCAGCGCGCCCCGTCCCGGTTCAAGCTGGCGCTCCAGAGCGGGTCGGGCAAGCACATCCGGGAGCACGTGGAGGCGGCCAACAGGATCGGACTGGAAGGCGACCCGGCGGAGACGGCCGAGAACATCCTCACCCTCGTCGCCGCGCTGACGACCCACCACCGCCCGTCCCGCAAACACTCCGAACGGGTGCGCGCCTACACCGACCTCCTGGCCGAGGAGCTGGCCCTGTCGGCCCGCGACCGCCACCGGCTGCGCTGGGCCGCCCTGCTGCACGACGTGGGCAAGGTCAGCGTGCCCGTCGAGATCCTCGAAGGCACCGGCGCCCTCGACGCCGCGGCGTGGGAGCAGATCCAGCGCCACCCGATGGACGGGGCCCGCCTCGTCCACCCGCTGTGGGACTGGCTGGGGCCGTGGGCGCCGACTGTCGAGCAGCACCACGAGCGCTTCGACGGCAAGGGCTACCCCCACGGGCTGGCGGGCGAGGACATCTGCCTGGGTGCCCGCATCGTGACCGTGGCAGACAGCTTCGAGGCCATGACCGCCCGCCGTTCGTACAACGAGCCCATGAGCCTGGAGGCGGCCCGTGAGCGGTTGGCCGAGCTGTCGGGTGAGCAGTTCGATCCGGGCATGGTGCGAGCGTTCCTCGGCATCTCCATTCGCCGGCTGCGGTGGGCGTACGGGCCCATCGCCTGGTTCGTGGAGGCGCCCGTGCTCGCCGGGCTGACCCGCCTGGCACCCGAGGTGCTGGCCAGCGCGGGCCGGGCCACGGCTGCCGCGCTGGGCGTGAGTCTGAGCGTGGCCGCCGCCGGCGGGCCCCACAACCTGCACGTGCCGGTCCTCAGCGGACAACTGGTGTCGAACGCCAAGCCGGCCAACGTCGAGGGCACGTCCACGGCCCGGCCGGGCACCAAGGGCGCCGGTCCGACCCCGAGCGCCGGCGCGGGCACCGGTGCCATCGCCGGCGGCGGCAGCGGCGGCCCGGGCACGGGCACGACGACCACCGGGGGCACGTCGGCCACGACCTCGCCGACCGCGGGCGCCGCCGGGGGCGACGGTAGTGGCGGTGGGGGTGGCGGAGCCGGGGGGTCGACGACCACGCTCGTGAGCGTCCCCGGCGTCAGCGTGACCACGCCAAGCACGCTGCCCGTCATCGGACCCATCCCGACGCTGCCGCCGGGGCCCAGCACGTCGACCACCATCACGGTCCCACCGGTGACGACCACGACGGTCACCATCCCGCACCTCACCACCACGACGACGGTGACGATCCCCAAGGTCACGACCACCACCCTGAAGGTCACCATCCCGCCGGTGACGACGCCCACCACCCCCAAACCCCCGCCGCTGCCCCTCCCCTGAGCTCGTTCTTTCGCACGGCGCGCCCGTCTGTGGCGCTCAGTTGCAACAGAACGGGAGGAACGGCGCGAACGCCAACGACGCCGGAACTCGCCCCTAGGCAAATCACCGAGGCCGCTCTACCCTCACTCCCGGAGCCCCCACCGAACCTGCGAAACGAGGCGACGTTGCGTATCACCCGCACCGGTGCTGCGATTGCCGTTCTTTCCGCCGTTCCCGCCCTCGCCGTTCCCCTCACCCTGGCCGGGCCCGCCAACGCGTCGCCACGCGACGACGGCGTGCGCGGCCACCACTCGGTCTGCACCGCGGCACCCACCGGGTTCGCCCGCTGCCTGTCGCGCGTGGTGGACCACGGCTCCCGGAACCCGTCGCCGGTGGTGACCAACACCACGCCCACCGGCCTGTCGCCCGCCAAGATCAAGGCGTCGTACAACTTCCCCACGTCGTCGACCGCGGGCGCGGGCACCACCATCGCCATCGTCGACGCCTATGACGCGCCCAACATCGCCAACGATCTCAACGTCTTCTCCAGCCAGTACGGGCTGCCCCTCTGCAATAGCGCCAACCCCTGCTTCAAGAAGGTGAACCAGACCGGGGGCTCGCGGCTGCCCAGGGCCAACAGTGGTTGGGCCCTGGAGATATCCCTCGACGTGGAGTGGGCCCACGCCATCGCACCGGGCGCCACCATCCTTCTGGTCGAGGCGAGCAGCAACAGCTTCGCCAACCTGCTGGCCGCCGAGGACTACGCCCGCACCCACGCGCGGTATGTGTCGAACAGTTGGGGCGCCGGCGAGTTCAGCGGCGAGACCGCGTACGACCCCCACTTCTCGCAACCGGGCGTGAGCATCTTCGTGTCCGCGGGTGACGCCGGGCTCCCGGCTGAATACCCGTCGTCGTCGCCCAACGTCATCTCCGTGGGCGGCACCACCCTCACCAACGCGGGCACGCCGAGCGTCACCGAGACCGGGTGGTCGGCCGGTGGTGGCGGCTGCAGCGTCTACGAGACGGCCACGCCGGCGCAGGCCGCGTTCAGCCAGTACGCCCAGGCGGGCTGCAACGGCAAGCGGGCCACGCCGGACGTCTCCCTCGACGCCGACCCGGCGTCAGGCGTGTCGGTGTACGACAGCACGCCGTACCTGAATCGCTCGGGCTGGTTCACGGTCGGCGGCACCAGCGCCTCGTCGCCCATGTGGGCCGGGCGGGCGGCGGTGTCGGGTGCGGTGGTCAATGCCGCGACCGTCTACGGCTCGACCATCACCTACCGCGACATCACCGTCGGCAACAACGGCGCCCCCTGCCTCACCGGGTTCGACCTGTGCTCGGGGAGGGGTAGCTGGTTGGGGTAGCCGGGCCGGCGTAGCTGGTTGGGGTAGCGGGCCGGAGGAGCCGATTGGAGTAATTTGAGCCGCCCTCAGTAGATCCCGGCGTTGTGCCGATGACGACTGGTGGTGGTTCTCTCGCCGTTCTCCGAGCTCCTGGCAGCCGCCCAGACGGGTGACGAAGCGGCCTTCGCCGCCATCTTCCGTGCCACCCAGCCGCGCCTGCTCCGGTACCTGCGGGTCATGTCGGCGGAGGCGGCTGACGACGTGGCCGGGGAGACCTGGGTCGACGTGGCAAAGGGCCTGGGCCGGTTCCGCGGGGACGAGGGCGCGTTCCGGGGCTGGGTGTTCACCATGGCCCGGCACCGGCTGTTCGACTGGCAGCGGGCGGCGGCCCGCCGGCTGGCAGACCCCGTGCCCACCGAGGAGATGGCGCAGCTCCGCGCCCGGGGCGACGGCGACGACCCGGCGGCCACGACCGAAACGAGCCAGGGCACGGCCGAGGCCATTCGCCTGGTCGCCCTGCTCCCGCCCGACCAGGCCGAGGTCGTGCTCCTGCGGGCGGTGGCCGGCCTGGACGTGAGCCAGGTGGCGGACATCACGGGCAAGACGGCAGGGGCCGTGCGGGTGCTGGCCCACCGGGGATTGCGGCGCCTGGCCGAGATCCTCGCCGTCGTCGAGAGGACGGAGGTGTAACGGGATGGGGTGGTTCGGCGCTTCCTTCCCCGAGATGCCCGATACCCCGTTCGATCCCCTCGACGTCGATCCGAGCACCACCGATCGACTGCTCGCAGGTCTGGATCCGGACGACGCCCCCTCCGCCTATGCCGGCGTGGCCCAGTTGCTGGCGGCGGTCACCGCCCCGGCCGATCCGGCGGAACTCCGGGGCGAAGCGGCCGCGGTGGTGGCCTTCACGGCTGCGGGGTACGGCATCGAGGCATCTCCAACCGCCCCGAACCCCTCGTGCCCGAATCCCTCGTGCCCGAATCCCTCGTGCCCGAATCCCTCGTGGAGGATCCGCATGCTGTCCAACGCCCGCTCTGCCAAGCTCGCCGCTGCCGGCGTCGTCGCCGGTCTCACCCTCACCAGCGGCCTGGCCGCAGCCGGTGCCCTGCCCGGGCCGGCCCAGTCGGCTGCGTCACGCACGCTGTCCCACATCGGCATCAGCGTGCCCGGCCCCGACGACCACGCCAACGCCCGCGCCCAGGAGGTCAACGACCCCGACGGGACGACCTCCACCACGTCGTCGACCTCCACCACGTCGACGACCTCCACGTCGACCTCCACGAGGCTCACCACCGAGAAGCCCGAGGTGGAGCAGGAGCACGACCAGAACCAGGGCCCCGGCAGTGTGAACCAGGGACCGGGCAATGCCGTCGAGGACCAGCACGAGAACGAGCACGCCGCCGAGCACGAGAACGAGGGTGCGGGCGAGCACGCCAGCACCACGTCGACCACCGAGGTCGAGCATCAGAACGGCGACAGTGGCGGCGACCACCACGGCGACTCCGGCGAGTCGGGCGGCTCGAACAGCAGCGCCGGCTCCGTCTCCGGGAAGTCCGGCGGCGGCGACTGAGCCGACTCCTCTCGAAGACCGGCTAGAACGGGTCGCATGATCCGAGCCGGTTTGCAGATCCCCAACTTCACGTATCCCGGCGTGGCCGGCGCCGAGCTCTTCGAGCGGGTGTCGGCCATCGCTCGTACCGCGGAGGAATCCGGCTTCGACACCGTGATGGTGATGGACCACTTCTACCAGCTGCCCCAGCTGGGTCCGCCCACCAACGAGATGTTCGAGGCCTACACCCTCCTCGGTGCCCTGGCCGCCCGCACGTCCCGGGTCAACCTGGGCACGCTGGTCACCGGGGTCACGTACCGGAACCCGGCCATCCTGGCCAAGGAGGTCACCACCCTCGACGTGGTGTCCGGCGGCCGAGCCTTCCTGGGCATCGGCGCCGCCTGGTACGAAGCCGAGCACCAGGCGCTGGGTGTCGACTTCCCGCCCGTGGCCGAGCGCTTCGAGCGCCTGGAGGAGGCCCTCCACATCACCCGGGCCATGTTCCGCGGCGAGCGGCCCACGTTCGAGGGCAAGCACTACCGCGTGCGGGACGCCATCAACTCGCCGGCGCCGGTGCGGCCGGGAGGTCCGCCGGTGATGATCGGCGGGAGCGGCGAGCGCAAGACCCTGCGCCTGGCCGCCCAGCACGCCGACATGCTCAACCTCCTGGCCGCCCGGCAGGAAGTGCCCCACAAGCTGGAGGTGCTGGCCAAGCACTGCTCGGACGTGGGCCGGGACATGGGCACCATCAACAAGACGGTGCTCGGCACCCTCGTCCTGGGCCGCACCATGGATGAAGCCACGGACAAGCGGGCCCAGCTGCTGGCGTCACGCGGGGTCGACTGGAACACGCTCGACGACGCGACCAAGGCCATGCTCGACGGGCGCTTCTACGTGGGCGACCCCGACCACGTCACCGAGCACATCCATGGGCTCCTGGGCATGGGCCTCGACGGCGTGACGTTCAACATGCCCCTCGACGGCCACGATCTCGAGCAGGTGGCGTTCGCCGGCGAGGTCATCACCGCCGCCCTGGCCTAGCCGAGGCCTGGCCGGGTTCGACCCCCTCGCCCGGTGTGGGTAAGAGGATGCCATGACCGACGTACACGACCCCGAGGACGATCCCGTCACCCACCGGGAGGAGCTCGAGCAGGACCTGATGGAAGAGGGCAGGTCGGAGGAGGGGGAGGAGATCGGCGAGGAGCAGGACTAGCTCGGCGCCGAGACCCGAGCCCGCTGCGGTCCCACCACATGGCGAGGGTCCTCGGCCGACTGCTCCCCCGCGGCCGCCACCGCGAAGCGCTGGAAGGCGGCGCCCACCGCCACCAGGGTGCCGCCCACCACCGCGCCCGGCCGCCGCCGGCCCAGCAGCAGCATGACCAGCGCGCCCACGCCCGTGCACCAGCGCGACAGGCAGCTGTACCGGCCGGCCCTGCCCTCGCGGTACACCTCGCCCCACTCGCCCGACTGCCTCTCCATGCGGTCGGCGGCGATGAGCTCGGCCGCGGCTCCGGCGACGGCCATGCGCCGGGCCGGGCCCGCTTCCTGGGGAGGCGCCAGAGCGGCCACGATCCCGCCGGCGCTGGCCGCCGACCCGGCGGCGAACAGCCACGGCAGCTCGTGGCGGGCCTCGTGCCACGCGGGGATGGCGGTGTTGGCCACCAGCACGCCGGTGTAGGTGGTGAGGGCAGGCGACAGGATGGCGGCCCCGGCCTCGGCCACCGCGCCCACGCCGGGCAGGATGCCGAGCACGTCGGTGGCCGCGGCCACGCCTGACGCGGGACCGAATCCGGCCAGGATCCAGCTGCCCACGCTCATGGGACTGGTGGGCTTGGCTACCCGCAGCATGTTGACGAAGCGCTCGGGCCGGCCCAGGTCGGCCACCAGGAAGTACGTGCTGGCGCTCACCGCGGCCAGCGAGGTGAGCCGGGCCCGGCGGGCCAGCCGCGTGCGGCCGGTGAGACGGGCGCCGAACGCCAAGGCCGACGACGCCCCCGCCAGGCCACCCGAGAAGAAGTAGGCGGGGATGAACCACTCCCACACCGGCTTCTTGAGGATGGGCCGGCCGTAGTACGAACGAGGTTCGGCGGGCGGGACCATGGCCCGCTCCACCCCGCCTCTGGGGCTCACCGCCGCCGGCCCACGAACATGGCCACCACACCCACGGCGAAGGCGGCCGCCGCCTTGCCCGCCGTCAGCCACATGTCAGGCAGGTCGCGGGTGGTGACCACCGGATCGGGCGGGAGGCCGTAGACCTCGGGGTCGTCGAGCAGGAGGAAGAACGCTCCCATGCCGCCCACGCCATCGCCGTCACCGGCGCCGTACAGCCGGGCGTCGACCGTGCCGGCATCGTGCAGCTTGGCCACCCGATCATGGGCCCGCACCCGCAACTCGTCGAGCGGCCCGAACTGGATCGACTTCGTGGGGCAGGCCTGGGCGCAGGCCGGTTCGAGGTCGTTCTTCAGGCGGTCGTAGCAGAGAGTGCACTTCCACACCCGGCCGTCGTCGTGGCGCCGGTCGATGACACCGAACGGGCAGGCGGGCACGCAGTACCCGCACCCGTTGCAGATGTCCTGCTGGACGACGACAGTGCCGAACTCGGTGCGCATGAGCGAGCCGGTGGGGCACACGTCCAGGCATGCAGCCGACGTGCAGTGCTTGCACACGTCGGACGACATCAGCCACTGCACGCCGGCGGTGCCCTCGCCCGCCGGGCCCTCGCCCGCGGGCGCCTGCTTCTCGATGAAGGCCACGTGGCGCCAGGTGTTGGCCCCCAGGGCGCCGGTGTGGTCGTACGACGACGTGAGCCAGTTGAGCCCGTCGTCGGGTACGCCGTTCCACTCCTTGCACGCCACCTCGCACGCCTTGCACCCGATGCAGAGCGTGGTGTCGGTGAAGAAGCCCACCCGCGGTGGGTGGACGTCGTACCCGGAGAGGGCGGCCGGGTCGATCACGGTCACAGCACCCCCGCCCGGGCCCGGTACTCCTCGACCAGCGCCAGCAGGGCGGCACCGCGGGGGCGGCGGCCCGGGCGCACGTCGCACGTCGCCGCCTTGACCTCTTGGATGTGCACGTTGGGGTCGAGGGCGAGCGGGAACAGGTCGTTGGCCGAGTCGCCCTTGGAGAGTCCCCGCTGGCCCCAGTGGTAGGGCAGGCCTACCTGGTGCAGGGTGCGTCCCTGCACGGTGAGGGGGGCGACGCGGTCGGTCACCAGCACTCGCGCCTCGATGGCCGTCCGGGACGTGATGATGGTGGCGAACTCCCCGTGGGTGAGACCCCGCTCGGCCGCCAGTTGCGGGCTGACCTCGCAGAACATCTCCGGTTGCAGTTCGGAAAGATAATTGATGAATCGGCTCATGCCACCGGCGGTGTGCTGTTCGGTCACCCGGTAGGTGGTCATGACGTACGGGAACACGTCGGCGCCGGGCTCGCCGTCGGTGGGGTTGTACCGGTTGTCCTTGCGCCACTTCTGCAGGCGCGCCGGGTTGGACTGCTGCGAGTAGAGGGGGTTCCGGAACGGCGATTCGTGGGGCTCGTAGTGGGTGGGCAGGGGCCCGTCCTTCAGGCCGTTGGGCACGAACAGCCAGCCCAGCCCGTCGCCCTGCATGATGAAGGGGGCGTCGCCGGCGATGGCCGCTTCCCCAGTGGCATCCTGGGCCGGGCGGTAGTCGGGCCGCTTGGTGGCCTCGAAGTCGGGGACGTCGTAACCCGTCCAGCGCTCCTGTTCCTCGTCCCACCACACGTACCGCTTGCGCTCCGACCAGGGCTTGCCCTCGGGGTCGGCCGACGCCCGGTTGTAGAGCGTGCGCCGGTTGGACGGCCACGCCCATCCCCACTCGGGCGCGACCCAGTTCTGGTCCTGGCCAGGCTTGCGCCGGGCCGTCTGGTTGGTCTCGTCGGCATAGCAGCCGCAGTAGATCCAGCAGCCGCCCGCCGTCGACCCGTCCGCCTTCATCTCCGTGTAGCTCGACAGCGTGCGCCCGTCGGGACCCCACCCGTTGATCTCCCGGAGCACGGCCTCGGCGTCGGGCTCGGCGATGTCGCCGATGGTCGGGTAGTCCCACGTGAGGTCGAGGATGGGGCGGTCCTTGGGGTCGGTCGACCCGGCCAGCTTCTCCCGGATGATGCGGCCCAGGTGGAAGTAGAACCAGAGGTCGGACCGGCAGTCCCCCTGGGGCTCGACCGCCTTGTGGTGCCACTGCAACAGGCGCTGCGTGTTGGTGAATGTGCCGTCCTTCTCCGTGTGGGTGGCCGCCGGCATCAAGAACACCTCGGTCTTGATGTCCTGCGTGCGCAGCTCACCCGTGTCGATCTCGGGGCCGTCGTACCAGAACGACGCCGTTTCGATCTCCACGAAGTCGCGCACCACCAGCCAGTCGAGCTGGGCCAAGGCCAACCGGTGGAGCTTGGAGTTGGCCGAGCCCACGGCCGGGTTCTCGCCCACGACGAAGAAGCCCTGCACCTTGCCGTCGGCCATGTCGGTGACGGTCTGGTAGGTGGAGTGGTCGCCCGTGATACGCGGCAGGTAGTCGAAGCAGAAGTCGTTCTCGGCCGTAGCTGCGTCACCCCACCAGGCCTTCAGCAGGCTCACGAAGTATTCGCCCATGTGGGCCCAGAAGCCGGTCTTGGACGCGTTGATGTCGAGGTAGCCGGCCAGGTCCGGGCCCTCCATGCCATGGGGCATGGGGAGGTAGCCGGGCAGGATGTTGTAGAGCGTGGGGATGTCGGTGGAGCCCTGGATGCTGGCGTGGCCCCGCAGGGCGAGGATGCCGCCGCCGGGCCGGCCGATGTTCCCGAGCAGGAGCTGGATGATGGCCGCAGTGCGGATGTACTGGACGCCCACCGAGTGCTGGGTCCAGCCCACGGCGTAGCAGAAGGCCGAGGTGCGGTCGCGGCCGGAGTTGTCACACAGCGCCTCGGCCACCTGGAGGAACCGGTCGCGGGGGACGCCGCACAGCTCCTCCACCACCTCGGGCGTGTAGCGGGCGAAGTGCTTCTTCAGGAGCTGGAACACGCAGCGCGGGTGCTGGAGCGTGGGGTCCAGGCGGCGGGGCAGACCACCGGTCTGGCCACCGTGGCTGCCGTGGCGCTCCCCCAGCGCAGCATCGGACTCGCCATGGTGGGCCGTCGCCGGCGTCTCCACGCCTTCGTACTGCCACGACTCGACCTCGTACTGGGCCTCCTCCGGGTCCCAGCCCGAGAAGATGCCGTCGAGATCCTCGGTGTCCTTGAAATCCTCCCGGACGATGAGGGACGCGTTGGTGTAGTGCTCGACGTACTCGCGGAACTCGCGGCCGTTCTCGAGGATGTAGTTGACGATGGCCCCGAGGAAGGCGATGTCCGACCCGGCCCGGATGGGGACATGCACGTCGGACACCGCGCTCGTGCGCGTGAACCGGGGGTCGACGTGGATGACGGTGGCGCCCCGTTGGCGCGCCTCCATCACCCACTGGAAGCCCACTGGGTGGCACTCCGCCATGTTCGAACCCATGATCACGATGCAGTCGCTGTTGGCCAGGTCCTGCTGGAACGTGGTGGCGCCGCCCCTACCGAACGAGGTACCCAAACTGGGCACGGTGGAGGAGTGTCATATGCGGGCCTGGTTCTCGATCTGGATGGCTCCCAGAGCCGTGTACAGCTTCTTCATGAGGTAGTTCTCCTCGTTGTCGAGGGTCGCTCCTCCGAGGCTGGCGAAACCGAGGGTGCGCCGCAGGTGGGCCCACTCCGGATGGTCGGGGTCGTTCTCCTGCCAAGTGGCCTCGCGGGTGGCGAGCACCCGGTCGGCGATCATGTCCATGGCCCGGTCGAGGGGGAGCTCCTCCCACTCGGTGCCATGGGGCCGGCGGTACTTCACCTTGTACTCACGGGCGGGGTTGGTGACCAGGCTCTTGGTAGCCGACCCCTTCGGGCAGAGCCGGCCCCGGGAGATGGGGCTGTCGGGGTCGCCCTCGATCTGCGTTATCCGCCCGTCCTGGACGAACACCCGCTGGCCGCAGCCCACGGCGCAGTACGGGCACACCGAGCGCACGACGGCGTCGGCCTCGGCCGTGCGGGGCATCAGCTGCTCGTACCGCTCCGACTTCACCGCCTTGCCCAGCCCCAACAGGTCGCCGGACAGCTGCCGGGCCGCCGGCCACGCCGCGATCAGCTTTCGCATCATCGGGGAACCTACCCTGCTCGGCCACGATCGATGGGCGATCGAGTGGGCAGGTTTCGGGGGGGTGAGCGGGTGGGCAGGGCCAGTCCTGGTGCTCCCCCGTGTCGTCGCGCTCCCGTGCATGTTGACGCTGGCGTTCCTGTCGTTGCCGGCCCCGCGCCACGCGTTGGCCGCGCCCGGGCCCATCCCGCCGACGGAGCGCCACAGCACGGACGGCCGGTACCTGTACCAGCGAGACTGCGCGTACTGCCACGGTGACAGCGGCCAGGGGACGGACCAGGGCGTGGCCCTCCAGGGCATCGGCGAGGCCGAGGTCGACTACGCCTTGTCCACCGGGCGCATGCCCATCCGCAGCGAGGACGACCCCCGGCGCCGGCGCCCGCCCGCCTACGACCGGGCCCAGATCGACGCCCTCATCAACTACATGACGCCGTTCATCGCCGGCGGCCCGCCCATCCCCGACGTCCACCCCGAGAAGGGCGACCTCGCCGCCGGCGGCGAGCTGTACCGGGCCAACTGCGCGTCCTGCCACCAGTGGGCGGGCGAGGGCGGCGCCCTGCTCGGCCTCATCGCCCCGTCCCTCCACCAGTCGACGCCCACCCAGATCGGCGAGGCGGTGCGGGCCGGCCCCGTGGACATGCCCGGCTTCAGCCCCCGCACGATCAACGAGCACGAACTCGACTCCATCGCCGCCTACGTGGTGTCGCTGCGCCACCCCGACGACCGGGGCGGCCTGGGCCTGTGGCACCTGGGCCCGTTCGCCGAGGGACTGGTCGGTTGGGTGGCGGGCATCGGCGCGCTGCTGCTCGCCCTCTTCTGGATCGGGGAGCGGGAGTGACGGACACCGATCCCGGGAGCGACCTCACCGGCGGTCCCGTCCCCGGGGGCACCGGCGACGAGCTGCGCGCCGCCCTCGGCTTCGCCGTGACCATCGTGGCCGCCATCGCCCTGGCCGTCGTCTACTTCAACGGCGGCCAGCCCCAGGCCGAGGGGGTGCTGCTGGCCATCGCCCTGGGCGGGTTCGGCTTCGGCTTCGTCGTGTGGGGCCACCGCCTCCTCCCCCAGGGCCCGGTGGTTGAGGAGCGCCACCTCCACGAGGCCACCGAAGCAGAGCTCGAGGTGGTGGAGGAGAGCTTCGAGCGGGGCGGGGTCATCGGCCGGCGCAAGCTCCTCACCCGCATGCTGGGCCTGGCCGCGGCCGCCCTGGGCGTGGCCGCCGTGTTCCCCATCCGCTCCCTCGGCCCCAGCCCGGGCAAGTCCCTGTACCGCACGCCCTGGCGCCCCGGCAGCCGGGTGGTGGGCGAGGACGGTGAGCCCATCCGGGCCGAGGACATCCCCATCGGCGGCATGTTCACCGTCTATCCCGAAGGCCACGCCGGCTCGGCCGACGGCCAGACCGTGCTGGTGCGGGTGGAGGCCGACCTCAACCGGCCCCGCCCCGGCCGGGAAGCGTGGGCCCCCAACGGCTACGTGGCCTACAACAAGGTCTGCACCCACGCCGGCTGCCCCGTGGGCCTGTACCAGGTCGAGACCCACCAGTTGCTGTGCCCCTGCCACCAGTCGGCCTTCGACGTGCTCGACGGGGCCCGGCCCGTTTTCGGCCCGGCCACCCGGTCGCTCCCCCAGCTGCCGCTGCGGGTCGACGGCCAAGGGTTCCTCCGGGCGCGCAGTGACTACCCGGAGCCCATCGGCCCAGCCTTCTGGAACCGCCGGTGACGCTGGCGCTTCTCCTCGCCAAGGCGCCCAGTGCCCTCGACCCGAAGGGGCCGGCGGCACGCGACCTGGCCCACGTCTTCTGGCTCATGGTCGGCATCGCCACCGTCATCTACGTGGTGACCATGGGCCTGTTCGTGTTCGGCCTCTTCCGCAAGGGCGAGCGTCCCACCCGCTTCACCGACCACGCATTCATCGTGGCCGGCGGGCTGGTGGTGCCCAGCGCGGTGGTGCTCCTCCTCGCCGTCGTCACCATCCACACCACCCACCGGCTCACCCGCTCGGAGCCCAATGCCCTGCAGGTCGAGGTCACCGGGTACCAGTACTGGTGGGCGGTCAAGTACCCAGCCCAGCGAGCGGTCACGGCCAACGAGATCCACATCCCGGTGGGTGAGCCCGTCGACATCACGCTCACGTCGGTGGACGTCAACCACAGCTTCTGGGTGCCGGAGCTGGCGGGCAAGGTCGACCTCATCCCCGGCAAGACGAACCTCATCCACATCAGGGCCGACCACCCGGGGACCTACCGGGGCCTGTGCGCCGAGTTCTGCGGGCTGCAACACGCCCACATGGACTTCCTCGTGATCGCCGACCCGCCCGGCCTGTTCCGCACCTGGGTGGCCGACCAGGCCGGTGACGCCCCCACCGACGTCGCCGGGGAAGCGCTCTTCTCCCGCCTCACGTGCGCGGGCTGCCACACGGTGCGGGGCACGCCCGCCGACGGCACCTTCGGGCCCGATCTCACCCACCTGGCCAGCCGAACCACCCTTGGCGCCGTCACCGTGCCCAACGATCGTGAGCACCTGGCCGAGTGGGTCCAGCACGCCCAGTCCCTGAAGCGGGGGAGCCTCATGCCCGACGTCGACCTCAGCCCCGACCAGCTCCAAGCGGTGCTCGCCTACCTGGAGGCACTGAAGTGACGACCACCGCCCTGCCCGTGGTCGACGAGGACGTGGTCGAGACCGCCTGGCGCGACGCGCCCGGCCTGATCGGCTTCCTCACCAGTGTCGATCACAAGCGCATCGGCGTGCGGTACATCTACACCGCCTTCATCTTCTTCTTCGTGGCCGGGCTGCAGGCGCTGGTGATGCGCGTGCAGTTGGCCGAGCCCGACCTCCACGTGCTCGGGCCCAGCGCCTACAACCAGCTGTTCACCATGCACGGCACCACGATGATCTTCCTCTTCAACACCCCGGTTCTGGCCGGCTTCGGCAACTACCTGCTCCCCTTGCAGCTGGGCACGCGCGACATGGCGTTCCCCCGGCTGAACGCCTTCAGCTACTGGGTGTTCCTCCTGTCGGGCCTCTTCATGTTCACCAGCCAGTTCATGGGGAAGGCGCCCGACGGGGGCTGGTTCTCGTACGTGCCCCTCACAGGAAAGACCTACTCGCCCGCGCTGAACATCGACTTCTGGGGCCTGGGCGTCATCTTCCTCGGCATCTCGACGACGGTCGGCGCCGTCAACTTCATCGTCACCGTGTTCAAGATGCGCGCCCCCGGGATGACGTTGAACCGCATGCCCGTCTTCGTGTGGTCGATCCTCGTCATGGGCTTCATGATCCTCTTCGCCGTGCCCGCCCTGACCGTGGCGTGCGGCCTCCTGGAGATGGACCGCAAGGTGGGCACCGCGTTCTACGACCCGTTGCGCAAGGGGAGCCCCCTCCTGTTCCAGCACCTGTTCTGGTTCTGGGGACACCCCGAGGTGTACATCCTCCTGGTGCCGGCCATCGGCATGATCGCCACCATCGTCCCCGTGTTCGCCAAGGCCCGGCTGAAGGCGTATGTGTGGGTGGTCACCGCCGTCGTCGGCATCGGCTTCGTGAGCTTCGGGCTATGGGTGCACCACATGTTCGCCACCGGCCTGCCGTCCCAGGCCATGGGCTTCTTCTCGGGAGCGAGCCTCACCATCTCCATACCGAGCGGCATCGTGATCTTCGCCCTCATCGCCACGCTGTGGCGGGGCACGGTCCGGTGGTCGACACCGCTGCTCTACACCATCGGCTTCGTGTCGATCTTCGTGCTCGGCGGGATCACCGGCGTGATGGTGGCAGTGATGCCGTTCGACTGGCAGGTGCACGACACGTACTTCGTGGTGGCCCACTTCCACTACGTGCTCGTGGGCGGTGTCCTGTTCCCCATCTTCGCCGCCCTCTACTACTGGCTCCCCAAGATGACCGGCCGCATGCTGTCGGAGCGGTTGGGCAAGTGGAGCTTCTGGATCATGTTCGCCGGCTTCAACCTCGGCTTCTTCCCACAACACATCCTGGGGCTGTTGGGCATGCCCCGGCGCATCTACACGTACCCGGCCGGGTTGGGATGGGACTGGCTCAACATGCTGTCCACCGTCGGCGGCTTCCTGTTCGGCCTGGGCACCGCCGTCTCGCTCTACAACTTCTTCTGGAGCCGGGCCCGCGGCGCCCCCGCCGGACCCAACCCGTGGGACGGCGACACCCTCGAGTGGTCGTTACCGTCGCCCCCGCCGCACGAGAACTTCGCCGTCATCCCCGCGGTGTCGAGCCGGCATCCCATGTGGGACGGCGTGCTGCCGGCGGCCAACGTCGAGGGCGGTGGCGTCGACGCCGCCCTCGAGCGGCAAACGCCCATCACCGAGGGCATGGACACGGTGGTCGAGGACATCATGCAGGTGCCCGAGGAGACGTACGTCCCCTTCCTCTCCGCGCTGGGCGTCGGCATCGTGTTCGTGGGCTTCCTCGTGAGCCAGGTGACGGTGATCGTCGTCGGTGTGGTGCTGGCGGCCGCGGCCGTGGGCGTATGGACATGGCGCACGGCGGAGGACATCAGGTGAGCGCCGCCGTCGCCGTCCCCATGGCCACGGGCCGGGTGCGCGGCCTGCGCCGGGGCACGTGGGGCATGTGGATGCTCATCCTCACCGAGCTGATGATCTTCGGCGCGCTCGTCGGGTCGTACTTCTACGTGCGAGCGGGCCAACACCCGTGGCCGCCCGCCGGCATCGAGAAGCCTCCGCTCGGCAAGATCTCGATCGCCACCGTCGTGCTCCTGGGCAGCAGCGTCCCCATGGCGTGGGCGGAGTGGGCCATCCGCCGGGGCCACGTGGGCCGGTTGAAGCTGGGCCTGGCCGTGGCCTGGATCATGGGTGCCGCCTTCCTGGCCAACCAGGCAGTGGAGTACCACGACCTCCACTTCGGCATCCGGCCCACCGTCTACGGCTCGCTCTTCTACACGATCACGGGACTGCACGGCGCCCACCTCCTCGTGGGCCTGGTGATGAACGCGGTCGTGCAGGCCAAGGCGTGGCTGGGCAAGTTCGACGGCCAGCGCCACCACACCGTCGAGATCGCGTCGCTGTACTGGCACTTCGTCGACGCCGTCTGGATCCTCGTGTTCTCGTCCCTCTACCTGTCGCCATGGCTGTTGCGGTGAGGCGCGCCCCCGCTCGGGGCTTCTGGCTGTGGTACGGCGTCACCTCGGGGCCGCTGCTCTGGATGGTGCACATCACCGGAGTGTCCGCCTTCGCCAGCGGCTGGTGCGCCCACCAGTGGGAGCAGTGGGGCGCCCACCTGCTCACGGTCGTCACCGGCGGGGCCACGGCGGCGGCCCTGTGGATCAGCTACCGCGTGCGGCGGGCGAGCGTCGACGACCGGTACGTGTTCCTCGGCTGGCTGGGCTTGTCCATGGGCGGCCTGTCGCTCCTCCTCATCCTCATCGAGGAGGCCTTCATCTGGACGCTTCGGGGCTGTGGCTGAGGCTGGCGTCGCCCTGCTGGCGTGGTGGTACGCGGTCGGTGTCCGGCGGGTGTGGCGCCACGCGGGCAGGGGCCAGGGCGTGCGCCGGTGGGAGGTCGCCGCGTTCTTCGGCGGGCTGGTGGCCGTCGGGGTGGCGCTGTCGCCGCCGGTCGACGTGGCCGCCGACCGTTCGCTGACCGCGCACATGGTCCAGCATCTGCTGCTCATGACGGTGGCCGCGCCCCTGCTCGTCGTGGGCGAACCGGTGCCGCCGTTGGTGTGGGCCCTCCCCGGGCGAGCGCGCCGGCGGGCGGCGCGCTGGGCGCGAGCGGTCAACCGGTCGGCCGTGGGTGGCCGCTGGTATCTGTGGGCGCTGGTGGCGCTGGTGCTGTCGACGGCGGCCATGTGGGTGTGGCACGTCCCCGCCCTGTACGACGCGGCACTGTCCAACGCCGTGCTGCACGGGATGGAGCACGTGTCGTTGCTGGCCACGTCGGCCCTGCTGTGGTGGGTGGCCGCCGGAGCCCGGCGGCGGTCGGCCTACGGCCCCGGCGTGCTGGTGGTGTTCCTCACCACGCTGCCCGCCACCGCTCTGGGCGCCGCCCTCGCCCTCACCGGCCATCCCTGGTACCCGTGGTACATCGCGCACGGGTTCGGCGGGCGGTTGGATGCCGCCCTCAACGACCAGCAGGTGGCCGGCGCGCTGATGTGGGGGTCGGCGTGCGTGCCCAGCCTGCTGGGCGCATGCCTGCTGTTCGCGGCATGGCTGGCCCACGCCGACAAGGTGTCGCCGGCCACGCCCGCCGAGGTGCCGATCCGGTGAGACACCCACTGGCGGCGGCGCCCCAACCGTTCTGTTGCAACTCAGTCGCGAGTACCGAAACTCAGTTGCAAGAGAACGGCTTCACGAGGAGGGGGCCGGCGCAGGGGCGTGGTTACGGGCGGCGGCGGCGGCCGAGGACCCAGGCCACGCCCGCGGCCACCGCGGTGCCGGCGGCCATCCACCGGCCGGTGTGATCGCGCTGGCCCGAGGATGCCGGGGCCGGCCCGGCGGCCATGGCCATGACGGGGACGGCCCCGGCTGCGCCCGCGGCCGGCGGCGGTGGGCCCCCGCCGTCGTCGGGCGGCACCTCGCCCCGAATGCGGGCCTTGCGCTGGGCCAGCTCCTCGGCCCCGGCCAGGTCACGGCACACCTTCCATGCCAGCACGGCGAACAGCACGGGCAGCACCAGCAGCAGCACCTGCAGCGTGTGGGTGACCGTCACGATTGACACGTCGAGCTTCTGGGCCACGATGTCCTGAGCGCCGGCCACCAGCAGCACGCCGTAGAACGTGAGCGTGGCCACGCCGAAGGCGGTGCGCAACGGCCGGTACCGGGGCCGGTCGAGCAGGTGGTGCACGGCGTAGTCGTGCGTGAACCGCTCCTCCAGGAACGGCCATGCGTACAGGAACCCGAACGTGATGCCGGGCAGCAGCACGCCCGGGAAGAACACGTTGGCGAGGGTGTGGTGGAAGGCCCGGATCTCCCACGGCGGCATGATGCGCAGGGCGCCCTCCAGCCAACCCACGTACCAGTCGGGCTGGGCCGCGGTCGACACCACCGCCGGGTGGAACGGGCCGTAGAGCCAGATGGGGTTGATCTGGGCCAGCCCGCCCAGGGCGGCCAGCACGGCGAACACCAGGCAGAACAACCCCACGCTCTTGGCCGCGTACGTGGGCCACAGGTACGACCCCACCACGTTGTCGTCACGGCGTCCCCGGCCCGGGAACTGCGTGTGCTTCTGCCGCCACAGGATCGCCATGTGGGCGGTGAGCAGGGCGACGATCAGCGCGGGCACGATCATGATGTGGATCACGAACAGCCGGTTCACGATCTGGTCGGCCGGGAACTCGCCCCCGAAGAACAGGAACGCCAGCCACGTGCCCACGAACGGGACGCCGAGCACGATCGAGTAGGCGATGCGCAGGCCCGTCCCCGACAGCAGATCGTCGGGCAACGAGTAGCCGGTGAAGCCGTTGCCCACGGCAAGCAGCAGCAACGTCACGCCCACGATCCAGTTCAACTCTCGCGGCCGGCGGAACGCGCCGGTGAAGAACACCCGGCACAGGTGGGTGACGATGGCGGCGATGAACACCAGCGCCGCCCAGTGGTGGATCTGGCGCATCACCAGCCCGGCCCGCACGTCGAAGCTCAGCCGCACCGTCGATTCGTAGGCCTGCGACATGGTGATTCCCTGCAACGGCTTGTAGGAGCCGTGGTACACGATCTCGCGCGTCGAGGGGTTGAAGAAGAACGTGAGGAACGTGCCCGTGAGCACGAGCACCACGAACGCGTACAGAGCCACCTCGCCCAACATGAAGGACCAGTGGTCGGGGAAGACCTTGTTCAAGGTGGTGCGAGCGAAGCGCGACAGCGACAGGCGGTCGTCCACCCATCGGGCCACGCGTCGGATCACCCAACTGCTCTACACCAGCGGGGCGTCCGCGAAACTTAGAAGGCTCCGTGCCGCCCCTCGCCCTGGGCGAAACGGGTAGCACCGTCACGGGTCTCGCCCGACCGGATGACCTCCAGGCCGCCGGCCGTCTCCTGGCGCAGGGCCTCGTCGATGTCGAGGTCCCACTGCCGGTAGGACGACAGCCGGTCCGTGCGCAGGCACAGCTGCGGGAAGTCGGCCACCTGCCCGGCCAGTTCGACCGCCGACGCCAACGCCTCCCCGGGCGGGCACAGGCGGTTGGCCAGGCCCATCGACAACGCCTCGTCGCCCGACACGCCCCGCCCGGTGAGGATCATGTCCAGCGCGTGGCTGTGCCCGATGAGCCGGGGCAGGCGGATCGTGCCGCCGTCCACCAGGGGAACACCCCAACGCCGGCAGTACACGCCGAACACGGCGTCCGACGCGGCGACCCGCAGGTCGCACCACAGCGCCAGCTCCAACCCGCCGGCCACGGCGTGGCCCTCCACGGCGGCGATCACCGGCTTGGACAGCAGCAGGCGCGTGCACCCCAACGGCCCGTCACCGTCGACCGTGACCCGGTTGCCGGCGCCCGACGCCACCGCCTTCAGGTCGGCACCCGAGCAGAACGTGCCGCCCGCCCCGGTGAAGACGCCGACGGACACCGAGACGTCGGCGTCGAACTCACGCCAGGTCTCGGCCAGTGCCTGGGCCGTGGGTCCGTCGATGGCGTTGCGCGTCTGCGGGCGGTCGATGGTGACGATGCGGACGGGCCCGTCGTCTTCCACCCGGATGGCCATGGCCTTAGGCGCCTGACTCCACCGGGCGCCCCTCGGCCGCCCAACCGTTGGTGCCGCCGGCCACCGACACGGCGTCGTATCCGGCCTCGTTGAGGGCGGCGGCGGCGGCGAGACTCCGGCCCCCCGCGGCGCAGATCACGAACACCTGCTGGTCCTTGGGCACTTCGCCCAACCGCTCACCCAGCTCGGGCAGGGGGATGAGCCGCACGCCCGGCACCCGGACGGTCTCGTACTCGTCCGGGTTGCGAACGTCGATCACGGGCGCGCCCGCTTCCAGGCCAGCGGCCAGTTCGTCGAAACCGACTTCGGGGGCAGTGGGTGCAGTCACGGGGCGAGCCTATCGACGGCCCACGTCTGGCCAGAACGCACCCACCGGAGCCGGTCGTGCAGCCGGTTCTCGCCACGCGTCCAGAACTCGACCTCCTCGGGCACCAGCCGGTAGCCGCCCCAGTGGGGCGGGCGAGGCACGGTATCGACACCCTCGAAGCGGAGGGCAACGGCGCCCACCAACGCGTCCAGGGCGGCCCGGTCGGGCAGCACCTTGCTCTGGGGCGATGCCCATGCCGCCAGCTGGCTCTCCCGCGGGCGGGTGGCCCAGTACGCGTCGGACTCGGCCGGGTCGACGGGCGAGGCCCGGCCCACCACCCGCACCTGCCGCCCCAACGACGGCCACGCGAACGTGGCCGCGCACCACGGGTTGGCCGCCAGCTCCCGGCCCTTGCGGCTCCGGTAGTTGGTGAAGAACACCAGGCCACCGCCGGACACGTCCTTCAGGAGCACGGCCCGGGCCGACGGCCGGCTGGCCCCCTCGCCGGTGCCCACCGTCGCCAGCACCATGGCGTTGGCCTCGACCACGCCGGCGGCCGCGGCCTCCTCCACCCACTGGGCGACGGTGGCGAGCGGGTCGGACGGATCCACCCGACGAACGCTATTGCCCGAGAAGCCGCTCCTTGCCCGAGAAGCCGCTACTGGCCGAGGAACTCGACGAGGGACGGCGACAGGATGCGCTCGCCCGCGGCCAGCGCCTCCCGGTAGGCCAGCGCCCGCAGCTCCAGCTGCTGGGCCACGCCCGGCGGCAGCACCACGTGCTCGCCCTGCTCGGCCGCCAGGTGCCAGAGCCGGGCCAGTTCCGAGATCGGGTCGTCGGTCATGTGCCTGCCGCAGCCGCCGTCAGGGCCGTGCGGATGACCTCGTAGCCCTGGCGCAGCTGGGCTCGGTTGGACGCCGCCATCTGCAGCACCTGCGCCGACAACCGCTGGAGCACCTGCTGGTGCTCGGCGAAGATGCCGTCCCACGGCGCCGGCGCCGCCTCCACGACCTCGGCCAGCGTCACCGCGTCCCCCACCCCGATCTCCGGACCGGCGGCGGCCAGCGCCGCCGCCCGAGCCAGCTCCACCTTGGCGAGCTCGTCCAGGACGGTCTCGACCTCTCTGCTGGCATGCGTCAGCCACCGGGTGCGCCCCGCCTCCAACAGGAGGTCTTCCTCCTCGAGCTTGAACAGCAACAGCTCGAGCAGGTGACGCTCGCGAAAGAGGACCGTGGAGAAGTGCTGGAGAGTCACTCATCGACAGGATCGGCGTACGAGGCCCCTATGTGAGGATTTGTGCCCCTCAGCCCAGCAGACCGAGCTCCACGGCCCGGGCCACCGCCTCCTGGCGGCCGGTCACGCCGAGCTTCGTGTAGATGTGGGCCAGGTGGGTCTTGACCGTCGCCGAGGTGACGAACAGGGCGTCGGCGATGTCCTTGTTGGAAAGGCCCTCGGCCAGCCGGCCGAGCACCTCGAGCTCCTTGCGGGTGAGCAGCCCGTCGGACTCGGCCTGCTCGGCGTCGGGCATGGACCCGAGCACGCCCACCAGCAGGGGGAGCAGCGCCGGCGCCACCACCCGCTCGCCCCGCACCACCCGGCGCACGGCGTCGGCCACCTCCTCGGGCCGGGCCGAGCGCACCAGCAGGGCGTCGACCCCGAGCCCGAGCAGGCCGGCCAGGGCGTCGCGGCTCACGTGGTCGAGCAGCACCATGACCCGGGGGGACCGGTCGCCTCCGATGGCCTGGGACCGGCGCACCACGTCGGCCGCGGGCACGTCCCGGTGGGTGCCGAGGATGAGCCACCCGGCGCCCAACTCGCCCGCCCGGCGGGCCGCGTCGGCCCCGGTCGACAGCTCGGCCACGACCTTGATGTCGAGCCCCCGCAGGGCCTGGCCGATGCCGAGGCGCACCAGCGGCCACTCGTCGACCACGACGGCACTGGCGGGCGGGGCCGGCATCGGGCGTCACTGTACTGGGGGTCTGCCAGGGGCCACCTGGGAGTCGGCAGGAACGATCCCACCGGATGACTAGACCGATGTGGGGACACGGGACATGGCCGAGATGGACGATGGGATGGGCCGAAATCACCCTCGCGGCCGATGCGCCGAACCCCTCCGATATCCGACATTCTCCTCATGCGGAACGACGGCATGGGGACGGAGGCGCTGCAGCGGGCGACCGAGGAGCGTCTCGTACGGGAGAACCTGCCGCTCGTGGACTACGCCGTGACCCAGGTGGTCGCCCGGGTGCCCCGCCATGTCGGGCGCGACGACCTCGTCTCGGCCGCCATGGTCGGACTGGCCCAGGCCGCTCGCAGCTTCGACCCCACCCGCGACTGCCGCTTCGACCACTACGCCTCCCAGCGCATCCGTGGCGCCCTGCTCGACGAGCTCCGCAGCCGCGACTGGGCCAGCCGGTCCGTGCGCTCGAAGGCGCGGCGCATGCTGGCCGCCCACGAGACCCTCACTGCCCAGCTGGGTCGCACCCCGACCACGGCCGAGGTGGCCGAGAAGGTCGGGATGGACGCGCCGGCCGTCGAGGCCATCGCCGGGGACGTCCACCGTTCGGTGGTCCTGAACTACGACTCGATCATCGCCGACTCGGGCGCCGACTCGATCCTGCCGGCCGATGAGCTCAGCCCCGACCACGTGCTCATGGAGCGGGAGCGGCGGGCCTACCTGATCGACGCCGTGGCCGCCCTGCCCGGCCGGCTGCGCCACGTCGTCGTGGGCTACTTCTTCGAGGAGCGGCCCATGCAGGAGCTGGCCGACGAGTTGGGCGTGTCGCCCTCCCGCATCTCCCAGATGCGAGCCGAGGCCGTCGCCCTCCTCCGGGACGGCATCAACTCGCAGCTCGACCCCGACGCCGTCCACCTGGAGGACGAGGGGAGCCCCCGGGTGGCCAAGCGCAAGGCGGCCTACGTCGCCGCCGTGGCCTCGGGCTCCAACTTCCACAGCCGGCTGTCGGCATCCAGCCACCAGCACCGGCGCCTGGCCGCTCCTGCCTGATCCTTCCTGCTGAAGGGCCCGCTCTCAGCGGGTTCACAGATCGGTTTGGTGGGCTGTGCGGATGGGGACTGCACCGGCCATTGCCCGCCCCGCTCGGCGACCCGTCACGGTCGCCCGGGATCGGCGCCGGCCCCGATGGTGGGTCGAGCTCTCCGTGCTGGCCGGTGGCTACGGCGCCTACGCCGCCATACGCAACACTCGGGCGAGCACGGCCACCGATCCCCACGCCCTGTCCCGGGCCATGGCCAACGCCCGGGGGGTGGTAGCCGTCGAGCGCTTCTTCGACCTGCACGTCGAGGGCGGCATCCAGCGCTGGTTCCTGTCCATGCCCGACATGGTGCGGGGCGCCAACGTGTTCTACGCCACCGCTCACGTCCTGGTGACGGCGACCGTCGTGGTCGCCCTCTGGTTCGCCCAGCCCGATCACTACCGGCGCATGCGGACGGCCCTGCTGCTGTCCACCGCCATCGCCCTGGCCGTGTTCGCCGTCCTGCCCACCGCCCCGCCCCGCCTCCTGCCCGCCGGTGTCGGCGCCCAGGACACGCTCGCCACCCTGGGCGGGCTGTGGTCCTTCCGCACGCCCATCATCGAGCACATCTCCGACCCGCTGGCCGCCATGCCCAGCCTGCACCTGGCCTGGGCGGTGTGGTGCTCGGCCGCGGTGGCGCCCCTCGTGCACAGCCGGTTCTGGCGACGAGCGGCGCTGGCCTACCCCGCCGTGGTGGGGCTCGTGGTCGTGATCACCGGGAACCACTGGATCCTGGACGTGGTGGCGGGCGTGCTGGTGGGCCTGGCCGGGCTGGTGCTGGCCGGCCTGCGTCAGGCGATGGGCTCGGGCAGGGGCTCGGCGAACACCAACGTGAGCCGCTTGGTGGCCCGGGTCAGGGCCACGTAGAGGGCCCGCAGGCCTTGGGGTGCGTCGGCCACGATGCGGGCGGGCTCCACCACCACCACGGCGTCGAACTCCAGGCCCTTCACCACGCCCATGGGCAACAGCGTGACGGGCGACTCCAGCCCGCCGGCCGGCCCGCCCACCTCGAGGCCGGCCGCCCGCAGACCCTCCTGGAGCGAGGCCACCAGCGCGTCGGGGGCGATGATCGCGACCGTGCCCCCCGCCACCCGGTCGCGCTCGGACGCCGCCACCTCGGCCACCCGCTCGGCCAGCGACTCGCCCGGCCCGACGAGCACCCGCCACGGTGGCGTCTCCGTGGAGCGGATGGACCGGGGCTGGCGCAGGTGAGGGGCGGCGACGGCCAGCACCCGGCCGGCCACCTCCATGATCTCGGCCGGCGTGCGGTAGTTGACCGACAGCTCCACCATCCGGGGCGGGCGCCGGGAGGGCAGGTGGGCGGTGATCTCGTCCCAGCCGTCGGGAGCCCGGGGCCCGGTGGCCTGGGCGATGTCGCCCACCACGGTCATGGACCCGGACAGCGACCGCCGGGTGAGCATGCGCAGCTGCATGGGGGTGAGGTCCTGGGCCTCGTCCACCACGATGTGGCCGTAATTGCGGATCTCGGCGTCCGTCCCGTCGCCGGCACCGACCCGGCGTGAACCCAGGGCCACCCGGGCCTCGTCCAGCAGGGGCATGTCGGCCGCCGACCACGGGACCTCGTCCAGTGACTCGCTCCGGGGCCGGGCCAGCACCCGCATCTCGTCCTCGGTCAGGATGCCCCGGCCGGCCAGGGCCACCAGGGCGGGCGCACCCAACAGGTCGTGCAGCAGCTCCTGGGGCGTGAGCACCGGCCACATGCGGTCGAGGGCGGCAGCCACGGCCGGGTCCCGCCGGATCTCGCGCCACAGGTCGGCCTCGGGCAGGTCGGTCTCGCCCTCGCCCAGCTCGCTCCGCAGGCCGGTGCGGCGCTGGCGGTCGAGCACCCCGAGGTACTGGGCGTGCAGGCGGCGGCGCACCAGCGACTCCACGAAGCGGCGGCGGGCGTTGTGCGAGCCGGCCCGGCGCTTGGCCGTGGTCACGATGTCCTCCGTGTCCGACGGCGTGAGCCGCAGCACCACGCCCCCGTAGCCCACCTCCACCGGCTTGCGCAGCGGCCGCTGGCGGTCCCTGACGGCCCGGACGATGAACCGGGCCATGCGGGCGTCGCCCTTGACCCGGGCTGCGGCGGGCGAGTCGGTGCCCCGCACCCGGGCGTCGGCTACCAGCCCCTCGACGGTGGTGAGGGCCACGCCCGTCTCCCCCAGCGACGGGAGCACCTGGTCGATGTAGCGGAGGAACAGCGGATTCGGCCCGACCATGAGCACGCCCTGGCGCTCCAGCGGGAAGCGGTGGGTGTAGAGCAGGTAGGCGGCCCGGTGGAGGGCGACGGCCGTCTTGCCCGTGCCCGGACCGCCCTGCACCACCAGCACGCCGGGCAGCTCGGCCCTGATGACCTCGTCCTGTTCCCGCTGGACGGTGGCCACGATGTCGCGCATGACGCCGGTGCGGGAGCGCTCGAGGGCGGCGAACAGGGCGCCTGCCCCCTGCACGTTGTCGTCGTGTCCGGCACCCTCGCCGATGCCAGCATCCTCGCCGAAGCCCTCGCCGAAGCCGACGCCGAACAGCTCGTCCTCCATCCCCACCAGGCGGCGGCCCTCGGTGGCGAAGTGGCGGCGGCGGACCAGGCCCATCGGGTGCCGGCCGGTGGCCCGGTAGAAGGGTTCGGCCACGGGCGCCCGCCAGTCGACCACCAGGGGCTCCTGGTCCTCGCCCGACACGGCCAGCCGGCCGATGTGAAAGGCCTCCCCGTTCCCGTTGTTGCCGCTGCTGCCGTTGCCGCCCGCTTCGTCGCCGGCCCGGTCGATGCGGCCGAAGACGAGCGACTCCCGGCCGATGTCGAGTTGCTCCAGGCGCTGGAGGCCGGTGCGAACGACGATGTCCCGCTCGGTGACGGCCTGGAAGGTGCCGCCCCGCTGCTGGAGGACCTCCTGGACACGCTCCGCGACCGCGGCTCGCATGCGTTCGAGCCTGTCGTATGCGGTGTCGAGGAATGCCTGCTCGGCCTGGAAGTCGGGGTGTTCGCCCACGGTTTTCACTCGCTGCCCCCCGGCCGGGGGACGTTCGAGCTTAGACGGTGGGAGCGGGTGTCACCTCGACCACGTGGTCGATGAAGTGCAACAGCTCGTCCAGGATGAACGGCTTGGTGATGTAGTAGTCCGCTCCGGCCCGCCAGCCTTCCCACACCTCGGCGTCGGTGGCCTTGGCCGTGAGCAGCACCACGGGGATGTGCTGGGTGCGGGGGTTGGCCTTCAGGGACGTGAGCACGTCCAGGCCGTCCCGCTCCGGCATCATCACGTCGAGGACCACCAGGTCGGGCACGGCGTTGCGAGCCAGCGTCCACGCCTCCTCGCCGTTGGTCGCCTTGACGACGTCGTACCCCTCCGCTTCCAGGTTGAGGGTCAAGAGATGAAGGATGTCCGGGTCGTCGTCCGCCACCAGGATCCGCCGTACGTGCGTGTCTCGCACTGCTACCTCCCCGTCAGGGCGGGCGGTCGCAGCACCGAGCTGTGCTCGGCGGCGATCACCGCGCTCGTCTCACCGGCCGGTGTGCCCGCCGGCTGCCATGGCAGTGTCAGCAGGAACGTGGACCCCCCGCCTGCCGTCGCCTCGAGGGTCAGCGACCCCCCCAAGAGGCCGGCCAACTGCCGGCACAGGTACAGGCCCAGGCCCGTTCCGCCCCGGCGCCGGGTGGACGACTGGTCGAGCTGCACGAAACGCTCGAACACCCGCTCCCGGTCGGCCTCGGGGATCCCGGAGCCATGGTCCACCACACGAATCTCGACACCGTTGAGGGTCGGCATGAGCGACGCCCGCACCTCGATGCCGCCTTCGGGGGCGTACTTCACGCCGTTCTCCACCAGGTTGGTGATGATCTGGCGGAGCTTGTGCTCGTCCGTGCGCAGGCCGCCGCAGCCCGCCTCGACCTCGGCCCGCAGGCGCAGGCCGGGGGCGGACAGGTCGCTCACGATCGAGCCGATCAGGCTGTCGAGGTCGACCATCCGCAACTCGGGCCGCATCTCGCCGTGCTCGGCCGACGCCACCTGCAGCAGGTCCTCGATCAACCGCTTCAGGCGGTCGCCCTGGTCCAGGGCGGTCTGGAGCATGCGGTCCACGTCCTCGGGGCCGAGGCGTCCCTGGCAGCGGCGGATGGTCGACACCGCGCCCAGCACGCAGGTGAGGGGGGTGCGCAGCTCGTGGGACACGGTGGCCAGGAACTCGCCCTTCTGGTGGGTGAGGTCGATCTGGCGGAGCAGGGCCTCCTCGACCTCCTGGTAGAGGAGGGCGTTGGCCACGGTGAGGGCGGCGTGACCGGAGAAGGCGCCCAGCACCTCGGAGCGGGCCTCGGCCTGCTCGTCGGGACCGATCTCCCGGAACACGGCCAGGTGCACCTTGCCCTTGGTGCCCGGGCGAGGCGGCGCCCACACCAGGTCGGTGGCCTGGGGCATGGCCTGCGACAGCACGGAGCCCTGGCTCAGGGGCACGGCCTGGGGCTTGTCGCCCGGGAGGGCGACCAGGGCGGCCACCACCTCGGGGCCGGCCGGCGACGCGCCGGTGTCGTCCACCAGGACGCCCACCCACTCGCCGTCGGGCTTCTGCCCGCAGCAGATGGCCGCGAAGCCGGTGACCAGGCCGCGGGCCTCGCCCGCCAACGTGGCCAGGGCGTCCTCGAAACCGGCCAGCTGGGCCGTGCGGGCCGACGCCTCGTACAGCCGCTGGAACCGCATGTGCTCGGCCGACTGCAGGGCCATGCGGCGGGTGCCCAGGAAGACCAGGGCGAGGAGGGGGGCGAGGAGCACGGGGCCGGCCGTGCTGACCTCGCCCAGGGCGACGGCCGACAGCCCCACGGAGGCGGAGGCCGCCGACGCGACGGCGACGGTGGCGGCATTGGCGAGTAGCACGCCGACGAAGCGGCGGTGTTCGGCCACGGCCAGGATGGCCGACGTGGTCAGCATGCTCGTCACCACGTAGGCGGACACGCCGGCCAGGACGGCAGCCGACCACGGGTGGAGGAGGCGGCTGTCCATGTGGGCGAACACGACGGCGGCCACCGCGGCGGCCCCGCACGTGCCGGCCACGTTGAAGACGACCTTCAGGCGGCGCTGGCGGGAGACCACACAGGCCAGCGCCTCACCCGAGGCGGCCGCCAGCACCACGCCCACAGGGCCCAGGTGGAGAAGGGCCACGACCAGCACGGCCTCGGTGAGCACCACCGTGCACGCGTGGCGGCGCAGCTCCAGGTGCATGGGCACCAGCCCCACCAGCGCGAACGCAGCCGCGCAACCGCCCAGGGCGGCCAGAGACCCCCCGGGCGACCACGAACCTTCATTGGCCAGCAGGACAGCGGCCAGCGCCACGTGGAACGCGGCGATCCCCAGCACCCACCGTCGCATCACGGGAACCGGTCCATCACGCGAACCGAAATCACGCGAACCGAAATCACGCGAACCGAGATCACGCGAACTCCATGGCCGACCATCTGGTCGCACTCCACCGCGTGCCCGACCAGCGGGTGCCCGACCAGCGCGTGCCCGACCAGCGCGTGCCCGACCAGCGGGTGGCGCTCCACCGCGTGCCCGACCAGCGAGTACCACTCCAGCGCGTCCCGCTCCAGCGGGTACCCGACCAGCGGGTGCCGTTCCAGGGCATGTGGTCGGACGGGCCCCACTCGGTGTCCGAGCCGTCGGCCGAGGGCAGCTTCTGCACCCAGTCGTCGTCCGGCTTCTCGGCCAGGGCGGCACCGATGTTCACGGCCCGCTGGCCCTTGGAGATGCGATCGGCCCCGTCGACCAGGGCGCCCTTGACGTCGTCGGGGGTGGCCTCGGGGTGGCCCCACAGCAGGACGGCAGCGCCGCCGGCGGTGAGGGCGGTCGACATGGAGGTGCCGGTGCCCCGGAAGTAGTTCCTGCCCATGCGGGCGACGGGGTAGGTACGGTCCAGGTACGAGCCGGGGGCCCGCAGCGACACGACGTCCACGCCGGGAGCGACGACCTCGGGCTTTTGGACCTTGGCCACCCGGCCGGTGCCCGAGAAGTCGGGGACGGTGTCGTCCTTGGTGGTGGCCGTGCCCCGCGTATCGGTGGCACCCACGGTGATGACCCAGGGGTCACGACCGGGCGAGGTCACGTCGCCGGCCCCGTCGTTGCCGGCGGAGACGACCACGGCCAGGCCGGAGGCCCACGCCGCCTCGACGGCGTTGGACAGGGGATCGGCCCGCCACGGCATGGGTGCGTCGACACCGAAGGAGAGGCTCAGGACCCGGATGTCGTAGTCCTCGGCGTTGTCCACGACCCAGCCGAGCCCGGCCAGAACCTGCGAGAGCGAGGTGCTGCCATCGGCGCCGGCCACCTTGACGCTGACGACGGTGGCCCCGGGGGCGACGCCGAGGCCACCGCCACCGGCGATGAGTCCGGCCATGAAGGTGCCGTGGCCGTAGCGGTCGATGCCGTCACCCTCGCCGGAGAAGTCGGCACCCTCGACCAGGCGGTCGCCGAAGGCGCCCGTGGCATCGGTGACACCGGTGTCCACCAAGGCCACGCCCACGCCGTCACCGGCGGTGGGGTCCCAGTCGGGGCCGGTGTGGAGGGAGGCGAACTGGGGGGCGTCGGCGCTGGGCGTGAAGTCCGAGCCGGTGACGTGGAGCGTGCGATCGGGGGTGACGGCCAGCGCCGGGTCGGCGTCGAGGGTGGCGGCCGAGGCGGGGCTGAGCTTGGCGGCCACGCCGTGGACCAGGTCGAGCGTGCGGGTGACCGTGCCACCGGCGGCGGTGACGGCGGCGGCCGCGGCTTCGGTGTTCTGGCCCTGCACAACCACCGCCTCGGTGGCGGCGGCCGCGGCAGGGATGGCCGGGAGCGACAGTGCCAGGAGGAGCGCTCCTGTTGCCCATCGGATCCAGCCCCGTCGTTCCTGCATCGCCTGTACTCCCTCGCCGGCCCGTCCCATTTGCTGGTTCTATCGGTGACAGTGCGTGCCCGCCTGTAGCGAAATCGCCGCTCTGGGCGCGAACAGGGCCAGAAAGGTTGACAGATAGGCACATGTGACTAGCCCGCTGGCGGGGCCGGGCGGCCCGTGGCGGCCGAGGGGGCCCGGCCAGGCGCCGGCCCCTCCGGCCGGGCGTTGACACCCCGGTCCCCCGGCCTAGTCACCGCTGGCGGGGACGGGTCGCCGGTTTGGCCGCGCTTTGCCCGAAATACCGGACGGAGCGCGGCCAAAGCGGCCTGGGGCGGGCGGGTAACGTCGGCGGCGTGGCTCCCGGTGACGATGCACCCTTCCTGCTCGCCTGCCGGCGCCAGCCCGCCCCCCACACGCCCGTGTGGTTCATGCGCCAGGCGGGCCGGTCCCTCCCCGAGTACCGGGCCGTGCGGGGCCCCGGCTCCATCCTCGACGCGATCGCCCAGCCCGACCTGGCCGCCGAGATCACCCTCCAGCCCGTGCGCCGCTACGGCGTCGACGCCGCCATCCTCTATTCCGACATCGTGGTGCCCGTGGCCGCCATCGGCTTCGGAGTGGACGTGGCCCCGGGCACCGGCCCGGTGGTGGCCCAGCCCTTCCGGTCCAAGGACGACCTGGCCCGCCTGCGGCCGCTGGAGCCGGAGGTGGACACGCCCTACGTGCTGGAGACGGTGCGCATCCTGGCCGCCGAGCTGCCGCCCGAGGTGCCGCTGATCGGCTTCGCCGGCGCCCCGTTCACGGTGGCGAGCTACCTCATCGAGGGCCGGCCGTCCCGCACCTACGGCCTGACCAAGAGCCTCATGCACGCCGAGCCCGAGCTGTGGGACGAGCTCCTCGACCGCCTGGCCGACCTGGCCCTGGCCTCGCTGCGCTCGCAGGTGGCCAACGGGGTCCGGGCCGTGCAGCTGTTCGACAGCTGGGCCGGCGTCCTCCACCCCCGCGACTACCGGGAGCGGGTCCTGCCTGCCAGCCGCCGCATCTTCGAGGGCCTGGCCGACCTGGGCGTGCCCCGCATCCACTTCGGCGTGGGGACGGGCGAGCTCCTGGCGCTCATGGGCGAGGCCGGGGCCGACGTGGTGGGCGTGGACTGGCGAGTGCCGCTGGACGACGCCTGGCGCCGGGTCGGCCCGGACAAGGGCGTGCAGGGCAACCTCGACCCGGCCGTGTGCCTGGCCCCCTGGCCCGTGGTGGAGCGGGAGGCCAGGCGGGTGCTCGACGCCGCGGGCGGTCGCCCCGGCCACATCTTCAACCTGGGCCACGGGGTCCTGCCCGAGACCGACCCAGACACGCTGGCCCGAGTGGTGGAGCTGGTCCATGGCGGGTGACGCGGGCGTGACCGGCGTCCTGCTGATGGCGTACGGCACCCCGGCCTCACCCGACCAGATCGAGGCCTACTACACCCACATCCGCCGGGGCCGCCCGCCCACGCCCGAACAGCTGGACGACCTGCGCCGCCGGTACGCCGCCATCGGCGGCATCTCGCCGCTGCGGGAGCGCACCCGCTCCCAGGTCGCCGGCATCCAGGCCGCCCTCGGGCCGGCCTACGTGACCGCCCTGGGCCAGAAGCACGCGGCGCCGTTCATCGAGGATGCCGTGGCCCAGCTCGCCGGGCAGGGCGCCGAGCGCATCGTGGGCCTGGTGCTGGCGCCGCACTACTCGGCCCTGTCGGTCGGCGAGTACCACGAGCGGGCGTCGAAGGCCGCCGGCAGCGTGCCCTACACGGGTGTGCCGTCGTGGCATCTGGAACCCGGCCTCGTCTCTCTCCTGGCCGGGCGGGTGGCCACCGCCCTCGAGCCCATGCCCGGCGCCCAGGTCCTCTTCACCGCCCACTCCCTGCCCGAGCGAGTGCGGGCCATGGGCGACCCCTACCCCGGGCAGGTGGCGGCCACGGGCCAGGCGGTCGCCGACGCCTTGGGCCTGCCGCCGGAGCGCTGGCGGGTGGCCTGGCAGTCGGCCGGGCGCACGCCCGAGCCCTGGCTGGGGCCGTCCCTGGTCGAAGTCATCCCCGACCTGGCTGCCGGCGACGTGTTGGTGTGCCCGGTGGGCTTCACGAGCGACCACCTCGAAGTGCTCTACGACATCGACATCGAGGCCCGGGCCGCGGCCGAAGCCGCGGGCAAGCGCCTGGGCCGCACGGCGTCGCTCAACGACGATCCCGCCTTCTGCTCGGTGGTCGCCGGCGTGGTGCAGCAGGCGGCCGCGACCACATGAGGCTCAGCGTCGTCGGCGGCGGCATCGCCGGGCTGGCGGCGGCGTGGGAGGCGTCGGGGGCAGGGGCCGACGTCACCGTCTACGAAGCCAGTGACCGGCTGGGCGGCAAGATCCGCACCACCGACGTGGACGGCCGGCCGGTGGACGAGGGACCCGACGCCTTCCTCGCCCGCGTGCCCGACGCCCTCCAGCTGTGCCGGGAGCTGGGCATCGAGGGCGAACTGGTCGCCCCGGCCACGGGACAGGCCTTCGTCTGGAGCGGGGGGGCGTTGCGGGCACTGCCCGACGGGCTCGTGCTGGGCGTGCCCACCGGGCTGGCCGGGCTGGTGCGGTCGGGGCTGCTGTCGCCCGCGGGGGTGGCCCGAGCCGGGCTCGACCTGGTGCTGCCCCGTACGTTGCGGCCGGGGGGTCCCGACGTCTCCGTGGGCCGCATCCTCAGGGCCCGCTTCGGCGACGAGGTGGCCGACCGCCTGGTCGACCCCTTGCTCGGCGGCATTCACGCCGGGCGCATCGACAACCTGAGCCTGGCTGCCACCGCCCCCCAACTGGACGCCGTGGCCCGCCGGTCCCGCAGCCTGCTGTTGGGCCTGCGCCGGGCGCCTCGGCCGGCAGCGAGCGGTCCCGTCTTCCTCTCGCTCCGCGGGGGCACCGGCGTCCTGGTCGATCGGCTGGTGGACGCGCTCATCGAGCGGGGCGTGGTGTTCAAGACGGGCACCCGCGTGGACGCCCTGCCCGACGAGCCCGTGGTGGTGGCCGTCCCCGCCTTCGCCGCCGCCTCGCTCCTCGGTCCAGGTTCAGAAGAGCTCCGAACCATCAGGTACAGCTCCGTGACGCTGGCCACCTTCACCTGGCCGGCGAGCGCGTTCCCCGCACCTCTCACCGGGAGCGGGTTCCTCGTGCCGCCCATCGATGGCCGGCGCATGACGGCCGCGTCGTTCGGGTCCAACAAGTGGCCCCACTGGTCAGCCGGCGACACCGTGGTGCTGCGCGTGTCAGCTCACGGGAACGACGTCGACCCCGCCGACCTGGTGGCCGAGGTGCGGGAGGCGACGGGCGTGCAGGCCGAGCCCATGTCCACCCGGGTGAGCCCGTGGCCTGACGCCTTCCCGCAGTACGAGCCCGGCCACTTGGACCGCATCGCCCGGGTGGAAGCCGCCCTCGCGCAGACGCACCCGCGGGTCCGCTTGGCCGGCGCCGCCCTCCGCGGTGTGGGCCTCCCCGCTTGCATCGCTTCGGGGCGGGCCGCGGCCCGCGCCGTGCTGGCTACCGCAGGGCACCGGTGAGCAGCAGCACGAGCAGGATGATCAGCAGCAGGCCCCCCAGGCCCAGGCCGGGCGCCCGGTAGGCGCCGTCGCCGTAGCCCAGGCCCCCGCCGACGGCCAGGACGATGAGGACGATCAGAAGGATGAGAAGCATGGCGTCAGGATTCCCAGCGCTTGGACGCGGGAAACGCAGGCAGTGGTGATGCCGCGACACGTCCCCCCGATGTTGGCCACGCCGGGCAAGCTCCCGGAGGACGAGACGGCATGGACGTTCGAGATCAAGTGGGACGGGGTGCGCGCCCTGTCGTACGTCGAGGGAGGGACGCTCCAACTGGAGAGCCGGAACCTCCTCGACATCACCCCCCGGTACCCCGAGCTGGCTGCTCTCCCCGCCGGCCTGCAGGGCCACGACGCCATCCTCGACGGCGAAGTGGTGACGTTCGACGACGAGGGTCGTCCCAGCTTCGGCCGCCTCCAGCACCGCATGCACGTCACCGACTCCCGCCAGGTCCAGCACCTGATGGTCGAATACCCGATCGCCTACCTGGTGTTCGATGTGCTGTGGCTCGACGGGCGTTCGCTCATGGCCGAGCCGCTCGACGATCGCCGGGCTGCCCTGGAGGGGCTGGGCCTGGACGAAGGCGGGCCGCCCTGGCAGGTGTCCAAGGCCTTCCCCGGCCAGGGCCACGCCCTCTTGGCCGCCACCAAGGAGCGGGGCCTGGAGGGCGTGGTGGCCAAGAGGCGGGACTCGACGTACGAGCCCGGCCGGCGCTCGCGCTGCTGGCTCAAGGTCAAGAACGTGAACCGCCAGGAGGTGGTGATCGGCGGGTGGCTGGAAGGGTCGGGCAACCGCAGCGGCCGCATCGGCGCCCTGCTCGTCGGGTATTGGGAGGGGGACCGCTTGCGCTTCGCCGGCAAGGTGGGGACGGGCTTCACCGACCAGGTGCTGGCCGGCCTGGCGGAGCGCCTCGCATCCCTCGACCGACCCACATCCCCGTTCGCCGATCCCGTCCCGTGGAAGGGCGCCCACTGGGTGGAGCCCGTGCTCGTGGCTGACGTCGAGTTCACCGAATGGACGGCCGCCGGCACCTTGCGGCACCCGTCGTACAAAGGGCTGCGGTCGGACAAAGCGTCACGTGACGTGGTCAGAGAGCCCACCTGAGGGGAAGAATGGGCCCCATGGCCAGGTCCATCTGGAGTGGGGCGATCTCCTTCGGGCTCGTGAACGTCCCCGTCAAGGTCTTCACGGCCGTGCGCAAGAAGGACGTGCGCTTCCACCAGCTGCACGGCAAGGACGGCGCGCGCATCCAGCAGAAGCGGTGGTGCCCGGCCGACGAAAAGGAAGTGGCGTACGAGGAGATCGTCAAGGGGTACGAGATCTCGCCCAACCAGTACGTCGTGATCGAGCCCGAGGAGCTCGAAGCCCTCGACCCCGAGGCCACCCACACCATCGACATCGAGGACTTCGTCGATCTGGACCAGATCGACCCGCTGTTCTTCGACTCGAACTACTACCTCGTGCCCGACGGCAAGGGTGACAAGGCCTACCGGCTGCTGCTCGAAGCCATGCGGGACGCGGGGAAGGTGGGCATCGCCAAGGTCGTCATGCGCACCAAGCAGTACCTCGTCGCCGTGCGCCCGGTGGAGGAGGCGCTGGTGATGACCACCATGAACTTCGCCGACGAGGTCGTGGCCCAGGACGAGCTCGAGAGCCTGCCCGGTTCGAAGGCGGATGCGAGCGAGCGGGAGCTGAAGATGGCCGAGCAGCTCATCGGGTCGTTGGCCACCGAGTGGGACCCGGCCAAGTACCGCGACACCTACCGGGAGCGGGTGCTCGACCTCATCGAGAAGAAGGCCGAGGGCCAGGAGATCGTCACCCAGCCCGAGGCCGAGCGACCGGCCCCGGTGATCGACCTCATGGCCGCCCTGGAGGCGTCGCTGGCCGCGGCCAAGGGTGCACCGGCTGACGACGAAGAGAAGGCCCCGGCCAAGAAGGCCCGCAAGTCGACCAAGGCGTCGTGACGACCGTTTCCGTGGAGGGCCGCGCCCTGGCCCTGTCCAACCTGGACAAGGTGATGTACCCGGCCACGGGGTTCACCAAGGGCCAGGTGATCGACTACTACCGCGCCATCGCTCCCGCCCTGCTCACCCATCTGGCCGGGCGGCCCCTCACGTTGAAGCGGTACCCCAACGGCGTGGACGACAAGTTCTTCTACGAGAAGCGCTGCCCGTCGCACCGGCCGTCGTGGATGCGCACGTGCGAGATCTGGAGCGACCGCAACAAGGGCATCGTGAACTACTGCGTGGTCGACGACCTGGCCTCACTGGTGTGGGTCGCCAACATGGCGTCGCTGGAACTGCACCCGTCGCTGTCCCGGTGCGACGACATGCCTCACCCGTCCACCGTGGCGTTCGACCTCGACCCCGGCCCGCCCGCCGACGCCGTCGACTGCGCCCGAGTCGCCCTGCGGCTGCGGGACCTGTTCGAGCAGATGGGGTTGCAGTCGTTCGCCAAGACGTCGGGCTCGAAGGGCATCCAGGTGTACGTCCCCCTCAACTCGGGCCAGGCCGACTACGAGTCGGCCGCCGGGACCAAGCCCTTCTCCCGGGCCGTGGCCCAGCTGTTCGAGCAGCAGTTCCCGGACGAGATCGTGTCGTCGCAGAAGAAGGACCTGCGGGGCGGCAAGGTGCTCATCGACTGGAGCCAGAACGACGGGTACAAGACCACCGTGTCCGTCTACTCGCTGCGGGCCCGGGAACGGCCGTGGGTGTCCACGCCGGTGACGTGGGACGAGGTGGACGACATCGCGTCGAGCGGCGACGTGGAGCGGTCCCGGTTCGAGGCGGGCGACGTGGTCCAGCGGGTGCAGCGGCTGGGCGACCTGTTCGAACCGGTCGCCACCCTGCAGCAGCAGCTCCCCAAGCTCCAGTAGCCCCCTCCCGTTCTCGTAACGCGGGCGAGGTCCATGGCGGCGTGGGCGTCACGAGATGCGTTCACATGGGCAGGACGGGACCGTAGCCTGCCCCCTCATCCGAAACGCTCTCCTGTGCTTGCTCGCCGGCGTGCTGGTCGCCGTGTCTCTGCCCCCGTGGGGCTGGTGGCCCCTGGCCGTGGCCGGGCTGGGCCTGCTGGCCTGGCGCCTCGACGGGCTGACGTTGCGACCGCGGCTGGGAGCGGCGGTGGCGTTCGGGCTCGGGCAGTTCGTGATCGGGTTCTGGTGGATGGGCGAGTTCACCCGGCCAGGGTCGTTCCTGGTGATGTTGCTGGAGACCTTCTTCGTCACCGTCGGCCTGGCCCTGGTGCGCCGGCCCGAGCTGGTACCCGCCGGGCTGGTCTTGGCCGAGGCGGCCCGGGACCGGGTGCCGCTGGGCGGCCTGCCCATGGCCGGAGTAGCGCTGGGCCAGACGGGCGGCCCGGCCCTCGGTTCGGCCCGGCTGGGCGGCGCCCTGCTGGTGCTGGGGCTGACGGCCTGCGCCGGCGGCGGGCTGGCCGCCCTCGTCCGGCGCCGGTGGGTGGCGGGTGGCGTGCTGGTGGCCGTGGCTCTGGGCGGTGTGGTGGCCGGGGCGGTGGCGCCCGACGGCGGGCCCGCCGCGAAGACGATCACCGTCGCGGCCGTGCAGGGCGGTGGGCCCCGCGGCCTGCGGGCTATCAACACGGACAAGAGCGAGGTCCTCGACCGCCACCTCCAGGCCACCACCCTGGTGCGCCCGCCGGTGGACCTGGTGCTGTGGCCCGAGGACGTCATCGACGTGGACGCCCCCGTCGACCAGACCCCTGAAGCCGAGCTCCTGGGCAACCTGGCCCGCGCTGTCGGCGCCCCCATCCTGGGCGGGGTGGTCGAGGGTTCGGGCACCAACCACTTCCGCAACGCGGCCGTGCTGTGGGGCCCCGATGGTCGCATCATCGGGCGCTACGAGAAGGTCCACCGGGTGCCCTTCGGCGAGTACGTGCCCGCCCGGGGCCTGGTGTCGCGCCTGGCCGACCTGTCGGCCGTGCCCGCCGACGCCATCCCGGGCACGGGCAGCGGGGCCATGGACACGCCTGCCGGCCGGGTGGGCATCACCATCTCCTACGAGGTCTACTTCGCCGACCGGGCCCGGGCCGCCGTACACGACGGGGGCCAGCTCCTGTTCGTGCCCACCAACGCGGCGTCGTTCAAGACCAGCCAGGTGCCCACCACCGAGGTGGCCGCTGCCCGGCTGCGGGCCGTGGAGAACGGGCGGGACCTGGTGCAGGCCGCGCCCACCGGGTACGCGGCGTTCGTCGACCACCGGGGCCGGCTGCTGGTCCGCAGCACCCTGGGACGCCAGGAGGTGCTGGAGCGGCCGGTGAAGCTGCGCCAGGGCCAGACCGTCTACAACCGCACAGGCGACGGGCCCGTGGTACTGCTGGCCGCGCTGGCGTTGGCCGTCTTCGGTTGGCGGCGGCTCAGGTCTTCGAGCTGACCCCGGCCGAGTCGAACGTCGCCATCTCCCGCATGATCTTGGCCGCGGCCTGCACGACGGGCACGGCCAGGCAGGCGCCCGAGCCCTCGCCCAGCCGCAGCTCCAGGTCGAGCACGGGCACCAGGCCCAGGTGAGCCAGCACGGCGCTGGCACCGGGCTCGCTGCTGCGGTGGCCGGCGATGCAGTAGCCCAGCACGTCGGGCACCAGGGCCACGGCCGCCAGGAGAGCCGAGCAGGCGATCACGCCGTCGACCACCGCGGGCACGCCGGCGGCGGCGGCGCCCACCATGAACCCGGCCAGGGCGGCGTGCTCCAACCCGCCCAGCGATGCCAGCGTGGCCAGCGGGCCGTCCGCGCCCGTGCGGGCCAGGGCGGCGTCGACCACCTGCACCTTGCGGGCCAGCGTCTCGTCGTCGATGCCCGTTCCCCGGCCCGTGATCTGGGCGGCGGAGCGGCCGGTGAAGGCGGCGACGAGGGCGGCCGAGGGCGTGGTGTTGCCGATGCCCATGTCCCCCGTCACCAGGCAGCGGGCCCCGCCGGCCACCAGCGATGCCGCCACCTCCGCCCCGACATCGAGCGCCTGCGTGGCCTCGTCCAGCGTCATGGCCGGCTCGACCATCAGGTCGCCCGTGCCCCGGCGCACGTTGGCGAGCACCAGGTTGGGGTGGGACTCCACCAGGTGCGGGGTGGCCACGCCCACGTCGACCACGGTGACCGACGCGCCCGCGTGCCGCGCCAGCACGTTGATGGCGGCGCCCCCTGCGCAGAAGTTGGCGACCATCTGGGCCGTGACCTCGGCCGGCCAGGGGGACACGCCCTCGGCCAGCACGCCGTGGTCGCCGGCGAACACGGCCACCGCCGCGGGCTCGGGGACGGGCGGCGGGACCACCCCGGCGATGGCGGCCAGCTGCACGCCCGCGTCCTCCAGCCGGCCCAGCGACCCCGGCGGCTTGGTGAGCGACAGGTGGAATTGGCGGGCGGCCGCGGCCGCGCCCTCGTCCACGGGCCGGACCTTGGCCGCCGCCTCCTCGAACGCGCCGGACGTCATCCCACCACCTCGTTCCCGAGGGCCGCTTGCAGGTCCTCGTCCTTGGTCACGAACAGGATCTTGTTGAAGATCACGAACTTGGCGACCCACAGCACGGCGAAGGCGCCGAAGTAGGCGCCCGTCACGAGCAGGGTCTTGGCCAGGTGGCCGTAGTGGTGTTGGTTGACGTACGTCTCGGCCGCGTCCGACGACCACGTGGAGAAGGCCAGCCCCACGAAGGCGATCACCCAGAAGGGCAGGATCTCCTTCCAGAGATGGGAGCGCCCGGTCTTGCCCCAGGCCCAGTACCGGTTGAGGTAGTACGACGGCACGCTGCCGATGGCGGTGGCGGTGATGGCCGACGACCGGGCCGTCCAACGCAGCAGGCCGAAGGCGACGACGAACGCCACCTGGGACACGACGACGGAGATCACCGAGGCCAGCGTGTAGCGGATGGCCTTCTTCCCAGCGGGCGTGCGGGCATGGTCGAACAGCCGGTTCGCGAGGTCTCGCACGACGGCGCAGTTTAGGTGGCGGTCGCGCGCCCACCCCAGGACCGAGCAGGATGAGGGACCGTGAGCGAAGCCCTGGACGACCTCGTTGAGCTGCTCGACCTCGAGCCCATCGAGGAGAACATCTTCCGGGGCCGCAGTCCGGACGAAAAACGCCAGCGGGTCTTCGGCGGGCAGGTGGCCGGGCAGGCCCTGGTGGCGGCCGGGCGCACGGTCGATCCCGACCGTCCCGTCCACTCCCTGCACGCCTACTTCCTGCGCCCCGGCGACCCGAACGTCCCCATCCTCTACGAGGTCGACCGCATCAGGGACGGCCGCTCCTTCACCACCCGCCGGGTGGTCGCCATCCAGCACGGCAAGGCCATCTTCAACCTGTCGGCGTCCTTCCACCGGGAGGAGGACGGCCCCGACCACCAGGTGCCCATGCCCCCGGCGCCCGACCCCGAGTCCCTCCCCACCTTCCACGAGCGCATGGCCCCGTGGAAGGACATGTTGGGCGAGTGGTACGAGCGGCCCCGGCCCATCGATCTGCGCCACGTGCACGATCCGCCCTTCGTGGGAACCGGTCCCCGAGAGCCCCATCTCCAGCAGTGGATCCGCACCGACGGCACCCTCCCTGACGACCCGCTGCTCCACGCGTGCGTGGTGGCCTACGCGTCCGACATGACCCTCCTCGACTCCATCCTCGTGGCCCACGAGCTGAGCTGGCAGGAGCAGACCGTGCAGGGCGCCAGCCTCGATCACGCCATGTGGTTCCACCGCCCGTTCCGGGCCGACGAGTGGCTGCTGTACGACCAGGAGAGCCCCTCCGCCCACGGGGCCCGGGGCTTGGCGTCGGGGCGCATCTTCACCCGGGGCGGGACGCTGGTGGTGTCCGTCATGCAGGAGGGCCTCATCCGACGGCGCGACCGTCAGTGAGGCGCGCCGTTGCGTTGGCGGCGGCGCTGGCCGTCGTGGCGGCCGCGTGCAGCGGCGGTGGCAAGAAGGCGGCCACGACGACAACCACGTCGACAACGGCCGCGCCCACCACGACCACGACAGCGGCGCCGAGCACCACTGCCGCCCCACCCCCGCCGGCCAAGGGCATGCAGGCCGTGCCCGTGGCCAAGTTGGACAAGCCCACCGCCCTCGCCACCCGGGCCGGCGACCCCGCCCTCTACGTGGCCGAGAAGACGGGCCGGGTGCGCAGGCTGGTGAACGGGGCGGTGACCGGCGCTCCCGTGGTCGACGTGTCCGGCGACCTGGCCGCCAGCGGCGAGCAGGGCCTGCTGGGCCTCGCCTTCCCGGCCGACGGCACGTTCGCCTACGTGTACTGGACGTCTCGCAACGGCGACGTCCACATCGGCGCCCACGACATGACCAACGCCAACGCGGCCGCCGTCACCAACCTGCTCACCATCCCCCACTCGACCTACCCCAACCACAACGGCGGGCAGCTGGCCTTCGGTCCCGACGGGTACCTCTACATCGGCGTGGGCGACGGCGGCAGCGAGCACGACCCCGACAACCGGGGCCAGAGCCTGGGCACCCTCCTGGCCAAGATCCTGCGCATCCAGCCCACGCCGGGCGGGGCCAAGCCCTACGCCATCCCGCCCGGCAACCCCTTCGTGGGCCGGGCCGGCGCCCTGGCCGAGATATGGGCCTACGGGTTGCGCAACCCGTGGCGGTTCTCGTTCGATCGCCAGACAGGCGACCTCTGGATCGCGGATGTGGGGCAGGACATGTGGGAGGAGATCGACGTGCAACCGGCGGCGTCGAAGGGCGGCGAGAACTACGAGTGGTCGCGGCGCGAGGCCACCCACCAACAGAAGGGCGCCCGGCCGCCGGGTGGCGTCGATCCGATCTACGAGTACAGCCACGCCGGCGGCAACTGCTCGATCACGGGCGGGTACGTGTACCGGGGCACCAAGGCGGGCGGGTTCCAGGGCGCCTACCTGTTCGCCGACTACTGCGCCGGCAACATCCAGGTGCTGCGACGTTCGGCGTCAGGCGTGCAGGTCACGCCCCTTGGCGTGAAGGTCAACAATCCCTCCTCGTTCGGGGAGGACGGGGCCGGTGAGCTGTATGTCCTCTCTCTGACCGGAGACCTCCTGCGGCTCGACCCCGTCTTCTCGTGAGGCCGGTCTTCTCGTGAGGTGACCCCTTGCGGTAAGACCGCACCTCCTAAGCTCCGCCCTCATGCACGGCCGGGGACCGGGGATGCTCCCCGCGCTGGCGCTGGCCATGGCCTTGGTGTCGGCGGCCTGCGGGCCCTGGCGGGAAGCCGACAACGGCCTGCGCCTGCCCGTCGGCCCCACCACCACCACGACGCCCAGCGGGCCCGAGTTCACCCTGCCCTCGTCGCCCACCACCACCCTGCCCGCGCCCACCGCCACGTCCGCACCCGGCGCCGCGGCCAAGGCACCGGCCCGCACGTCGCGGGCCACGGTCCGCACCACGGACAGTACGGTCGTGGTCACGACTTCACCGACCCCGCCCGTCACCGTGCCCCCGCCGCCCAAGTTGCAGTGGAACGAGGTCGCCGCCCTCCAGCAGCCGACGTCCGTTGCCTTCAGGCCCGGTGACCCGGCCGTCTACGTCACCGAGCGGGCGGGCCTGGTGCGCCGGGTCCTGAACGGGCAAGTCGACCCCAATCCCGTGCTGGACGTGCGGTCCGTCACCAACACCACCGACGGCGAGCAGGGCCTCATCGGCATCACGTTCTCCCCTGACGGCTCCTTCATGTACGTGCACTACACGGGGTCGAGCAATGAGTCGCACATCGTCGAGGTGGACCTGGCATCGGGGGCCCAGCGCGAACTGCTCCAGGTCACCCGGCCGGGCAGCGAGCACAACGGCGGGCAGTTGGCGTTCGGCCCCGACGGCATGTTGTGGCTCAGCTTCGGCGACGGCGAGCGGGGCGGCGACCCCAACAACAACGCCCAGAACCTGCAGAACCTGCTGGGCAAGATTCTCCGCATCGATCCCCATCCGTCGGCCACCGCGCCCTACACCATCCCGCCCGACAACCCCTTCGTGGGCCGGCCCGGCGTCATGCCCGAGATCTGGGCCTACGGCTTCCGCAACCCGTGGCGCTTCTCGTTCGACGGGCCGGGCAAGCTCTGGATCGGCGACGTGGGCGAGAGCGACTGGGAAGAGGTCGATCGCCAGCCCGTCGGCTCCACCGGCGGCGACAACTACGGCTGGAACTACCGCGAGGGCGACCACCCGGGCTTCAACGGGGGCACGCCCCCGCCCAACATGATCGACCCGGCGTGGGAGTACCCGCATGCCTCGGGCCGGTGCGCGGTGGTGGGCGGGTACGTGTACCACGGCGCCGAGTTCCCCACCCTCCAGGGCGCGTACCTGTTCGCCGACTACTGCACCGGCGTGCTGGAGTCGCTCACCCCCAACGGCTCGGGCGTGGACCATGCCGTGGTCGGCCCCAAGCTCCCGTTCTTCACGTCCTTCGGCCAGAGCCCGGACGGCGAACTGTGGGGGCTCAGCATCGGCCAGGGCCAGGGCCTGTACCGGTTGGGGTGACGCATCGAGCGGTGGCGGCCGCGCTGGTGTCGGTCGTGCTGGTGCTGGGGGGATGCAGCCCGGCGGCCCGCCGCGCCACGCCGACCACCACGACGGGGCCGACGACGCCGTCGGTCGCGCCCACGTCGACCACGACCACGGCCGCCCCCACGACCACAACCGTCCCGGCCACGTTGGCCGGCCGCCTCAGCCAGGCGGAGGCGGCCCTGCGGGATCCGGCCGCCTCACCCGAAGCCCTCCTGGCCGCGGCCCGCCAGCAGCAGGCCGGGTACCGGGCCATCGGCCTGCGCCCCGAGCTCAAGGCCGAGACGGTGGCCGCAGTGGCCGCCGCCGCGCCGGCCCTGCGTGACGCGGTCGACGCCAACGCCACCGCCGCCGTCGAGCTGCGGGCCCTCACCGTCGCCCGCACGTCGCTCCCGCCGTGGCGCATCGTCCCCCCTCCGCCGGCCGAGGAACTGCTGGCCGACTACCGGGCGGCCCAGCGGGAGATCGGCGTGCCCTGGACCTACCTGGCCGCCATCCACTTCGTCGAGACCAAGTTCGGCCGGGTGCGGGGCACGAGCACGGCCGGGGCCCAGGGGCCCATGCAGTTCCTCCCCGACACGTGGAAGCAGTACGGCAACGGGGGCGACATCCAGAACGTGCACGACGCCGTGTTCGCCGCCGCCCGCCTGCTCAAGCGCAACGGCGCCCCCGCCCGCATGGACGACGCCCTGTTCAGCTACAACCGATCGAGCCACTACGTCGTCGCCATCAAGCGCTACGCCGCCGTGCTGCAGGCCGACGAGCGGGCGTTCCAGGGGTACTACCGCTGGCAGGTCTACTTGCGCATGACGACCGGCGACCGGGTCCTGCCCGACGGCTGGCCGGATGTGCCCGATCAACCGCTCTGACCAGACGTGACCGCAAGTTTCGGCCGGGCTGTCCGTTATCCGTGCGTCCTCCCGGGAGGACCACACGCGAAAGGAGACCTGGGACATGAAGAAGGTGCTTGCCACCGTGGCCCTGACGGCGATGTCGACGTTGGGGTGGGGAGTGGCGGCCGCCACCGCCGCTCACGCCGATCCCTCCGCTACCGAGTGCCATAGCCTCACGGTGACGGTGAACGGTTCCGACGTGGTCAACCAGGCAGCGTGCAACACGCTGCCGCCCCAGTAGGACCGGGGGGCGCACGGAGATCGTGCGCATTGGGGGGTCCGGCAGTGTCCCCCGGCACTGCCGGGCCCCCTTTGGCGTAGGAGAAGGGAGGGGCGAGCGGCGGCGCCCCTCCCTTGTCGCGTGCCCTACTCCGCAGGCTGCATCTTGATGACGGCGAACACCGCACCCTCGGGGTCGCCCAGCACGGCGAAGCGGCCAACAGGGAGGTCCATCGGGGGCATGAACGTCATGCCCCCCTGCTGAGTGGCGGTGGCCACCGTCTGGTCGGTGTCGTCCACCGCGAAGTACACCAGCCAGTGGGGCGGGGCCTCATCGGGCAACCGTCCCCGCATGTCCATCATCCCGGCCACACTGCGGCCGCCCACCTTGAACTCGGTGTAGCTGGGCCCGCCCTCGCCCATGCTCTGCGTGTCGGCCTCCCAGCCGAACACGGCGGCATAGAAGGCCTTGGCCCGATCGGGGTCGCGGGTGTTGAGCTCGTTCCAGCAGAACGCGCCCGGCTCGTTCACCAGCTGGGCACCTCGGTGCTGGCCCGGCTGCCAGATGCCGGCGACCGCACCGGTGGGGTCGGCGAAGATGGCCATGCGCCCGGCGTCCATCACGTCCATGGGCTCCACGAAGACCGTGGCCCCCTCCTCCCGGGCCGTCTTCACCGTGGTGTCGGCGTCGTCCACGTTGACGTACGTGCTCCACGCCGGCGGCTGGTTCGGGTCCTGCAGCGGTCCCAGGCCGGCCACCATCTTCCCCCGCAGGAGGAACATGCCGTAGCCGCCGGCGTCGGGGCCCGCGTCCTGGAACTGCCACCCGAACAGCCCGCCGTAGAAGGCCGCGGAAGCGGCGATGTCGGGACTGGACAGGTCGACCCAGGACGGCACCCCGTTGGCGTAGCCGGTCATCTCAGGCATCGCTCCCCCTTCACATCGGCTGATGCCCGGAGCGTACGCCCGGACCTAGCTGGTGCGCTGTGCCAGGGGGACGTAGTCGCGCTGGTCGGCACCGACGTACAGCTGGCGGGGCCGGTAGATCTTCTGGTCCTGGTCCAGCAGCTCCACCCAGTGGGCCAGCCATCCGGACATGCGGGGGATGGCAAACAGCACGGTGAACATCTCGATGGGGAAGCCCATGGCCTGGTAGATGAGGCCGGAGTAGAAGTCCACGTTCGGGTACAGCCGCCGGGAGACGAAGTACTCGTCCGACAGGGCCGTCTCCTCGAGCTTCAGGGCGATGTCGAGGAGGGGGTTCTTGCCGGTGACCTTGAAGACGTCGTCGGCCGCCTGCTTGATGATCTTGGCTCGGGGGTCGTAGTTCTTGTAGACCCGGTGGCCGAAGCCCTGGAGCCGGCCCTTGCCTGCCTTCACCGCCTGGATGAAGTCGGGCACGTTCTCCAAGCTGCCGATCTCGGTGAGCATGTGGATCACGGCCTCGTTGGCGCCGCCGTGCCGGGGCCCGTAGAGGGCGGCGCAGGCCGCGGCCGCGCACGAGTAGGGGTCGGCGTGGGCCGAGCCCGCGGTGCGCATGGCGGTGGTGCCGCAGTTCTGCTCGTGGTCGGCGTGGAGGATGAAGAGGATGTCGAGCGCCCGGGACAGTGCAGGGTCGGGCTCGTACCGGGGCTCGGCGATCTTCCACATCATCGAGAGGAAGTTCGAGGTGAAGTCGAGCGAGTTGTCCGGGTACACGAACGGCATGCCCACGCTGAAGCGGTGGCAGGCGGCCGCCATCGTCGGCATCTTGGCGATGAGCCGCACGATCTGCTTGTGCCTGCTCTCCTCGTCGTGGATCTGCTTGGCGTCGAGGTAGAAGGTGGACAGGGCGGCGACCGCCGATACGAGCATGCCCATGGGGTGGGCGTCGTAGTGGAAGCCCTCGAGGAAGCGCTTGCGCACGTTCTCGTGGATGAACGTGTGGTACGTGATCTCGTGCACCCACTCGTCGTACCGCTTGGCATCCGGCAGGTCGCCGTGGATGAGCAGGTAGGCCACTTCGAGGTAGGTCGACTTCTCGGCCAGCTGCTCGATGGGATAGCCCCGGTACCGGAGGATCCCGTTGTCCCCGTCGAGGTACGTGACGCCCGATTCGCACACGGCGGTCGCCATGAACGACGGGTCGTAGAACAGGACATCCGGGAGGCCCTTGCGCCATTCGCTGGACGCAATACCTCCATTCACGATGGGGATCTCGAAGGACTCCCCGGAGCGGTTGTCCGTGACGGTGATCGACTCTGCCACTGCACCCCCATCCTCGGTTCGGGCCGTATGCATCCTACCGGCCTGTTGACGGAAGCACTTCAGCGGGTAGCGGCCGATGCCACCAAACCAGCGCACGCGAAGCCGGCCACGACCCGCAGGAACGCCGGCGTGATCGGCTCGTCCAGTACGAAGACGCGGTGGTACACCGGGCCGATCACCAGGCTGAGGGCGACGTCGGCCGACGGGGCCTTCTGCTTGGGCAGCTCACCCTGCTCGACGGCCCGTTGGAGGATGCGCCGGAGGTCGGCCAGGCGAGGGGCGAGGAGCCGGTCCCGCAGCGTGGCGCACAGCTCGACGTCCGACTTGAGCTCGACGGACAGGCGGTTCATGAAC
>Ga0070741_10001877_pt1 | contig 60066 bp, 40 predicted proteins | sample Coa_R1_4_FD_66440 | JGI IMG/M metagenome (GOLD analysis project Ga0070741, IMG submission 66440) | Surface soil microbial communities from Centralia Pennsylvania, which are recovering from an underground coalmine fire - Coalmine... | ecosystem: Environmental > Terrestrial > Soil > Unclassified ...
CTTCGAGGCGTTTGCGGATGTTTGTGGGTATTTGAGAAAATCCGGGGTATTTGGCTTAATTCGGGATAAGAAGTGGCATGGGGGGGAGGGGCCGCCGTGCAGCGGCGGAAGATCCAAGATCCAAGCTCGCAAGATCCAAATCAAAATGTGAATCCGACTGGACCAAAGTAAATCAAACCGCTTCTTGAATGCGGAATGGGGAGTGCGGAATGCGGAATCGGACGGAGCTCGACCGGACGGTCTCGCCACGCTGCCGCCCCAGCGCGCACCCGCCTTCGCCAGGGCTACGGCGGGGAACCGGAGACTTCGACAAGATCAGTTGAGCGTGACGCGCTACCTTGGCCGCGGCGGTTTCGGCGAAATGAGAGCGCTGGGTCGGTAGGCGGGTTCCGAAAGCGGTGCTTCACACCGCACTCCAAAACGCTGGTGAGATGACCGGGGAGCGCGTTTCCGATCAAAGGAAGAGTTTCCGATCTGATTGGAAACTCGCGACGGGGTCAAGGGGCTCGGGCTCAAAGGGTTGAGAAAGGGTGAAAAGGGTACTCGCCGATATTGGCCGGTAAAAAAATATTTTCGTGTGGGGGATAGTTTCCGAAAATTGCGTGGAAGCAAGATACAACCCCGAAAGCGTTCGGGGCAAGCTCCCGCACGGATCGACTGGGCTCGCCGAAGTATCCAAATTCTCCACGAGCGCGCTGGGTGGGTGGGCGTTGCTGCGACTGGTCCTTCGGACACAGTCGCGCTCCGTTTGCGTTGCGGCGGGCGGTTAGGTGGTGAGGGCGCGCTGGCGGGTGGGGCGGCGGCGGGCGGTGAGGATTTCGGCGGCAGCACGATGGCCGGTGGCGAGGGCGGCGTGAACGGTGCCGGTGGCGCCAGAGGTGTCGGTGGCTTCGCCGGCGAAAAAGAGGGTGTCGTCGATGGGTTCGGCGAGTTGGCGGGGGAGGTCGAGTCCGCCGGTGGGAATGTAGCTGTAGGCGCCGCGGCTCCAGGGATCGGCCTGCCAATCGTGAACATGGGCGGCGACGATTTGGCGGCAGATGGTGGCGCGCGGAAGGCCGAGCACGTGCGCGAGGGAATCGATGGCCCATTCAACGGGCTGTCGCGTGTGGGCGAGAACGGTGGCTTGCGGTCCGCCGGCCCAGCCGACAAGAACGGGCGCGGCGACGGGAAGTGTGGACCACCACGTAGGCACCCAATCGTCGGGCGAATGAATGAAGCTGAGCGCGGCACCGTGGATCTCGGACGCGGTGGGCACGGATTGATGAGCCCAAAACCGTTCGCGGAATTGGAAGGTGATCTTGAGGACGTGACCCATCTGGAGTTCGCGGATGGGAATTTCCTTGGCGGCGAGCGGTGGATTGAAGGCGACAGCCCCGCGCCAGCCGATCTGGGTTTGCAGGACGCCGAGCGGGAGCGTGATCAGGGCTTGCGGCGCCTGGAAGTGGACGGCTTTGCCGAATTGGCGGGCGGCAATCCGCACGGAACCTTCGCTCCAATCGACGCGATTGACGACGGTATTCAAGTGCAGCGAGCCGCGGCTGGGATGAATCGAGGAGCGGAGCCAATCCGGAATTTGCGAGTAACCGTGCGCGAGGCGAAAGAGGCGGTCGCCGTGAATGCGGGCGGCGGCTTCCTCGGAGATTTTGAGCGCGTGGCTGCTCATCTTTTCGACGGGGGCGGCGTCGAAGCCTTCAACGTAGGAAACGGCGAGCGGACGGATGGGCGCGCACTCGGGGTCGCGGCAGTTCGCGTGGAGAAACCGGCTGACGGATTGGTCGTGGTCGCGGAGATCGATGCGTTCGAGGAGCGGGTCGAGTTCGGGGAAATCTCCGGCGGGCAGGAGGCGGCCGTTCTCGAAGAGCCAGTGGTTGGGGGGCATTTCGTGGACGGCGAGATTGGCGGCGTGGATGATGTCCCAGGTTTCGCGCGGCAAGCCGTGGATGAACTCGGCGCCGAGTTCGACGGGCCAGGTCAGGTGGGGTTGGTGGAGGGTGTGGATGCGGCCGCCGATGCGGTCGCGGGCTTCGAGGACGGCTACGGTCAGGCCGGCACGGGTGAGTTGCACGGCGGCGGCGAGGCCGGAGACGCCGGCGCCTAAGACGAGGACGTCAGCGGAATGGTCGGGCGAAGGAACGGCTCCCATGTGATCTGGACGGTTTTGTTTATGACCACGTGCGGGTCACAAGAGAAGGTGGCACCTGAACGGGGCGAGGACAACCGGGGATTCGGAAACAATTTATTAGTGGCGTTAACGCTCGCCCTCACCCTGACCCTCTCCCCCGGGAGAGGGAACAGTGTACGGCCGTTGGTCTTAGGTTGGATACTGGGGAATGTACGGCTGCTCTTGCCTGGACGCAGCGAAACGAAACAAAATGCAAGAAACCTCTATGGCGTCGGAGTGGCGGGGCGGGATTTGCCGTTGACGGGGAGTTCGAGGGCGCGCCAGAGGTACCAGGCGGCGAAGGAACGATAGGGACGCCAGCGTTCGCCGTGGGCAAGGAGTTCGTCGTGAGTGGGAAGGTCCTTCAGGCCGTAGGTGACGGCGAAGCCTTTGCGGACGCCGTAATCGGAGACGGGCAGGATGTCGGGCCGTCCGAGCTTGAACATCAGAAGCATGTGCACCGTCCACGGACCGACGCCGCGAATGGTCGTGAGGCGCGCGAGGATTTCGTCGTCGGAGAGGCGAATGATGGCGCGCGAGGTGGGGACAACTCCAGACAGTGTGTGGGCGGCAATATCCTTGATCGCGGCAAGCTTCGAACGCGAGAGGCCGGCGCCGCGCAGGAGTTCGTCAGGAGTGGCGATGAGGTCGGCGGGCGTGGGGAATGGTTTGCCGGGATAAAGCGCCTTCACGCGGCCGAAGATGGTGGCGGCGGCAGTGCCGTTGAGTTGCTGGTAGGCGACCGATTGGACGAGCGCTTCGAAGGGACTGCGGCGTCGGCGCGGTTTCCAGGCGCAGGGACCGACGCGGGCAATGAGCCGGGCCATGATTTTGTCGGAACGGGAAAGATGGTGCAGGGCGGCTTCGCTCATTTGAGAGGTTTGACAGTTTCGACTCCGCTGATCAGCCAATTGCGATCCACTTTTTTGAAGGTGACCTTGAGTTCCTGGAACGCGGGATCCTTCTGCGTGCTGAGTTTCGCGCGGAGAGTGAGATCGGCGGTGGCGGATTGTCCGTCGGGAGCGAGAGAGACATTGATGTCCTCAAGTGAAACTTTGACCTCACCGACGCCTGATGAACGCGCGGCCATGGCGGCCTGCAGGAGTTCATCGCGACGGGTGAAGCTGACGGGCTCGATTCCGGGAGTGTCGATGGTGATCTGGATTTCGTCGGCGAAGAATGGGCCCATGCGTTCCACATTGGCGACGGCGGCGATGTGGCCTTCGCGGGGAGTGAACGACGTGAGACGGGCAAGCTTGACGAGGCGGCCGCGGATGACGGTCTTCGGGCTCGGGAAAAAGAAGTTCCAGAGCCAGACGCCGAGGGCGGCCAGGAGCACGAGGAGGACGAGCCGGACGAGGTTTTTCATTGGGCAAATCCCATGGCGCGGCGATCAGGGGAGATTCCCTCGCAGGAGCGCCCTGCCGACGATGTGGTCCAGTTGGGCGCGGCCCTGGTCGTGGTAGTGCGGCGGCATGGAACGATTGTCGCCCACAACATAATATTCATTAGTGCCGAGCGTGCCGGCGGAAAACTCCCAGTCGAGATGGTAGCGAAGGTACGGTTCGGGGAGCGGTGTGCCGTTGATGCAGACGCGGCCATCGGCGAAGGAAACGGTTTCGCCCGGGAGACCGACGACACGCTTGAGGAGCATGACATGCGGGCCGGAAAAACGGATGGCAACGACATCGCCGCGCCGGGGAGGATGGCGGAGATAGGCAAGGCGATAGATGAAATTAACGCTGCCGTTGAGGTAAGTGGGTTCCATGCTGATGCCCGTGACGCGGACCGGGGTGACGATGTATTTCACCGTGATCACGGTGGCGACGACGAGCGCGACGATGCGCCAGAGAGTGCGCCGGGGGTTGCGGCCGATGATGAGCACGCGCAACCAATGGGGAAGGCTGGGAGTCGAGGATTCGCGTGGCAGGGTGTCCGTCATTCTGGCGAAATGAAGATTCAATGCGGACGGGACAAAGACAAGCCCAGAGTTGGTGGGTGCGGGATTTCCAAAAATGTCAGATGAACAATCGCCCTCACCCTGACTCAATGTCCCGCATGCGGGACCGCCACGGGTCGGCTTCCCAGGGAGAGGCCGGAGGATTTCGTGTTTCACGGAGATGGATTTGCGGTTAGGCTCGGGGGACATGCGAATGATCGGCCATCTGGAAGGGGAGACGAACGCCCGCAAGCTCAGCGATTACCTGAGCGTGCAGGGCGTGGAGAACCAAATGGAGTCGGAAAAGGGGAACACCTGGGCGGTATGGATCCACGAGGAAGGAGAGCTGGAACGGGCGCGGGCGATGCTGGCGGAGTTCCAGGCAAACCCGGCGGACCCGAAGTTCCAGGGAGTGGACCGCGCCGCGAAGGACTTGCGGGAGAAAAAGGAGAAGGAGCAGGCGGCGTTCGAGAAGCGAGTGCAGAGCCGGCGGCATTTGTTTCAGCCGGTGCGGGGTTATGCGTTCGGGCAATTGACCTTCGTGCTGATCTGCACGAGCACAGTGATTTTTATTCTGACGTCGATCGGTGACAAGGGGCAGGCCTTGAGCCTGTTATTGATTGGCAATCCGCGAAATCCGTTGACCTGGCAGGGTGGATGGGCCGGCCTCGCTGATGTGCGGCACGGGGAGGTGTGGCGCTTGATCACGCCAATCTTCATGCATGCCGACATCATGCACATTTTTTTCAACATGCTCTGGCTGGCAAGCCTGGGAAGCATGATCGAAAGCCGGCAAAGTTCATTTACACTCGCGCTGCTGGTGTTGTTTACGGGGATTGGTTCTAACCTTGCGCAATACTTTTGGGCCGGACCGTCCTTCTACGGGATGTCGGGCGTGGTGTATGGCCTTTTGGGTTACATCTGGATTCGTGGGAAGTTCGATCCGGGTTCGGGGTTGTTCGTAGACCGGCGGACGGTGGTGATGATGATCATCTGGCTGCTGCTCGGCTTCACCGGGATGCTCAACATGGCAAACATGTGTCACCTCGGAGGACTGCTGCTGGGAATGGCGTACGGTTATTTGTCGAGCTTGAGATATAGATAGCAATCCAGACCCATACATGAATACCACTGCACAAACGGACGGCCGACCCAGGATGCGGCGGCTGTTCAAATCATTCATCATCGCCTGCCTGTTGGTATCGGCTGCCGGAGTGGGATTCGGCGCGGAGCCGCGAACGTTTTCGCATCCGGACAGAATTCGTTATGACGGGCACTGCCTGACCATCGAAGGCAAGGATGTTTTCATTTACAGCGGGAGTTTTCATTATTTCCGATGCCCGAAACCGCTTTGGCGGGATCGATTTCAGAAGATCAAGGACGCGGGATTCAACACGGTGGAGACGTATGTGGCGTGGAACTGGCACGAGCGGCAGATGCCGTCGGGGACGGGAGATTTTTCCAAGATGGACCTCGCCGATCTTGAGGATTGGTTGAAGATGGCGGAGGACTTCGGCTTTTACATAATCGTGAGGCCCGGTCCATATATCTGCGCGGAGTGGGACAGCGGCGGTTATCCGCAATGGTTGATGACGAGGAAGCCATCTGACTGGAAAGGCGACTGGCTGCGCAGCGATGAACCGGTTTACCTGGCGTGGTGCAGGCATTGGTACGACGCCGTGTGCCCGGTGATTGCGCGGCACCAGATCACGCGCAAACCGGCGGGCTCACCGGGCGTCATCCTGGTGCAGGTGGAGAACGAGTACGATTTCGCCCGGTCGTTTTCCGATGACGTAAAGCGCAACCAGGTGAAAGCGCTTGCCGCGGCGGCACTGGCTGGTGGGATCGACGTTCCGTTGTTCACGTGCTGGACGAAGCCGGTGCGCGGATCGGCAGACCCGGTGCTGCGGCAGATTTTTGATTCATGCAACTTTTATCCCCGCTGGAATGTGGAGGGCGAATTGAATCGCGGCATCGACGCGCTTCGTTCGGAACAGCCGGACGCGCCGCTCATGACGACCGAACTGCAGGGCGGGTGGTTTTCGCAGGTGGGCGGATTGCTGAGTGAGGACCAGGACGGCGTCACCGCGCCGCAGATTCAGAACCTGACGCTTTACGCGCTGCAAAAAGGCGACACGCTGGTGAATTACTACATGCTGTTCGGCGGATCGAATCCCGGCGACTGGGGCGCGCGTGGCATGACGACCACTTACGACTACAACGCGCCCATCCGGGAGTGGGGCGGTGTGGGTGACAGGTACCAGCGCGTGCGCGGGATCGGCGAAATGTTGCGCGAGCATGGGTCGCGGCTCGCGAGGGCGGACGTGGTGGAGTGCGAGACCAAAATGTCGCAGGACGATGTCACGGTGGCAATGCGGCGCGCGGCGGATGGGAGCCGGTATTTGTTTTTGCGCACGTCGCAGAACCGGGAGCCACGCACCGGCACCGCGCGGGTGAAGGAAAAGGGCGGCGAATCCGCTGAGATAGTTTTCTCGTACGAATTGGAGCCATTCGGGGCGAAGGTGCTTTACCTGCCGCCCGGGACGCAGGATGCGGAGAAAGGGGAATGGCTGCCGAAGCCGGCGCCGGCGATCGCGCGCCCGGCGGAATTGCCCCCGAAGGCGGTGATCACATCGGCGAGGGTTCATAACGACACGGGCCCGGAAAAATGGTCGGGGCTGATGGCCGCTAAGAGCCTGGCGCAGGCGGGCATTTACGATAATCGGTTTGTGTTTTATCGGGCGGCCGTGTCGCTTCCGGCGGCGACGAACTTGATGGTGGAATATCCGGCGGGCGACGCGGTGCTCGCGTTGGTCAACGGAAGATTGGCGCGGCGTTTGGGAGGGACGACGAGCAGTTCGATGTTCGCGCTGGCGGCTGGTTCCAATGAAGTGAAGCTCCTGTACGAGAATCGCGGGCACGCCAACGGGGGAATCGGCATGGAACAGGCAGCCGGGATTTTGGGAGCGGAACTGGTGGATTTCTCGGCGGCCGATTCGAAGGCAATCACCGGCTGGCGCAGGCGCGCGGTGGACGGCACCACGCGGAGGCCCGAGGTGCAGGTGAAGTTTTCGGATGAGGATTGGGAGAAGGTGTCGCTGGATTCACTGGAAGCGGATCGTCTTCCGGCAGGAGGCACGGCGGTGTATCGCGCGCGATTGGAAGTGAGTGATGGCGGCCGGACCGGCGGAAGGTTGAACCTGAGCTTTGGACGAATTGACGGACTCGGCTGGGTATACTTGAACGGCCGCCGGATCGCGCAGACGGCGGTGGGCGCGCGGTATTATTCATTCGATGTCACGAAGGACTTGAAGGCCGGGACGAACGTGATCGCGCTGATCGTGAAGAGCAACCAGGGGATCGGAGGCGTAGGGTTGCCGAGTTTGGACCGGTTTACCGAAGGGAGCCCGGTGGCGCTGGAAGCGTGGGGCGATACGGCGGGCGCGGAAGGACGGTGGACGGAGGCGGGATTTGACGACTCGCATTGGCAGGCCGTGGAGATTGGCGCCGCGACGGAACCGGACGCGGTGCTGAAGTGGTATCGGATGAATTTCGAACTGGAGTCGCCGAGGCCGGACGTGTGGGTGCCATGGCGATTGCGACTGAACGCGACCGGGAACGGTTTCATTTATCTGAACGGGCATGCGCTGGGGAGGTATTGGGAGGCGGGGCCGCAGCACGATTTCTTTCTGCCCGAATGCTGGCTGAACTTCGGCGCGGGACCCGGAAATAACTTAACGCTGAGCCTGCGGCCGGGCGAAAAGGGGGCGATGATTCAATCGGCCATCGTGGAGCCTTATGAGGCCGCGGCGGAGAAGCGGCAGGCTGCTCTCAGGGAGTAAGATGTGGCAGTGGCAGACTGTCCGAGGCAGTTGGCCAAAATTGAGACAGTGGAGACAATTCAGGGCCGGAGCCGGCTGGGCTGGGCCGAACGATCGGCCTGTGGGTGGTGGATTTTCCTGCGGAAATCCCGGGATTCAGTGATTGATATCCCGCACGAAAAGGTGGCTTATCCACTGGAAGGCTGCCCGCTTCCGGGGCCTGGAAAACTCGGTTTCCGAGGGTTTTCGTTCGCGAGTCGAGCCGTCGTAAGGGAGGGGCTCGGAGTGCCAGATATCGCGCCATGTGCGCAACGGATAGAGAGGTTCGGGGCTGATACGCATATAGTTATGTTAGGTCCGATTACCCGCGCGGCTATCCGTGTTCCAGCCCTTACACCTCTGGGAGCCGAGCTATTTCATAAACCAAGTGGCAATTACCATTTTCCGTGCCAGAGAGGACTGCGGGAATTACGGAGGGCGGGACAAGGGCTACAGCGCCGGCCGATCAATCATCTAACTTGCGGCGGGATTGTTTGAGCCGGGAGCGGTGATGCTTGGTTTCGAGAATGCGCTCCTGGGCGCCGCGCGGACGTGTGCGATTGCGGCGGCGGAGTTTTTCGCGGGCGTCGCGGACCGCGGCGACGGCGGCGCGCCGGCGGGCCTGGATGGCGGCGAGGAGACGTTCGCGGGCGAGCTTGCGATTGGCGGCCTGGGAACGGGAGTCCTGGACGGTGACGATGATGTTCGTGGGCCGATGACGGAGCGTGACGCGCGTGGCGACCTTGTTCACGTTCTGTCCGCCCGGCCCGGAGGAGTGGGAAAAGGACTCCTCAAGATCGGCTTCGTTCAATGCAGGGAATGGCTCGGCCATAGGACGATGGTGCAGCCGGGCCCCGGAAATTGGCGAGCAGAAATTCCGGCGCAGATCAGTGGGGCCGAGAGATGTTCGCGGGATCGGACAGGCTGTCCAGATTGTTTTGCGCTTCGGCGTAACCGGGTTTCAGCTTGAGCGCCTGTTGAAATTCGCCGGCGGCCTCATCGAATCGCCGCTGCTTTTTCAGGGCCATGCCGAGATTGTTATGCACTTCGGGTACGCGCGGATTCAGCGAGAGGGCCGCATGAAATTGATCGACGGCCTCATCCAGGCGGCCTGAGCGGGCGAGCGCGTTGGCGAGATTGACCTGGCATTCCAGCGAATCCGGCCGCAGCCGGAGCGATTTTTGAAATTGTGCGATGGCGTCGTCCTGCCGATCGGCTGCCGCCAGGGCGCTGCCGAGGCTGAAGCGATACTCGGAGGAGTCGGGCTCGAGTTCCACGGCACGGGAGAGTTCGGGGATCGCGGCGGTCACGTTGCCGGCGCGCTTCAAGGCTATGCCGAGATTGTAATGCGCCGCGGGCCAATCCGCCCGGAACTCGAGAGCCTGCCGGAATTGCGCGGCGGACTCGGGCAATTGTCCTTCCCGGCCGAGTATGAGGCCAATGCCGAAGTGCGCGAGGGCGGGATCGCCATTCAACTGGAGCGCCTCGCGGAGTTCGGCCATTGCCGCCGCGAATTGCCCGGTATTGGCGAGGGCGAAGCCGAGATTGATGTGCGCCGCCGGGTAATCCGGCTTCAGCGTGATGGCGGTGCGGTATTGCGCAATGGCATCATCGGGCCGGCCTTGTTCATCATAGGCGACGCCGAGACAGAAGCGTGCCACGTGATTATCGGCCGTGACGGCCAGGGCATGCTGGAACAGGGTTTCACTATCCTTCCAACAGCCGATTTGCCGGCGCGTGCAGACGGCACACGCCGCGATCGCGGCCACGGCTGCGACGGCGAGCGCAGGTTTTGGGCAGTGCCAGCGCAGGGAGACCTGGCGGACGCCCCAGACAAGGATCCAGATCAAGCCGAGCGAGGGGATGTAGGTGAATCGATCGGCCATGGATTGCTCGCCCACCTGCACCCATCCCGCGGCGGGCGCCAGCGTGAGCAGAAACCAGAGCCAGCCGGTCAGCAGCCAGGGATGCTCACGACGGTTCGCCACCGCCATCACCAGCACCGCCGCGAGGACGATGCCGGAGAGAACCACAGCAGAGGCCGGCCAATAACCCGGGTGCGGATAAAAGCACGCCAGATGCGCCGGATAAAACAATTTGCCCGGGTAGCGGCAGCAGGATACGAGCGCGTTGCCGGCGCGCGCGCCGAGGGGAACACCTTCCGAAACCGCGCGGGCGGCATTCTGGGTCAGCACCGCCAGGACGGCAACAGACACGGCGGCCAGGAAAAACGGAACTTTTTCCAACAATAGGGAGGAGAGGCGCGGGATGCGGGCGGAGCCTTTCGGTCCGGGAGCATCCGTCATGCGCAATCTTTGGAGCGGCCAGTAATCCAACAGGAGCAGCGCAAACGGCAGAGGCACCAGCGTCGGTTTGGACATCAGGCCGAGAATGAAGCAGCCCAGCGCGAGAGAGTACCAGCCCCAGGATTTGAAATTTGAGATTTGAAATTTGAAACCCGGGAGGCTGGACATCCGGACGTGTCGCACATAGGCGAGCGTCGTGACGAGCCAGAAGAATGCGCCGAGCACGTCCTTGCGTTCGGCGGCCCAGGCGACTGACTCCACCCGGAGCGGGTGCAGGCCGAAAAGCGCGGCAAGCACGAAACTGCGGCCGGCGGTTCCCGTCATCGCACGGAAGGCCAGGAACACCAGAACGACATTCAAAGCGTGGATGAGAATGCCGGTCAAATGGTGGCCCCAGGCGTGCAATCCGAATAACTGGCAGTCGGCCATGTGCGACAGCCAGGTCACCGGATGCCAGAACCCCGCCTGCTGCGAATCCACCATCGCCCACCGAATGTTCTCCCAAAGCAATCCGCGGCGGACGTGGGGATTCTGCGTGATGTAGTCGGGATCATCAAAATCCACGAAGCCATTATGGAGCGCCGGGGAGAACGCCCAGACGACGCCGGCAAAGAGCAACATTGCCGGGAGGATCGTACCCCGAAAAGCGGGGGAATGCCGCAATCCTCGCGGAACGTTCTTGGGACCGGCCTGCAACATTCAGTTGAGCATCTTGTCCGGGAAGAACCGCGTGAGCCGGCAAGACTCAGCGTCGGTTCAAGGAACTGCCGCCATCGAGGAAGCCGTCCGGGCGGCGGCAAAAAGGGAGTGGCGGGAATCCCGCCACCCCCTTGTAGTCGGAGATCAGAGATTTATTGCGCGACGAGCGTGAATTTGTCGGCGGACAGATAATAACCGCTCGACGATGAGTTCTTGCCCTTGACCGTCAGGCGGATCGTGTGCGTGCCGGAAGTGGCAAAGGTCACGTTGCCGAAGGTGGTGGTGGGATAGGATTGACTGGCGGAATATTGATCAAGCGTTCCGCCGAGTTGGGCTCCGCCATCCACGGAAAGAGCAAGCTGCCCGCGGTTGTTGTTGCCCTTCCATTCCATCTGCACCGAATAAGTGCCGGGGGTGACCGTGGGCGTGGTAAATTGCATCCACTGGCCCGTGGCGGTTGATGCGAGTTCCACCCATTTGCCGTTGCTGGAATTGGCATCCGTCTGCACGGAAGTGGCGGGACCGCTGCTGGTCACAGCCACATTTTCGGCTTCAAAGCTGACCGTGGTGCCGTGGACGGATGGATTGACGACCAGGGTCACAGTGGCGGTGTGCGTCAGGCTTCCGCTGACGCCCTGGATGGTCAGGGTGTTGGTTCCCGCCGGGGTGCTGGCCGAGGTGGTAATGGAAAGAGTCGAGGAACCCGCGCCGGTGATCGAAGTGGGATTGAAGCTGCCGCTGGCCCCGGAAGGAAGGCCGCTGACGGTGAGCGAGACGCCGCTGCTGAAGCCGTTGACAGCGGTTGTGGTGACGGTGTACGAAGTGCCGCCGCCGGCGGTCACCGTCTGGGATGAAGGGCTGGCGGAGATGGTGAAATCCGGGGAGCTGGATTTCACCCAGCTCGATATGTTTTTGAACCACGCCGTGGACTTTCCGCCGCTGGGGAGGCCGTTGTTGTAGCAGCCGTTTTTGAAATACCAGGCGCGGTCGGAAGTGGGATAACTCCTCGTCACCTGCAATGCGCCATTGATGTAGGCATAAGCCTGGCCGGTCGTGGGATCGAATATGGAATTGATGTGGAACCACTGATTGGCCATGCCGGTGGCGAAGACGCTGCCGTTGTCGTTGCGGAGGGTTCCGGGAGCCTGCACCTGGAGGTAAATCACCTCTCCACCGGTGTTGCTCTTGATCTGGTGGATGGCGGTGGCCTGGGTGTTGGCATCGAACATTGCATCGCACACGAACTGGTTCGCGGTGTTCTGATTCGGCCAGTTGGCCCAGCGCATCTCGACGCGGCTCTCGCCCGCGCAGACCCAGGTTTCGAATTCACCGCCGCCGAGGTCGGCGAATCCGCCGCAGCCGCTGGTCCAATTCTGGACGTTGTATGTGTTGTTGTATTGAGCGAAGCCGTCGGTTGGATCGCCTTGGGCTTTCAAGGCGCCGTTGATGAGCAGGCCTGCGCAAAGCGCCAGGACTGAGGGAATGATTTTGTTGGTTATTGGTTTCATAGCGAGACCGTTGGTAGATGGTTTCTGCCAGGTTGTTGGATGAGGCTGTAACCCGGATGCTACCACTTTTCCGGCGCAAGCTGATATCACCCGTACGGGTGAGACGAGGAAGGGAGGATCCCGCGGGTCTTCTATTGGGGCAAGCTGGTTTGCGGCTGGTCCCAGGAGGACAGAAACTCGTTTTGCCGCATTTTCTGGAAGCGGTCGGCGCCTAGATACTTGCGGAGTGCGTCCTGCGCCTGTTGCTGGAATGTCTGAAGGTTCTGCTGGACACCCGCCCAATCCACTTGCTGACCCTGCTGCTGCAGCGCCTGCGCCTGCTGCTGGTACGCGCGCATGTTCGATTCAAAGGAGTGGATGGTTTGGTAAACTGCGTCGATATCCTGGTCGTTCAACTGCCAAGCCGACGCGTTGTGCTTCATCATTTGATAGTTTTCGTCCTGCTGTTTCTGGTATTGGGCGAAGCCGTCCGCCCCGAGGACCTGCTGGAAAGCCTGGTCGCGGGCCGCGTCAGCCGCGGCAAGTTTTTGCTCGAGTTCCGGCGATCCGGCCGCGGAAGCGGACTCCGCGAGTTCGGTGCGCTGCTGGCTCCAGAGCCGTTGCGCATCCGCCAGGGTCTGAAGCTGGTCCTCGCCAAGATTCGCGCCTTTGAACTGCCTCCGCAGATCGGCGGCGATGGCGGCGTCGCTGGCCGGCGCCATGGACGCGAACCGCTGGTCACCGAGCAGAGCCTTCAGTTGAGTATCGAAGTTTTCCTGGGCCTCGGTTTGTTTCTGAACGAAGTCCTCGCCATCCAGTTCGCCATTCCGCCTGGCCTGCTCGAGTTCCCGTTGCCGCGCATCCTCTTGTTTGCGGAGTTCATAGAGTGAATCCATCTCCGTCTCGGAGAGCCTGAGCGCGGAAAGGTCCAGGTTCATGGCCTGGAGGACTCGCTGCCGGTCCCATCGATGGAACCCGGCGTCACCCAGAATGGCCCGCAAATCGGCTTCCTGTTGCGCTTCGTTCTTTTCCCGGGCATCCACGAGGTCCTCCGGGTCGAGTTCGCCACGATCGCACTGTTTCTGGAGCTCCCGTTCGCGCTGCGCCCAGCGCTCTTCGGAATCCGCAACCACGAGCCGTGCCAGCAGGTAGTCGGGAACTCCGGCGGAATGCAGTTGCACCATCCAGTCGTGGAAGGATGTCTTGTCGGAAAGGCCGGTCGGAAACAGGGGGAGCGCGCGGGCGGGTTCGCCGGCGGGAACTGCGGCAACGGGCTGGGGACTGACCCGGGATGTGGAATTCGCCATGGCATCCGATAACGACCGCGCCGGTGGGCGAAGGCAGAAGGCATACAACAGGCCGGTGGCCAGAAGAAGATTCAGCCCCAGAGAAATGAGGAGCCGGGACCGGGTTCGCGCGGCTTCGGGATTTTCGCGGTGCATAAGCCAGATAGTCGGCGTAAGCCAGCATGACTTGGCCCGCCTGCTTCCGCTCGTAACATAACGGGCCGGAAAGTGAAATCACCCGTACGGGTGAGGTGGAGGAAATCCTCCTCAAAGGGCCGGGGCCGTTGCGGACCGCGGCAGCGTGCAGGTCAGCATGGCGCCGCCGCGGGCGCGATTGGCAAGGCGCATGGATCCACCAATCATCCGCGCATGGTAATGCATCAGGTGAAGGCCCATGCCGGGGCCGTCGGGCTTTCCCGCGACAATGCCAGTGCCGTTGTCCGTCACGCAAAGCAGGATCGAATCCTTCTTCCCGCGCAGTTCAATTGTGACGCGCGTGGCCTTCCCGTGTTTGATGGCGTTGACAATGGCTTCCTGGGCGACGCGGTAGAGATGCACGGCTTGCGCGGGATCGGAAATATCAACCCGGCCACGAACCCTGCAAATGCACGAGCAGGAGTAGATCGTGGAAAGATTTTCGGCGAGGTCCCGCAATCCCGGGATCAGGCCGGTATGTTCCAGCCGCACGGGGTGCAAACCGCGCGCAACGCGATGAGCACGGCCCAGCGCGGTCATGAGCATCTCTTCGAGCAGGTGAGCCTCGCGGGCCGCCTCGGGGTTTTCCTTTTCCAACCGCCACTCGAGCATCCCCGCCTTGAGCTTGATGGCCGTGAGGTATTGGCAAAGTTCGTCGTGCAGGTCGCGGCCGATGCGCTGCTGTTCGCGTTCGCTGACTTCGAGCACCTGCCGTTCGCGCTCGCGGCGTTCGGTGATGTCCAGCGCCACACCACCCACGAAGGCGCGTCCGAGCGGATTAAGAATGGGGAACTTGACCAAAAGGCACCAGCGGACGCCGCCGTCGGGCTGCGGATAGGGATACTCGCATTCCAGGGATACGCCGCGCTCAAGGATTTCCCGGTCCTCCTCGCGGAATTTTCGAGCGAGGGCGGGCGGATGGACCAAAATGTCTCTACGTTCGGCGCCGGCGGCGAGTTGCGAAGCGAAGAAGGTGTCCCATCGTTTGTTTGTGTAAAGATAGCGGCCATCGGCGTCCTTGATGAAAGCCATGGCGGGGCTGTTATCCATGAAGGCGATGAACCGCTGCTCACTTTCGTGCAACTCGATCTCCAACTTGCGGCGCGCGCGGCCCTCCTCGCGCAGGAGTTCGTTGGTCCAGGTGAGTTCGGCCTGCAACTCGGCGAGCCGCTGGTGGAGATCGGCCGGGCCTTCCCCGGGGATCTCAATTGCGGGCAGACTGGCTGGGGACGCATTCAAGCCCGGGAAAGGATAGGGCGAAAGCCGGGTGGCCTTGGTTTTCCGGATGGGAGGCGATGCGGGCATGGCGTCGTCAGGAGGCAATATGTCCACAAAAAGAGTGTGCGTTGAATTCCGATGAAGGCCGGTCAGGTTCTGCGGGGGAGGTTGTAGCGAACCGACGGGGGGATGTCAAACGTTTGCGAATGGGGGGGAGCACCCCGGTTGCAGGGTGGCGGACTGCGGACTAGAGTCTGCGCGAACTGTGGCGCTGCAAGGGAAGGCGAACGCTGACCATCGCTTTTGTTGCGCGGCGGATTGAAAGAACCGCCGCAAAGCCATGCGCACGAACCAACCTGAGACGAAATATCCGGCGACACCGATGCAGCAGGGCATGCTGTTTCACAGCTCATTTGCCCCGCAATCCGGAGTCAACATCCAGCAGATCATCGGCGCCCTCCATCACGAACTCTACGCGAAGAGTTTTGAAATCGCGTGGCAACGGACGGCCGAGCGGCATGCGGTTTTGCGCACGGCGTTCCGGCGCGACGCGGGGGGCGAACTGCAACAGGAGGTCCAGGCGGAAATCAAGGCGCCATTCGAAGTTGTGGATTGGAGCGGCCTCGGTGAGACGGAACGGCAGGAGAGATTGCGGGAGTATCTGAGGACCGATCGGCGGCGTGGATTCGATCCGGGCACGGCGCCGTTGATGCGGGTGGGTTTGTTCGATTGCGGCGAACGCGAGAAGATTTTCGTCTGGACGTTTCATCACGCGCTGCTGGATGGACGCTGCTTTGCTCCTGTGCTTGAGGAGGTGTTCGGGCACTACGAGGGCATTGTGAACGGCGCACCGGTGGAGGCCGTGTCGGCGCCTCCATTCAGTGAGTTTGTTCATTGGCTGCGGCGGCAGGATTTTGGGAAATCGCTGGACTTCTGGCGCCGGCAGTTGCGGGGATTTGCCAATCCGACGCCACTGCCCGGCGGCAGAGCGGAACCGGTGGCGCGCGAAACGGTGATGGATTACGGCGAGGAAACGGTGCAAGTGCCCGAAACCATCACCGCGCGCTGGCGACAGTGGGCGGAGGGGCAGGGGATGACGCTGAACACCTTGATCCAGGCCGCATGGGCGCTGCTGCTGAGCCGGTACACGGGAGAAGAGGATGTGGTGTTCGGGCTGACGCGGAGTTGCCGGAGGTCAGGGCTCGACGGCGCCGACAAAATCATGGGACTGCTGATCAACACGGTGCCCGTGCGGACGCAGATTTCGGCGCAGACATCGGCCGGCGAGTGGTTGCAGGAATTTCGCGGCGGGCAGACGCTTTTACGCGTGCACGGAGATGTGCCCCTGCCGGAAATCCAGAAGGTGAGCGAACTGCCGTCGGGCACGTCGTTGTTCGAGACGGTGCTGGTGCTTGACCGGGCGACGGTGCAGGGAACGTTGAGCGCGCTGGGCGGAAAATGGCGGCAGCGCGAGTTCCGGGTGATTGACCAGACCAATTTCCCCCTGACGCTGCTCGGCTTTGCCGAAAAGGAATTGATTCTCAAGTTTGAATACGATCGGACGCGTTTCGAGCAGCCGATGATCGCGCGAATGGCCGGGCATTTGCGGACGTTGATGGAGGGCATGGTCGAGAATCCGGCGCAGCCGCTCGGAAAAGTCCCGATGCTCACGGCTGCGGAGCGGGAGCGGACACTGGTCGAGTGGAACGCCACTCGGGCGGATTTCCCGCGGGAGGCTTGCATTCACGATTTGATAGCGGCGCAGGCGAAGCGAACTCCCGAGGCGCCGGCGGTGGTGTTCGGCGGGAAGGAACTGGATTATCGGGAATTGGAGCGACGATCCGGGAACCTGTCCCGGCGACTTCGGGCGTTGGGCGTTGGGCCCGACGCGTTGGTGGGCATCTGTGTGGAACGTTCGCTGGAAATGATGCCGGGGTTGCTGGCGATCCTGAAGGCGGGAGGGGCGTATGTGCCGCTGGATCCCAACTATCCCGCGGACCGGCTGGCGCACATGATCACTGACTCGAAGATGCGCGTGCTGCTTTCGCAACGCTCGCTGGCTGCGCGCCTGCCTGCGCACGGAGCGCACGTGGTTTGGCTCGATGACCCGGAAGTTTCGTGCGATGGTCCGGCTGTGGAAGGAGAGCGAGCCCGGCCGGAGAATCTGGCTTATGTAATCTACACATCCGGTTCCACAGGCAAGCCCAAGGGCGTGATGCTCACCCACCGGAACGTGGTGAATTTTTTCACGGGGATGGACCGGGTGTTGAGCGGTGATCCACCGGGAACGTGGCTCGCGGTCACGAGCATTTCATTCGACATTTCGGTGTTGGAACTCTTCTGGACATTGACGCGCGGGTTCAAGGTCGTGATTCAACCCGGGGAGGAAAAGCCGGCGGACACCGCATCGGGAGGCAAAACGATCTCACGAAGAAAGATGGATTTCGGGCTGTTCTATTTTTCCGGTGACGAAGGCGAGAACCCGCAGGACAAGTACCGGCTTTTGCTGGAGGGCGCGCGATTCGCGGACCGGGCGGGATTCACGGCGGTGTGGACACCCGAAAGGCATTTTCACCGGTTCGGCGGGTTGTATCCGAACCCGTCGGTGACCGGCGCGGCCCTTGCGGCGGTGACGGAGCATTTGGAAATACGGGCGGGCAGCGTGGTGCTGCCGCTGCATGATCCTATTCGCGTGGCGGAGGAGTGGGCCGTGGTGGACAACCTGTCGCGGGGACGCGCGGGGATTTCCTTTGCCTCGGGATGGCACTCGAACGATTTCGTGTTTGCGCCCGGGAATTACGCCGAGCGGCGGCAGGTCATGCTGCAGCGGATTGAGATTTTCAGAAAACTTTGGCGGGGCGAGCCGGTGCCGTGCCAGGGGGGCGAGGGGCGTGAGGTCAACGTCACGACTCTGCCGCGCCCGGTCCGGCGCGACCTGCCGATTTGGCTTACGGCGTCCATGAGCCCGGACACGTTCCGGCTCGCGGGCGAGATGGGGTTGAACCTCCTGACAAATCTGCTGGGGCAGACCGTGGAGGAGGTTGGCCGCAAGATCGAGATATACAGGCGCGCGTGGAAGGAGAAGGGGCACCAAGGCGAGGGAAAAGTGAGCCTGATGTTGCACACCTTCGTGGGGCGCGACCTCGAGGAAGTCCGCGAGAAGGTGCGCGGACCGTTCACGGACTATCTGAAGACCTCGATGGATTTGATCAAGAAGGCGGCGTCGGCGTGGTCGTTTGCCGCGTTCCATCGGCCCGGTCAGCAGGGCAAGCCGCCGCCGAACGGGCACGACTTCGAGAAACTCAGCCCGGAGGACATGCAGGCGCTGCTGGACCACGCGTTCGAAAGATATTTCGAGACGAGCGGACTGTTCGGAACGCCGGATGGCTGCGTTGAAATGGTCGAGAAGTTGAAGGCGATCGGTGTGGATGAAATCGCCTGCCTGATCGATTTTGGCGTGGACACGGAATCCGTGCTGTCCAGCCTGGAGTTTCTCAACCAATTGAGACTGCGGTGCAATCCAGAGGAGAGCGTGAGCGCGAAGGAGGGGGCCTTGGAACAAATGCGCAGGCATCACGTGACGCATTTTCAATGCACGCCGTCGCTGGCGCGAATGCTGGCGTCGGAACCGGAGGCTGCGACGGCCTTTGGCGGGTTGCGGGAGTTTCTCGTCGGCGGGGAGGCTTTGCCGCCGGCGTTGGGCGCGCAACTGGCCGGAATGACGCGCGGCACGCTGCGAAACATGTACGGGCCCACGGAAACGACAATCTGGTCCACCACGCAGCCGATCGCGCCTGGTGAATCCGAGCTGGGCATCGGGCGGCCGATTGCGAACACGGAAATTTACATCCTGGACAAGCACGGCCAGCCTGCGCCGATCGGAGTTGCGGGCGAATTGCAAATCGGCGGCGAAGGCGTGGCGCAGGGCTATTGGAATCGGCCTGAGTTGACGGCGGAAAGGTTCGTTGCGCATCCGTTTCGCGCGGACGGATCGCGAGTGTATCGGACGGGCGACCTTGCGCGGTATCGCGAGGACGGAAGCATCGAGTTTCTGGGACGCGTGGATCACCAGGTGAAATTGCGCGGGCATCGGATCGAGTTGGGCGAGATCGAAGCGACGCTGGCGGAACATCCGGCTGTCAAGGAAGCGGTAGTGACCGCGGCGCAGAATGGAGAATCAGGAGATCAGCGGCTGGCGGCGTACGTCGTGCCGCGCATGGTGAGGGAAGGCGCCGGAGAGGCGGGCGCACTGGAGCAGTGGCGGATGATCTGGGATGAGACTTACGAAACCGCCGGCCAGGGAAGCGACGGGACTTTCGATTTGAGCGGATGGACGAGCAGCTACACCGGCCTGCCCGTTCCAGAGGCGGAAATGCGCGAATGGGTGGACAACACGGTCGAGCGCATTCGCGGCTTGCGACCCCGGCGCGTGCTGGAGATCGGCTGCGGGACGGGGTTGCTTCTGTTTCGGCTGGCGCCGGAATGCGAGAAATACTGCGGTGTGGATTTTTCGGCCCGGGCACTGGAACACGTGCGCAAACAGCTGACCGGACAACAACTGTCGCGGGTGACTTTGGTCGAGGGAAGCGCCGACGGCTTCGAGACACCCGAAGGGGAAAAATACGACACGATCATCCTGAATTCCGTGGTGCAGTATTTTCCGGACATTGACTATCTAGTGAAGGTGCTGGAACGGGTGAGCGGGGTGGTGGCGGACGGGGGCAGAATTTTTGTCGGCGATGTGCGGAGTCTGCCGTTGCTGGAGGCGTTTCATGCTTCGGTGGAGATGGCGCAATGCCCGGCCGACTTGACGCGAGGCGAGTTCAGCCGGCGCGTGCGCAGTCGATTGCGGAAGGAGGAGGAACTGGTGATTGATCCGGCATTCTTCGATGCGTTCCAACAGCATGTCCCGCGCATTGGCGCGGCGGAAATGCGGCTCAAGCGCGGACAATTCCACAATGAGATTACGCGGTTTCGGTATGATGTGGTGCTGCACATTGGGGAAGCGCAGACGGCGGGTTTGGCGCCGGAGCCGAAGAATTGGGCGCGGGAAAAGCCATCGCTGCCGGATATCCGGCGCTGGTTGAAGGAATCGCGACCGGAGATTGCGGTCTTGCGCCATGTGGCCAACGCACGATTGCAGACGGAAATCATGGTGCGGCGATGGATTGAAGGTGAGAGCGGGCCGGAGCATTTCGGCGAATGGCAGGACCAGACGCAGAAGCGGGACGGCGGCGGAATTGATCCGGAGAGCCTGGCGGAACTGGGACGGGAGGAAGGTTACGAGGTGGATCTGGGCTGGGAGGAAGGAGATGCCTTCGGCGATTATTACGCGGTTTTTCGCCGTGGAATGCAGTGCGGTTGTTCAACCGGTGTGCGGAAAACCGCCTTCCCGCGCAAGCCGTGGAGCGCGTACGCGAATGCCCCGGCAACCGCGCGAGCAGAGGCGAAGTTGGCGGCGCAATTGAGAGCGCATGTGCGCCGTCGCTTGCCGGAAATCATGGTGCCATCGGCCATCGTGGTGCTGGAGGCGATGCCGCTCACGCCCAACGGCAAGATTGACCGCAAGCGGCTGCCCGCGCCCGATGCGGCGCGCGTGGAGACCAGGCGCACAACCGTGCCGCCGGCGACTCCCGTGGAAGAGGCGCTGGCGACCATCTGGCGCGATTTGCTCGGGTTGGAAAAGGCGGGCGTGACCGACAACTTCTTTGAACTGGGCGGGCATTCGCTGCTCGCGACGCAACTGGTCTCGCGCTTGCGGGAATTATTCAAAGCGGAGGTTCCGTTGAGGGTGCTGTTCGAAGCGCCGACCATCCGGCAGCTCGCGCAACAGATGATTGCGGGCGAACGCCGGCCGGGAATCACGGAACGAACCGCGAAAATCCTCAACGAAGTGGAGCGGATGTCGCCGGAGGAACTGCAGAGCGCCTTGCAGCAGCGCCGAGCGGCGGTTCCCTCGACGGGTTAGAGCAGCGCTTTGAGCAGCTCGGGGACTTCGAACTTGCGGCCGTTGAGGAACTGGCCGCCGACAACATTCATCCATTCGCGCGAAGTCCGGAACTCCTTGATCTCGATGAAGGTCTTGCCGTCGGTTGAACTGAGTTCGTAGCGCGAGATCGTGACCTGGATGGGCTGGGTCTCGCCTTTGAGTTCCAGTTCGAGAACGGCGCGGTGGTTGGCGCTGTCGATTTGAAGCGAAGTCATGTGGCCGAGTGATTTGTAATGATGGTTGATGAAATGGCGCGCGCCCCAGGCGGTGGCGGCATCGGGAATCAGCGGCCCGACGGTTTTGAGGACGGAAGTCAACAAACTCATGCGTTTCTTCAGGGCAAGATAGCATGAGCCGGCGCGGGATACGACGACTTCGTGTCGGCAGGCGAAAGGCCGGACGATCAGGCAGCCGGCTTGGGTTCCATTTCCATGCGGCGTTGCCTGGCCCAGCGGCGGCGCTGGGCGGCGGCGATCTTGGCGCGCGCGGCGGCGCTGAGATGACGCCGGGGGGCGGAGTTGCCGTTGGTGTTGTGGCTGGAATTGCCGAGAATGGAGAATAATTCCCGTTGCAGAACATCGAGCCGTTCGCGAATAACAAGAGCCTTTTTGAGTTGCTGGGCTGACAGGTCGGACAGCGAGTTAGTAATCATAGTAATATGCGAAATAACCGATCGCATCTTGAAGCCGTTGCTGCGTAACCCTGGCCAGTAGTTCACCTGCACTTTAGGGATAAGCAGGGAAACTACAAGATTAAACGAGATCTCATGGAGGTAGGTGAACACCCCGGGTGCCATCAACGGCGCAAATCCTCTTCGCGGCGCTTGCGCCGGGACGCCTCCAGCAGGACGGCGTGTTCCTCGTCGGTCAGGCTGTCCATCCCGGATTTGGAGACTTTTTCCAGAACTGCGTCGACGCGGGCCGGGTCATGGCCGGCCGGGGGCGTAGGCGGCTGTTTTTTCGGCGGTTGCCGGGAGAAGGCAAAAGGTTCCTGACGACGAAAGGAACTTAGCGGGAGTAATAACGGATTTTTGATCAGGTACACGAGCAGAACCAGCGAGATGCCCATGACCACCGCAAAAAGCCAGGGCCGGGACTGCAGGATGATGCGCGGTTCCAGTGCTGTTGCCATGAGCAGGCCGATGATTGCGCCGCCCAGATGGGCGTCGTGGCCGATGTTATCCCTGGCGCGCTTGATGCCGTAAAAGGAGCCCAGCAGGAAGATGATGGCATAGAGCCACGAGGGTATGGTGATCGGGATAAACAGGGGCTGCACATCGGCCCCAAGGAGAAAAATGGAGGCGAAAATCACGCCACACACGCCGCCGGAAGCACCCAGCGCGCGATATTCGTGGTTCCGGTGCAGGTAAAGCGAGAGCAGGTCGCCGCCTATAATGGCGGAGAAATAGATGGCCAGCAAAATGCCCGGTCCGTAGAAGGCCTCGATGTCCTTCCCGAACGCGCAGAAGCTGTACATGTTGAAGATGAGATGGAACCAGTCGGCGTGCAGGAAACCGGAGGTGACAAGCCGATAGACCTGCTTGTCGCGAAGGATGTATCGCGGATAAAAAATCAGGCGGCCGACAAAATCGGGGTCGCGGAACCCATTGCATGATATGAGCGCCGTCACGATGATGACGGCCAGTGTCGCGGGTTCGAGAGGTTCGTTCATGAGGACTTCTCTTGCCGCCATTTGAGTTCCATCCCGAAATTCCCGCGCTCACGCCAGCCGATGTAGAATTTGAAGGGTTCGCGGCGATAGGAGATGAAAGGCAGGCGAACCCACTTGTATTTGCAGACCGTCCAGTTCCAGCCCTGGTGGGGATTGAAAACGTCCGCGGGGCAGCGTCCGGACCGGCGGAAGGTTTTATCGGCGATGCCGATCACGTAGAAAAACAAGTTGTGGGCCGGGTTGCGCCAGTACCACTTGCGCACGCGGTGCTTGTCGTTGGGGAGATAGTCGGCGGGTGGGACGGGGTCATCGAGATTCCCCAACCAGAACTTGGGATTAAATTTCCGGGTGGTGGGAATGTGAATGCGGTTGGTGACCGTGATTTCGTTGTGATTGGAGGCGCGTGCGGGCCGGGCGAAGGCCAGTAAGAGAAGAACCACCCAAATAGGGATACGCCACACCGCGTGCATGCCGGGAGTTTAGCATGGCTTGAGTGAGAGACCAACCGGATTGTGGGTTTTGTCGGTGAAAAATTGGTTACTCCACGTGTCCCCGGTTCGTCAAAGCCAGAGGCCGATGGCGGCGGCAACCAGACCCGGGAAAAAGCCGCCGAGGACCTCGGGGAGAGTGTGGCGTCCCAGCGCAATTCGCGACCATGCGATCGCCAGAACGGAACGAGCAGCAGCAGCACGATGAACGTAAACGGATGGCCAATGATGGAAACCAGTCGGGCGAAGGTGGTTTTGGTCATGGGGGCGACTGTGGAGAAAAATCACGCGTCCGGCGCGAAGGGGATGAGGACGTCCAGCAATACGTCAAGCTGGGCGCGGGTGTGCTCGCTGGAGATCACGAAGCGGAAGGCACCCTCCGGAGGTCCGCCGGGATAGCGAATGAACGGCGGATGAATGCGGGCAGACAGAAGAGAACGCTTGAGCAAATTGGTTTGCGTGAGGTGCGGGAATGAAATTGCGACGACGGGGCCGGGATTGTTCGGGAGCGGAAAGCCCGCGGCGCGGAGCCGGTTTTTTACGTAATTGGCGTTGCGGGCCAGGCGGGGCCGGAGTTGCCGATCCGTGCGGAGGATTTTCGCGGCGGCCAGGGCCGCAGCGGCGAGCGGCGGAGGCAGCGGTGTGCTGCCAATGAACAGGCGGCTGCGTTCAATGATGTCATGGCGCAGGGCGGGCGGGCCGAGAATGGCGCCGCCGAAGACGCCGAAGGCTTTGCTGAGTGTGATGGTTTGAATGAGGCGTTTGCGGGAGACGCCGGCATGTTCGGGAGTGCCGCGGCCGTGAGTTCCGAGAAGACCGGCGCCGTGCGCGTCATCGAGCAGCACCATGGCTTCGGCGGGTAGCAGTTGAAGATATTTGTTCAGCGGAGCGACGCTGCCATCGTGAGCGAAGAGGCCGTCGGTGAGGAGGATGGGCCGCGTGGTGCCGAGGCGTTCCAAGGCGCGCGCAAGGTCGTCCGGGTCGCGATGTCTGAAGCGGACCACCGGGCAATCGAGGAGTTGGGCTGCGTCGAGGAGGGAGGCATGGGCCCGTTCGTCGAGCAGGACGTGCGAATATTGGCCGGCGAGCGCCTGGGCGACGATCAGGTTGGGGGAATAGCCATTGGGCGCGAGCGTGGCGGTGGGGGAATCGAAGAAATGGGCGAGTTCGGCTTCGAGTGCGGCGTAGACCGGGTTGTTGCCGGTGGTCACACGGGAGGCCGCGACATTGAGGCCGAGCTGTTTAATGGCGCGCGTGGCGGCCTTCAGAACCCTGGGATGGCTGGAGAGGCGAAAATAGTCGCACCCGGCGAAATAAGCGAGCTTGCAGCCGTTGAGCCGGATCGAGGTGCGGCCGGCGGATTGCAGCGGTTCAGCCAGGTTCATGCGGTTGTATATTAGCGGAGGCGGCGGATTTGGAGCGAGGAAATTACCGGCGTGCGGGTCGCATGGAGTTCACGAAGCCCCGGGATGTCCGAATTCTTGATAATTTGACGGGGAGCCGGGCTTTACGAATTTACCGTGCTCACCTAAACTCTGCGCATGGCAAAAGGGCCGCCGTCCGGTGACAAGGATCCGCTCTCAACCCGCTACACTTTGTTGAGCCGGCTGGAGGACTGGGGAGACGAGGCGGGGTGGAAGGATTTCTTCGATCGTTACTGGCGGTTCATCCACGCGATTGCGCTCCGGTCGGGCCTGAGCGAGACGGAGGCGCAGGAGGTTGTTCAGGAGACGGTCATTTCCGTGGCCAACAGCATTCAAAAGTTCAAGCGTGACCGGGGGGCGGGAAGTTTCCGGGGCTGGCTGCGCAACATCATTCGCTGGCGCATTGCCGATCAATTGAGAAAGCGAAGTTCGACCCAGCCGATCGATGCCCATGGGGAGGAGGAGGCCACGGCGACGACGGCGCACTTGGAAAAGATCTGGGACGAGGAGTGGCAGACCAATATGTTTGCGGTGGCGGTGGAGCGCCTCAAGCCCAAGGTGAAGGAGGAACATTATCTGATTTTCGATCTGCATCTGGTGCGGCAGTTGCCGGCGGTGGAGGTGGCGCGGACGTTGAACGTGAGTCTTGGGCAGGTTTACCTTATCCGGCGGCGGATGACGGCACTGGCAAAAAAGGAGATTCAGGCGCTGGAGCGCGAGTGTTTTTGAACGGGTTCTGGGGGGAGCGGGTGCGCGAGGACTCGTTTTTGGAGCAGGTGTCAAACACCAACTAGTTCTTGCCTTGGCCTTAGTCATCGTTATAAGAAGGATGGAGTCGGGATACACAAAGATAGTAACTGAACAACGCTGTGCCCTCCACCGAAACCAGTATCCCGGCATCCATTCCGGATCATGAATTGATCAGCGTCATCGGAAGCGGCAGTTACGGCGGCGTATGGCTGGCGAGGAACGCACTTGGCAGTTATCGCGCCGTCAAAATCGTTTTTGAAAGGGACTTCCGCCATCGGGCGCCATTCGAGCGGGAATTCCGCGGGGTCCGGAAATTCGAGCCGATATCGCGGTTGCACGAAGGGTTGGTGGACGTATTGCAGGTTGGTCAGAATGCGCCGGGAGGTTTCTTTTACTGTGTGATGGAACTGGCCGATGATGTTCAGTCGGCCCAGCGGATCGATCCTGAAAAATATTCTCCCCGGACGCTGGCGGGGGAAATCCGGGATCGCAAACGGCTGCCGGTGGAGGAGTGCCGGCAGATTGGCGTGGCGCTGGGTCGGGGATTGGAATTTTTGCACGGGCTGGGATTGATCCATCGGGACATCAAACCGTCCAACGTGGTTTTTGTGAACGGCATCCCGAAGCTGGCGGACATTGGCTTGGTCGTGGAGACGTCGGAAGCAAAGTCGTACGTGGGAACCGAGGGATTCATTCCGCCGGAAGGACCGGGAAGCGTGCGTGCGGACATTTATTCGCTGGGCAAGCTGCTTTATGAAATCAGCTCGGGAAGGGACCGGCATGAGTACCCGGAACTGCCCACGATTCTTGGGGAAAATGAGGAAAGAAAGGAATTGATCGAGCTGAACCGGATCATCTGGAAGGCATGTCGGAATGATCCGCGGGAGCGCTACCGGACCGCGGCGGAGATGGTTGAAGACCTGGAGGGATTGCGGGACGGTAGGCTGGCTGCGCGGCAAAACAGGAGCCGGCTGATCAGGCAGGTTTCGATCACAGCATCAGCCTTGTTGGTGGTTGGCGCAGGGTTCATTTTTGCGAATGGCCGGAAACCCCATGATCGGCCATCGTCAGGTCCATTTCCGGGTTTGGTTGCGCGATGGAACGCCGAAGGTTCCCCCGGGAAGGCGGGGAATCTGGTTTCGCTGCGCATACCCAGGAGTCCCTCGCTCGATCTGGGGACATCCGGGGGTTTCACGGTGGAAGCATGGATTTGTCCAACCAATGTCGTAATACCCAATCCGGTGCTGGAATGGAATAACGGTTCGGGTTACGAGACGCATCTCTTTGTGCAGACCATCGCCGGTCCGGGGACCTTGTACGCCAACCTTGTGGACACGAACGGAAGCAATCACGCAGTTCGTTCGGCCGCAGGGATCATGACGGCAAACGAGTTTCAGCAGGTGGTTTTGACCTACGACACCAACAGCGGATCGGCGACCATGTATCGCAATGGTACTGAAGTGGCGCGGACCAACCTGGGATCCTATGTGCCGTACACGACGGATGATTTATACGTTGGCCGCCGTGTGGCATCGGCATACCCGAACGATACCTGGACCTTTGGCGGAGCCATTGACGAAGTATCCCTGTACTATCGCGCGCTGACCCCAGAGGAGATCAAGATGCTCTTCGGGTTCGGCCACGGCGACAAACTTGCTACGGTGCCGCCTCCCTGATCGCGCGAGGCAAAACGCGCCGGCAAACTTCTTTCATTTCGACGAATGGTGGTGCAATTCCGTGTCGCCGGGCTGACCATGACATTTTGTTCCTGCAAGGATGGCAATCAAAGGCAGTTATAAAATGTGAGAAAGTTTTTTTGAAAAACTAACTCACAGTTACGAGTTACAGTTAGAAACTCGTGCCGCGATCAGAATTATGCCGGAGAAATGACCGGGGTCAGTGGGGAACACCGAACATAACGCCAAAGGATCCCCAGTTTCGCTCCGGTCCGGGCCCGGTGATTGCGGCGGGGTTTCATGAACATACAGACGTCAGCTTAAGAGGGCTGACCAAGCCGCCGTACAAACCAAACCAGACAAACCTGCCATGAAACTACGAACCTCCCTTTGCGTTCTGCTGACGTCGCTTGCCCTGGCGGCATTCGGACAACAACCCCCGTGTTCCACGCCCGTTCCGACGGGTGTTTTGGGCTGGTGGCGGGGTGATAGTAACACGCTCGATGCCATTAGCGGGAAGTCTGGGACGGTGATCGGCAATTTGAGCTATGGGCCGGGCGTCGTGGGACGGGCATTCGTGCTGGACGGCAACACTTCGGCGGTGGATGTGGGGAACCCGTGCGAACTGCAGTTGCAGGATTTCACGATCGAATGCTGGATGCGGCGGAGTGATTCCAGCGTGACGAGCTACAGTTCCGGAGCGAACGATGCAGCGCTGCTCTACAACGGCGCGGGCGGATATGGTTTCGGCATTACCTTTGACGGTTACCTGAGGTTGACCGCAATTGACGTGGATGATGTCACCCTCAACGGGCAGTCGATTACAGACACGAATTGGCATCATGTGGCAGTTACGCGGGCGGGCTCCGATGTGTGGTTCTACATTGACGGCATCGGATATCAGACGGGTGGTTACAGCACACAATTCACGTTCACGAACGATTTCATGATCGGCGCGCGCTCGGACAATCTGGGCAATGTGTTCCTGGGGTCAATCGATGAACTTGCCGTTTACGACCGGGCGCTTTCGTCGAATGAAGTGGCGGGAATTTACCTTGCGGGGATTGCGGGCAAACGCCCAATTACCCAGTTGGCGCAAGGCGGCTTGGGTGTGGACGCGTCGCAAGTTGCAGCCAACCAGATTCCGTACACGACCGGGGCCGGGCAGTTTGGTTTTGCTTCGGCGACGCCCTTCACACTCGGATGGCTGGGCGCTCCGAACGTGGCCTCGGCGCAAAGCACGTTGCAAGTGGTTCCCGGCGTGAATGTCCAGGGCTACAGTTCGCACCTGTCATCGTTTTCCGGGCTGACTTCGACAGCGGGGAGCCTGGTGGTTGGCTTGGGGGCGCCGGGTTGGGGGATCACAGCGCCGGCAGGGACGCCCGGATATTATCTGGGAGGAACGGGGGTAAATCAGACGCCGATGTGGCAGCACATAGACCTATCGATGGGAGTTTCGAACAATCTCTCCGTCAGTAACCTGAACAGCGGGATTAATGCGTCGAGCAACACGTTCTGGCGCGGCGACGGGACGTGGGCGCCCGTGAACAGCGGGCTCATGACGGTGCAAAACATCGCCCAGATGCAGGCGATCGACACGTCGAAAATTACCAACGGCACGATCGTGTTCGTCCAGGGCTACTACGGCCCGGGAGACCGCGGCGGCGGCACTTTCCAATGGAGTGCCTACGCCGCTTACGCGGCGGACGGCGGCCGGTTCATCACGAACGCCTCCGGGGTGGGACGATGGGTGCGCTTGCTCAACGGCGAAACCCCGAACGTGAAGATGTGGGGTGCAGTGGGCAATTTTTACAATTACATCACGAACAGCGACGTGACCTCCTCAAATGACACGGCGGCAATCCAGAACGCCCTCAATTCTGTCAGTGACAGTTGGGCCAGCGAAATGTTGTTTCCGGCGGGTTCTTACAAGATCACGAGCACTCTCATCTGGCACGCGGAGTTGTTAAAGCTCCGCGGTGAAAGCTTCAATTTGACGAGGCTGATCATGCCTCTGGGGTCCACCCAGGACATGATTCACACTTACAATTACCAGGTCGCCCTCACGACCACCAACATCATCAACCCCGGCAATGCCGGCGATGCTGGAATGAGAATGGAGGACATGACTCTTCTTTATGAGGCTCCCAACTGGGGGGCCGGGCCGACGGCCGGCAACACAAGCAATGCCTGCCTTGTTTGTTGCAATCCCTATGAGGGAAATTGCATCAAGAATGTGGAAGCCGACGGCGGCGGATACGGCATCCGTGTGATTGGTCCGGGATCGCCGGGATTGCGGCTGGAAAATGTGCAGGCCGCGGGAACGATTGCGGGCGTGTGCATCGAGCCGCTGCCCACCTATACGAATTCCAGCGGGGCAGTCACCATATCCGGGATCCAGGGCGACTACCGGTTTGATCAGAATTATTCCAACGCCTGTCTCGTGCTGATCAAGAATTTCGCGGGCCCGGTCCGGATAGACGACATCAAGTCGGAGGGTTGCTGGGGCGGGGGCATTGTTCACTGGATAATGCCTCCCGGCACGAACGGCATGATGGGAGATCTTCACATCAATCATGCCAATTGCTCGTATGGACACACGTGGGATGGGCTCAACGCGCCGTCGCAATTGGTGGTCCTCGAAGGTCCTGACCGCACCGCGGCCGTGACAATTGAGAATGCCAATCTCTTCGGACTGCCGTTGATCCAAGACCGGCTCACCGGACGCACGGTTTACGCCCCGGATTCAGATGAGGAAGCTGGCGGCGTGAACCAGGCAACCGCCCGCGTACCGATTCATTACGCTTCCTATCTGTCAAACCGGGGGGACCCGACCAGCGGACGTTCCCGCCTGATCATTGGAGGGGTGGATTATTACACGTTCACTCCACCGTCGCCAGGTTGGTACCGCGTCATGGAGAATACGACGCTCAACCGCATCGGCGGGCGCATGGCGATTACGACAATAAATGATTCGACGGAATTCGGATTCGAGGTGCCGCTGTACGGACCGGCGCCGCAGATCAATGTCACGCGGCCGACCCTCGCGTTCGGCGGCGTGGCCCCGCCTTATGTGACGCAGGCGCGCGCGGGCGAGTACCTGGATGCCAACACAAATTCGATCAACTTCCTGGACATCTATGTGGCATCCACCAACAACGACGTTACGCAGCGATTCATCAGCGGGATCACGCTGGCGTATTCCATGGACCAGAATTACAACAATGTGGGCGGGCCCATGGGGTTACTGGTGCCGACGGCTCCGATGGCGGGCGGCGGTCCTTTGCCTGCGGGCGCGCAGAGCCTGACATTCTGTATTACGAACAGCCTGGTCCAGTTCCAGGCCGCCAACCTGGCGAACGGAGTGAGCGGGAACCTGCCGGTGACCAACCTCAACTATGGATACGGAGCCTCCCCGAACACGTTCTGGCGCGGCGATGGCGCATGGTCGCAGATCAATCTGACCAACAACGTCACCGGGAACCTGCAGTTGGGGAATTTCAACGGCGGAATTGGCGCATCCCCAAGCAGCTTCTGGCGGGGCGATGGGACGTGGGCGGGATTGCCGCAAATCAGCCTCAGCACGGGAGTAACCGGCAATCTGCCGACGGGCGATCTCAACGGCGGCACGAATGCGACCTCAAGCACGTTCTGGAGAGGGGATGGGACATGGTCGGCGTTGCCGCTGATCAGCCTGAGCACAGGCGTCACTGGGAATCTCCCGGTGGGCAATCTGAACGGGGCGACCAATGCGTCGAGTTCCACGTTCTGGCGCGGGGACGGAAGCTGGTCCCAGGTGAACCTGACCAATGCCGTGGTCGGCAACCTGTCGGTCACCAACTTGAACGGCGGAGTCAATGCATCGAGCAACACCTATTGGCGGGGCGACGCAACGTGGGCCCCGCTGCCGATATCGCCCTTGGGAATAAAACTGGGCGCCGATGTGGCGGTCACGAACCTGACGAATATCGCCGGCCTGTCCTTTGCGGCGGCAACGAACACGACGTACGTGTTTGACTATTTCGTGCTATTCCAGAGTCCGACCACTGGCACCGGAATGAAGGTGGCGATGAATGCGCCGACGAACTCGAGCATCACTTACATGGTCATCCCACAAATCAACAATGTCACGAATGGCGGAGGCAACATCCTCGCCCAGACCTTCACCGTAAATAACGGCATGTTGCTTACGACAGCGATTGACACGGCGAACACGAACCGGGTCGTCTTGGTGAAGGGGAGCGTTGTGACGGGAACGAACGCCGGCACGGTGTCGTTGATGTTCGGCAGCAGCATGGCGAGTGTTCCTGTTACGGTTAAAAAGGGTTCGTGGGGGACGTTCTTCTGAGAGCCTGGGTTGTTTAGTCGCCGGATCGCGCGAACGGGGGACACTGAGGCGGGAGCTGGAAGGAGCAATTCCTTCCGGCTCCCGCCGTTTGTTTTACAATCGTCACGGCTTAAAGGAGTGTGGTATAGGATTTCTGGATAACCGTGAGCGCGCCTTCTGCAAGCAAAGTGAATCCTGAGCCAATCGGGGAGCGGTGTCTTGCGCGGTCGGTGGCGCAGGTGCTGGCGGAGGAGCCGAGGCTGGAGGCGGTGACGGTGAATCATCCGAAGCAGACGATCTCGGTGGCGACGCTCGGCAAGGCGGATGTGCCGCGCCTGACGGAACGGGTGAGCACCGCGATCCGGCAGATGCAGGAATGGGAAAACACGCATCCGTGCGGGTTGCTGTCGGGCGAGAGCGATTGCGCGACCTGCGACCGCCCGCTGACGGAGCAGGAGCGGCGGACGATCACGATCAAACGCGACGGCGACGCGACGACGATCGCCCGGGTGACGTGCCCGACAGCGCCGCGTTTCTGGCGGTGGTCCGACATTCCATGGCCACGAGTGGTGCAACGGGACGTGGAGTTCCTGGAGCACGTGGAGGAGGTGGACGAATGGAAGCCGCAACTGGCGGCGGCAGTCGTGTGCGGAGTGTTTGGTGTGGCGGGATGGCTGCTGGGGGACCGCAGTTGGGCAATTGGCTGCTTTGTGCTGGCGTACCTGGCGGGCGCATGGTTCACGGCGCAGGAGGTGTGGGAACGATTGCAACAGCGGGCGGTGGATGTGCATTTTCTGATGCTGGCCGTGGCGCTGGGCAGCGCGTGCATCGGGGCGTGGGAGGAAGGGGCGACGTTGTTGTTTTTGTTTTCGCTGTCAGGCGCGCTGGAACATTTCGCACTGGGGCGGACCCAAAAGGAGATTCGGTCGTTGTTCCGGGAGGCGCCGAAGGTGGCGATTGTGCTGGATGAATCGGGGCGGGAAAGCGAGGTGCCCGTGGAGCGGTTGCGCCGGGGCATGCGGATGTTGATCAAGCCGGGCGCACAGTATCCGGTGGACGCCGAGATCGTGAAGGGCAAGACGGCGAGCGACGAATCGAACCTCACGGGCGAGGCGACGCCGGTGGAAAAGGCGGTGGGCGACACGGTGCTGGCGGGCACGATGAATTTGTGGGGCGTTGTGGAAGCATCCGTGTTGCGGGCGGCGAAGGAGAGTTCGCTGCAGAAGATCATTCAATTGATTCGCGAGGCCCAGCAGCAGAAGGCGCCGGCGCAGCGGTTCACGGACAAGTTCGGTACGTGGTACACGTACAGCGTGCTGGGGTTGTCGCTGGCGATGTTCTTTGTCTGGTGGCTGGTGTTGCATCAAGCGGCATTCGATTCGGCGGGAGGACGGCACAGCGCGTTTTACAACGCTATGACGCTGCTGGTGGTGGCGTCGCCATGCGCGCTGGTGCTGTCGATACCGTCGGCGGTGCTCGCGGCGATCGCGTGGGGCGCGCGGCACGGGATATTGTTCCGAGGCGGAGCCGCGGTGGAGAAATTGGCGGGCGTGAGCACGGTGGCGCTGGACAAGACGGGAACGCTGACGACCGGGGAATTGCGCGTGGAGCGGGTGGAGAGTTACCCAGCCGGGAGAGAAGACGAGGTGGCGCGGCTGGCGTTCTCGCTGGAACGGTTATCGACGCATCCGCTGGCGCGGGCGATTACGCGGCACGGAAAGCAGCGGGGATTCGAGCCGGTGGAATTCGACCATTTCGAATCAGTGACGGGGCAGGGACTGGAGGCGCGACGGGGCACGGTGATCTGCCGGTTGGGAAAACGCGACTGGCTCTATCAATTTTGCGGAACGGTGGCGTTGGTGGAGGTGCAGGGCACGGAGGCCGGATTCAGCGAGGTGTGGCTGACGGAGGGCGATCTGGTGGGGCGTATTGTGTTGAAGGATGATATTCGACCACAGGCGCGATCGGTCATCGAGGAATTGAGGCGCGAGGGGTTGCGGACCGTGGTGCTGACCGGGGATCGGCGGTCGGCGGCGGAGCATTTGCGGGAGCAATTGCTGCTGGATGACGTGCGGGCGGAGTTGCGGCCGGAGCAGAAAGTGGCGGCGATCGGGGAATTGGGACGCGGCGGCCGGGCGGTGGCGATGATCGGGGACGGTGTAAACGACGCGCCGAGCCTGGCGGCGGCGGATGTAGGAGTGGCAATGGGCGCGCGCGGATCGGATGCGGCGCTGGAGCAGGCGGAAGTGGTGCTGATGCACGATCGGTTGGAGAATTTTCTGGCGGCGTTCCGGTTGAGCCGCAGGGCGCGGCGGATCATCCGGCAGAACCTGGTGATCTCGCTGGGGACGGTGTTGGTGCTGGTGTGTTTCGCGCTGGCGGGGGCGATTCCGCTGACAGTGGGCGTCGTGGGACATGAAGGTAGCACGGTGGTGGTGGTGATGAACAGTTTGCGGTTGTTGTTTGGGGGGAAGAACAATCGCTGACGGACGCGAAATCAAGGAAGAGGGGATTCAACCACGAATGCACGCAAATAAACACGAATGGGAACGGGAGAAGACTGTGGACGAGACGCGAATCAGCGCGAATTGGTGCGAACGAACAACTCAGAATTGTTCGTCGTAAGAACGTTCCTGGCGCCATTTGAGAGCAGGGAATCGCGGAGAGGAGAGGGGAATTCCCAGAGTTTGTGGGGGACCGTGTCGATGATTGGCTTCGCTTGCGGGGAGAGGTTGAATCCCGGAATGAACCGGAGAAGGACGCGATTTGCGATGCTTTTCAGGTTCCATGTCCACCCGTAATTGGCACGGGCAGTATCGAGCCGTTGTCCCCATGTCCAGAGTGTGCCGTCCCTGGCGAGCAGGAGGCAGTTGCCGGAATAACCGGCAGCGAACGCCCACGGATCGAAATCATAGGCCAGCCGCACGGGCTTCGGTATTTCGTGACTGTGCCGGGGCAGGCCGAGTTCGCCACCCCAATTGGCTCCGCATATCCACCAGGAGCCATCGCGTTTGCGAGCGTAAAGGCAACTTTGGCCGGCGAAGACTTCGCGCCAGTCGCGATCAATCCCGATTTGAACTGGTGAATCGGTTCCAGGGCGGGCGTAGGCAGGGGCGGTGAGGCTGGCATTTTGCCCCCGGACCCAGAGGGTACCGTCGGTTTTAAGCGCGAGGAGGGAAAAATCGCTGGCGGAAATGGCGAGCCAGTTGGTGGAGGAATCCAATTGGCGGGGGATAAGGTCGTTTGGACCGCCCGGCGTGGCGGCGAATCCCCATGCCCAGAGGGTGCCGTTGCGCTTCAGGGCAAAGCTGTTGAAGGCACCGACGGCGATTGCGCGCCAATCATTGTCGGCACCGATGCGGGTGAGCTTGGTCCGGCCGAGCGTGGTACCATCGCCGAGCTCTCCACAGGAGTTGTTCTGGCCCCAGGCCCAGAGTGAACCGTCGGTTCGGAGGGCGAGGCAATGGACCATTCCGGCCGAGACATCCAGCCAGGTGGTGCCCGGATCGAGGAGGCAGGGCGGAATGAACGGACCACGTAATATTGGCTGGGCGAGCTGGCCGTTGACATTGCGTCCCCATCCCCAGAGGGTGCCATCGCTCTTTAGAGCGAGGGTGCAGGCATAGCACGCGGCAATTTTGCGCCAGTCGTGAGCCGTACTTACGCAGAGCGGGGTTTGGGAATTGGTGGCGGTTGAAAAAGAACCGGAAAGGTCGTTCATCGCACCACCGAGAGCCCAAATCGAGCCATCGGGAGCGAGCAAGACGGCGGTGTCCCAGGTATTGACGATTTGGGGAGTGACAGGACCCGGCGGGAGGGCTGGACCAATTTTGAACGGGGCGGGAGCAGGGGGCTGTGCAAGATAAATGAAAAGGACGAGGAAGAACAGGGCGAGAGATATGAGAAGAGCAGCCAGTTTCCTCATTTGGATGGTTATAGTGGGTCGGGTGGGTAAGGGCAAGACATGGGGAGCGAAGGTTTTTGCTTGAATCGGGAGGGTGAAGGCGTGTGAGGTAGCGGTTAATCATGAGCACCGGAGCAGGATCGGCGAGGATGGCGCAGGCGGGGGCGTTGACGACGGAGAGCCCGTTGCGGGACCTGGCGGCGATCATCCGGTCACGCACGCCGCTGATCGCAGTGGAAACCAACGAGGAGCCGCAGATCGTGCAATTGGTGCGGGAGATCGGGCAGAATCTGCAGCTCAAGAGTTATCGCTGGACGGTGACGGAGGGAATGCAGGCGTTTGACGCGTGCGATCAGCCGGCGCAATCGGTGCTGAAGCCGCAGGAGATGCTCAACTACATCAAGTCTTCGGCGTCCTACTCCCTGTTCGTGCTGCTGGATTTCCGCCCGTATCTCGAGGACAACGTGGGCGTGCGCTTTCTCAAGGACATTGCGCTGGCGTATCCGCGGCATTACTCGACGGTGGTGCTGGTGTCGCCGACGCTGACGATTCCGGTTGAGTTGCGGCCGTTCACCGCATATTTCCGGCTGCCGCTGCCGACGCCGGCGGAACTGCGGGGAATCGTAAGCGACGTGGCGGCCGGATGGGGCGCGGAGCACGGGAATCGGTCGGTGGAGACAACGAACAAGGTGATCGACCTGCTGGTGCGCAACCTGGCGGGCCTCACCGCCACGGATGCGCGGCGGCTGTCGTTGAAGGCAATCAACGACAACGGGGTGATCTCGGAGGAGGACCTGCCCGAGGTGATGCGCGCGAAGTACGAATTGCTGGGGCGTGATTCGCCGCTGTCGTTTGAATACGAGACGGCGCAATTTGCGGAGATCGGTGGGATGCGGCGGTTGCGGCAGTGGCTGGAAGTGCGGAAGACCTTCTTTCGGGACGGCGCGCCGGAGCACCTTGATCCGCCGCGTGGCGTGCTGTTGCTGGGTGTGCAGGGCTGCGGCAAGAGCCTGGCGGCGAAGGCGGCGGCGGGGATCTTTGGCGTGCCATTGCTGCGGCTGGATTTCGGGGTGCTCTATTCCAAGTATTACGGCGAGACGGAAAAGAACCTGCGCAAGGCGCTGGAGACGGCGGAAGTGATGGCGCCCTCGGTGCTGTGGTTGGATGAGATTGAGAAGGGGCTGGCGGTGGGCGACGACGATGACGGGCTCTCGCGTCGGATTCTGGGGACGTTGCTGACGTGGATGTCCGAACGAAAGCAGCCGGTTTTCATTGTGGCGACGGCGAATGACATCACGCGGTTGCCGCCGGAGATTGTGCGCAAGGGACGATTTGATGAGATCTTTTTCGTGGACCTGCCTTCGGCGGCAAATCGAAAGGAAATCTTGACGATTCACTTGGGGAAGAGATGCCTGGACCCGGGGAAGTTCGATCTGGGTCCATTGACGGATGCGACCAACGGTTTTTCGGGTTCCGAGATCGAGCAGGCAATTGTGTCGTCGATGTACACGGCGCACGCGCAGGGCCGGGAGGTGACGCAGGGGGACCTGCTGGCGGAGATCCGGCAGACGCGGCCGTTGTCGGTGGTGATGGCGGAGAAGGTTGACGAGGTGCGAGCATGGGCGGCGGAGCGGACAGTGCCGTGTGATTGAAAGCAGGACGGTTTGGTGAAATTTGGGCGCGGTTAAAAGCGGAACTCCGTTCCGCACACCAGAACGCTGGCGCGCAGGTGTGGCCGCTTCATGATGTTGATTGCAAGGTTGGGCTTTGAGCGGGTTTGGCGATCCGCGAGGAATTGAAGATCGACACGGCGGAGACCATGAGGAGGACGAGGGCGGGGATGAAGTTGCGGGACTCGTGAGCCCAACTGAAGAGCATGTTGACGAAATAAATGGCGATCGCAACGTAGAAGGTGGTCCAGAACTGGGATGGGGGAAGGAGCCGGCGTTTCCAGATCAGCAGCGGCAGCCACATGAGGACGAAGAGAAAGGGGTGCAGATAGCGTTGGAAAACGGATGCGGGGTTGGTTTCGTGTCCCCAGGGAAGGCCGAGGTTGCTGAAGATCATGAATTCGTGGGTGCGGTTCAGGGACATGAAGGTGAAACAGAAGTTCAGGGGAATGCGCAGCCCGAAGAAAGCAAAGAGTCCGACGCCTGCGAGCAGGAGGACATCCTTCACGGCCTCGCGATTGCGCCGGCCGAAGGTTTCGAGGTTCATCAGGTACCAGCAGGGGGCGAACACAAGCATGGTTTCCTTGATGAACATGCCGACGACGAAGAGCCAGAAGAAGGGCCAGAACCTGCGGCGGTGGCAGCAAATAAGTGAAGCCAGCATTACCGAGTGTATGAGCGGGTCGAGGAGGTTGCCGCAATAATACCAGATGGAGAGCGGGTAGTAGGCGGCGTAAACGAGTGGAATGATCGCAGCCTGGCGCGGCGTGAGATAAAGCCGGGCGAAGAGGTAAGTCGAATTGCAGAGCAGGAACGTGAACAGGAAGCGAAAGGCAAGGTAGGAAAGAATAAAATTGCCGTTGGTGACCGCGAACCACCAGAGCGTGCCCTGGGTAAGGTAGCGGTATTGGTCAGGCGGCGGGTCGTTGAGGCGGAGAACATCGATGTATCGGTCCAACTGCCAATTACCGTTCGGCAAATCGGTGATGCGGTAATGGAGAGCGGTGAGCAGCCCGGCCAGAATGGCGAAGCCGCTGTAGCGGAGCATCCGCGTGGACCCTTTTTCGGGATCGAACCAGGCGAACAGGCAAATCGCAGCGGCCACAAGCGCGCTTAGGAGAATCCAACCAAAAAATTGCAGGGCAGGGGACTGTCCAAAGAATTCCTGGGTCGGAAACGGCGGCCACATGCAGAAGACCGGCAGCGTTCCCAGAACGATCCAGAGGATCGCGCAAGCGATGAGCACTCGGGAGCGCAGGCCTGATGACCGGCCGTAAGCGGCCGGGTTGCCGCTGTCGGAATTGAGCATCGTGGCATTCTACGGAGGGGAGGCGGGCAGGCCAAGTAGAGAAGAATGGGCTTTCGGTCGAACGCGAGGAGCCGGCCGTAAAAGAGGTTCATCAGCGCGCCGCGGCGAAGAGATCCATGGCGCAGTGTTCGATGTTGACAATCATTTGGCGGAGTTCGTCCAGGCCGGAGGGTTTGAAGAAAACCTCATGCGCACCGAGATTGCGGGCCTGTTGTTCGTCCCCGGGAAATTGCGAGCCGGTGAGGACGATGACCGTGAGCCGAGGGTGGGGATTTGCGCGGAGCCGGCGCAGCACGCCGAAACCGTCGAGTCGGGGAAGTTTGAGGTTGAGGAGGAGGACTTGAGGAAAGGGAAAGCGCCGGCGATCGGCGAATTTGCCCTGGCCCTGGATGTAGGCAATGGCTTCGACGCCATCCTGGGCGCGGTTGACGCGCATTGAGGTGTGGCGCTCGAACTCATGACTCAGGAGGAGGAAATCGTTGTCGAGGTCCTCGACCAGCAAAACGTCGCAACACGGTTTATCCATTTCGTCTCCTGTACAGGTAACGTGATGCTTTCTGGTGTGGCGCCAAAGTGGGGGCAAGACCGGAGGGCGCGAGAGTTTTGGACCGGATTTCAGACGGGCGAGACGAAGGAAATTTTGGCCGTTTTGACAGTATGAAGTGTAGAGTGCTGGAATTCAGGGGGTTGGAGTTTGTCCGTGCTTTATGGGAAAATGGCGAAAGGGACGGGAAGATGGGAACTGCAACGCTCGCCGGGGGTGAGGGGAAGTCGTGGCAAATGTGCTTGCCGGGGGTTGCGAGGTGCGGCAGATTGCTCGTGCCAGGGCCCATGGAATGTGGACTTACGAACCCCGCCAGGGCAGGAATGCAGCAACGGTAGTTTGCTCTGCATCCGCCGTGGTCACCCTGGCATTTCATTTTCCATTTTTGGTTTGCGATTTGGGGGGCGAAGCCGGAAAATCCAGACCCACGATCAATCCAAGATGTCATATCAAGTCATAGCACGTAAGTATCGGCCGCAACGGTTCGCCGATGTGGTGGGCCAGGAGCACGTGACGCAGACGCTCTCGAATGCGATCGAACAGAACCGGATCGCCCATGCCTATCTCTTCGTGGGGCCGCGCGGGACGGGCAAGACCACGATCGCGCGCATTTTCGCGAAATGCCTGAATTGCACCGGCGGGCCGAAGGTGGATTTTGCGGACGACGATCCGAAATGCGTGGAGATCACCGAGGGGCGCTCGATGGATGTGCTGGAGATCGACGGCGCGAGCAATCGCGGCATCGAGGAGATCCGGGAATTGCGGGAGACGGTGAAGTACGTGCCGGCGACGTCGAAGTTCAAGATTTACATCATTGACGAGGTGCACATGCTGACGAAGGAGGCGTTCAACGCGCTCCTGAAGACGCTGGAGGAACCGCCCGGTCATGTGAAGTTCATGTTTGCGACCACGGAACCGGAAAAGGTGCTGCCGACCATTTTGTCGCGGTGCCAGCGTTTCGACCTGCGGCGGATACCGTCGGCGCTGATCACGAAACACCTGGCGCACATCGCGAAGCTGGAGAAGGTGAAGATTGACGCGGCGGCGCTGGATGCGATCGCGCGCGGCGCGGAGGGCGGAATGCGCGATGCGGAGTCGACGCTGGACCAGTTGATCAGTTTTTGCGGCGACAAAATCGAGGAAGCGGATGTGCTCTCGATGTTCGGGCTGACGGCGCGGGACCAGATTTTGAAGCTCGCGCATTCGGTGCTCGCGGGTGAAACGGAAACGGCGCTGCGGGAGTTGAATGAACTTGCGAAGCAGGGGAAGGATCTGGGACGGCTGGTGTCGGACCTGCTGGGTCATTTCCGGAATCTGCTGATTTATCGGGTGTCGCGCGGTGACCTGGGGATGCTGGAGGTGTCGGAGGCGGAGGCGGCATCGCTGGCGGAGCAATCGGCCGTGTTGTCGCCGGACGCGTTGACCCGGGTGATGGAGGTGTTCAGCGAATGCGAGATGCGGCTCAGGGACGCGGCGTCGAAGAAGATTTTAATTGAGGTGGCGCTGTTAAAGGCGATCGAGGCGCGAAACGCGGTAAGTCTGGACAGCGTGCTGCAGCAGTTGCAGGCGTGGCGCGGCGGGGCAGGGGGGGCGGGCGTGAATGCGCCAGCGGCAGCGCAGCCTGCGCCGCGGGCGGCGAGTCCGGCGCCGACGGCAGTTCCGGCTGCACCGAAGCGGAATGAGTATGCGGAAACGCCGGCGCCGGAGCCCGTGGCGGCCCCGATGAAGGAGAGCGCGGTGAGCGTGCCGGCCGGGGAAATGGATCTCAACCAGCTTTGGGCGCGATTGGTGGAGGCGGTGGGGCGGGCGAGTCCGTTCACGCGGACTTACCTGCTGGAGGCGCATCCGGTGTCGCTGGCGAAGAATGTTTTGACGATAGGGTTTGATCCGGAGTTTGAGGATCACATCGGGCTGGTGGACAACGCGCGGAATCATACGTTGCTGCAGACGAAACTGGGCGAACTCGGTCACGCGAATGCGCAGATCAAATTTGTAAAGGTGGCGCGGCCTGAGGGTTGGATGATGAGCGTGGTGCCGGCGGCGTCGGTGGAATTGCGGCCGGAAGCGGCGGCCGCACCGGCAAAGGCGCCCGCGGCGGCGAGATCGGCGGAGCCGAAGGAGCGGGCGGCGGGCCCGGCGGCGGTGTTTGACAAGAATGATTTCAAGAACGATCCCTTAATCAAAAAAGCGCTGGATATTTTCAAAGGCCAGATCGTGGAAGTGAGAACTTGAGCGGAGAATAATTTATGTCGAGCATTGGAAAACTGATGAAGCAGGCTGCGCGGATGCAGCAGCAGATGGAAGAGGTGCAGGCGCAGCTTGCGGCGCGCACGGTGGAGGCGACGAGCGGCGGTGGCGCGGTGAAGGTGACGGCGAAGTGCGACGGGACGATCGCGTCGATCAAGATTGATCCGCAGGCGATGAGCCCGGGGGACGCGCAGTTGGTGGAGGACATGATCCTCACGGCGGCGAACCAGGCGCTCACGCAGGCCAAGGACATCGCGAACTCCGAAATGCAAAAGATCACGGCCGGCATGAGCCTGCCGGGAATGTGAGCCGGGCGGCGGCGAGATCGCGAACATGGCAAACCTTCCCGAGCCAATCACGACGCTGATCGCGGCGCTGGGGCGATTGCCGGGAATCGGGCCGCGCTCGGCGGAGCGGATCGCGTTGCATCTGGTGCAAACCGAGAGCGACTCCGTGCAGCAACTGGCGCGGGCGCTGGTGCAGGCGCGGGAGCGGATCCGGAACTGCGCAATCTGCGGAGCCCTGACGGAAGAGACGCCGTGCGCGATTTGCGCGGATGCGCGGCGGGAAGCGGGTTTGGTGTGCGTGGTGGAGCGGGCGGTGGATATCATCACGATCGAGAAGTCGGGGACGTTTCACGGCAAGTATCATGTGCTCGGAGGGAAGATTTCACCGTTGAACGGCGTGGAGCCAGAGGATTTGCGGATCGCGCAATTGGAGGAGCGGTTGGGTCGCGAACCGCTGCGGGAAATTGTGATCGCGCTGGGAACGGATGTGGAAGGGGACGCGACGAGCAGCTATCTGGCGCGGCGGCTGGCGCGGGAGGGACTGCGGATCACGAGGATCGCGCATGGATTGCCGGCGGGCGCCGGGCTGGAGTTCGCGGACGAACTGACGCTGACGCACGCGCTGGCGGGCAGGAGGGAGATGGAGTGAGGACGGCGACGCGCAACTTCGGACTTCAGCGGGGAGAAATTTCCCTTTAACCTTTCGCGAATGAATGTTCCGAAGGTTGTTGTATTCGATCTGGGAAAGGTCCTTCTGGAGTTTGATTATCGCATTTCTGCGCGGCGGATTGCGGAACGCGGGACGGCGAGCGCGGAGGCGGTGCAGAAGTTCCTGGACCATTCGCCGCTGCTGTTCCGTTACGAGACGGGGTTGATGTCGAAGGAGGAATTCTTTGCGGAAGTGCGGGCCTTCAGCGGTTTTCGCGATGGCATCGAGGAGTTCGGGCGGATTTTTGGGGACATTTTCACACCGATGCCGGAGATGATCGGGATGCACGCCGCGCTGCGGCGGAAGGGCGTGCCGACATATATTTTTTCCAACACGAATGAACTGGCAGTGGCGCACATCCGGCGGGAGTATCCGTTCTTCGCGGGGTTCGACGGTTACGTGTTTTCCTACGAGCAGGGTTCGATGAAGCCGCACGCGAGGATTTACGAAGTGATCGAGGAGACCACCAAACGGCGCGGCGCGGAAATTTTGTATCTGGATGACCGGCCGGAGAATGTGGCTGCGGGCGCAGCGCGCGGGTGGGTGACGATTTTGCAGGAAACGCCCGAAGCGAGCTGGCGCGCGGTGCGGAAACTCGGGCTGCTGGATTAGCCTTGCGGATTGCCCGGTGCGGAGCCGCCAGGACCGGGGCCGAACAACGCCTGCAAGGGAAGTTCGGGATCGCCGAGCGAGATGAGGCGGTCGGTCATGTCGTTGAGCGCGCGACGGGTGGCTTCAAAACGTTCGGCCAGCGTTTTCAGGACGCCTTCCATCCGGTAACGGTGGGCGAGGGGATGATCACCGGCAATGCGATAGTGCGTGCGGCCGAGTTGCTCGTAATATTTGATGTCCGGGAAGCCGCGGGCTTCGGAGCGGAATCGAATGCGCTCTGGGAACACGCCCGACAGGAAGAGCGAGTGATTGCCAATGTGGAGGCGGAGGAGAAAGCTGGTACGGGCGTCGGCGGATTGGAGCGCGGACACCATTTCAAAGAAGTAATCGAGAGGTTTGGTTTGGCCCGGAAGAATGCATTGCGAGCGCCGCGCGTCTGAAAAGGCCGCGAGCACTTCAGCCACGTAATCGGCAACGTCGCGATCATGAATGTCCGACCGTTTGAAGACGTGCCGGACGAGCACATAAAAATAAAGCCGCGACGACACGCGCAGACACCCCCTGCGCTCCAGCAGCGCGCGAAACAAATTGTCGTCGTCGAGAATGAGATCGCGAGACTCCAGGTCCGCGAGAAGTTTTATGAGACATTCGGCCGTGCCAATTTTGCGGCCAAGAACCTCCAAAATGAATTCCACGTCCTGTGCCGTAAACTGCACCCGGCAATTGGGTTGGATCATCTGCATGGCATTTCTTCGAAAATAACCATTAAACACGACCCGCGCAATACGGTCTTTGCCCGCTGCTGCGAGCCTTCGGAAATGGAATAGCATATTTGATTCCAAAAATCAGCCGCTGACGATTCCCGGTTTTGGCACTAAAGTGTCCAGAATTGATGAACCCCGATGCCTCCGCCAATTCAGAATTGGCCAGAATCCAGGTGCGATCGCATCGCCAGGCCATGGATTGGGGATTGGTCCTGGAGAGCCAGCGGATCGAAAGCACCATCGATCATTCAACCGAGGGCGATGGCTGGGCGCTGCTGGTACCGTCGAGGGACTACGCCCGCGCGCTCCAGGCACTCCGCCAGTATCGCATCGAGAATCGCGGCTGGCCCTGGCAGCAGACATTGCCCTGGCCCGCGGTCCGCTTTGATTGGGCGAGCCTGCTTTGGGCGGTCGCGCTCGCTGTCATGTATTGGTGCAGTCAGGTCAATCCATCGATCACCAGAGCGGGGCTTCTGGACGGCGCCGCCTTCTTCTCCGGCCAATGGTGGCGGCTCTTTACCGCGATGCTCCTTCACGCCGACCTCGGCCACATTGCGACCAATCTCTCCCTTGGCGTGCTGCTCGTCGGACTCGTGATGGGAAGATACGGCCCCGGCCTCGGACTGCTTGCCGCGTATTGCGCGGGAGCGCTGGGAAACCTGTTCTCAGTCCTTGTCCACGGCAAACAATTCCACGGACTCGGTGCCTCGGGAATAATCATGGGCGCACTCGGCCTTCTCGCCGCTCAATCCTTGACGCTCTGGAAAGCCGGCCGTCCGCCCCTTAAGCACGTCCTCGGAGGCGCGGCGGCGGGATTCATGATCTTCGTTCTTTTCGGGCTGTCGCCGGGAACCGATCTCGCCGCCCATTTCGGAGCTTTCATCTCCGGCTTCGTTCTGGGTGCCATCCCGGCGCTGCTTCCCTTTCGCCCCATTCACAGCGTTGCGGTGAACGCTTTCGCCAGTCTCGTTTTGATCACGGTGGTCGTTCTGAGTTGGTGGCTCGCGCTGCGCCACATCCCAAACTGATCCATCACATCACGCCGCGCCCTGCATCTTGGACAGCCTGATCTCCCGGGCTGGGTTCCTGCTCCCCGACACCACCTGCGCCGCCACCCGGATGCGCCCCGGCGAAATGTCCATGAAGTTTGCGAAGAATCGTTGCGCCCCCGAGAGACGCACCTCGTATTCTTCGCCGCGTCCCATCGCCCGCACCAACTCATTATGGCACACGCAATCGAGCACGCGCATGATCGGCGGTTCGTCCATCTCGATGCGCAGCTTCCGCGTGGCGAACTCGCGCAATTGCTGGTCGCCCGGCTCCGCGCCCACCCGCACGATGTCCATCTCCAGCTCCATGAAACGCCGCTGCAATTCCGCATGCGCGCGCGCTCCTTCCGCCGTGTTCAGGATCAAATCGATCGTCCCCAGGAAGGTCACCAGCCCCGCGCTCGCCAGCGCCCAATCCGTGTCCGCCGCCGCCAGCAATACCGCCAATGCCGTAATGCCCGCGATCACCGTCAGGAATGCAATGCACCTCCGCAACCGATCGAAGAATCTCCTCCGCCGCGCGTGATAACGCACGGACCTTCTCACCGCAAATAACAACTCCTCGCCGGGGGATTTCGAGATCTGGTCGGACATGTTGCTCCTTTTCCCAGACGCTAGCCCGCGGACCGCTGTTTGTAAAGCGGCCGGCGAAGCCGGAAATGGTCGGGACGGTGAGATTTGAACTCACGACCTCTTGCACCCCAAGCAAGCGCGCTACCAAGCTACGCTACGTCCCGAACCATCGCGCCGTATCCGGTCGGCGAGCCGTAGATACTATGCTCTCGCGCGCCCTTTTCAACAACTTTCCTCAAGCTTCCACCTTCTCGACCCGTTTGCGCGCAAGGGTATGCGTCGCGTGCCCATAGAAAACCTCCGCTGCCTCCATCAACGTCTCCGACAACGTCGGATGCGGATGCACCGACAACGCCAGGTCCATCGCGGTCGCCCCCATCTCCACTGCCAGCACGCCCTCGGCGATCAATTCGCCCGCGCCCAAACCGACAATCCCCACGCCCAGGATCCGCTCGGTCTTCGGATCAATCACGAGCTTCGTCAGTCCGTCCGTGCGATCAAACGTCAGCGCCCGGCCCGACGCTCCCCATGGGAACTTCGCCACCTCCACTTCGATCCCTTTCTCGCGCGCCTCGGCCTCCGTCAATCCGCACCACGCCAGCTCCGGATCGGTGAACACCACCGCCGGTACCACAAAATTCTCTCCCGCCTCGGAGACGCCGGTGATCACTTCCACCGCCTTGCGCGCCTCGCGCGTCGCCTTGTGCGCCAGCAGCACGCCGCCGGCTATGTCGCCGATCGCATAAATCGCCGGGTCCTCGGTCTGCTGGTGCCCGTTCACCTTGATGAATCCCTTTTCGTCGCGCGTCGCCTTGGTGTTCTCCAGCCCGAGATCGTCCGCGTTCGGCACCCGGCCCACAGCCACCAGCACGCGATCGTACAACTCCTGCTTCTTCTGCCCTTCGTATTCGGAGTCCACCTTGATCTGCTTCCCGCTCGTGGCCATTTTCAACACCTTCGACTTCAGGCGCACTTCCTTGAACGCGCGCTTCGCATACGCCGCCACCGGCCGCGCAAGGTCGGGATCGGCGCCCATCAAAATCGAATCCAGCGCCTCCACCAAAACCACCTTGCTCCCCAGCGTCGCATACACGGTGCCCAGCTCCATGCCGATGTATCCGCCGCCCACCACCAGCAGGCTCTCGGGAATGTCCTCCACCTCCAGCGCCTGCGTCGACGTCATGATCCGTGGATTGCCCAGGTCAAATGCCTTCGGCATCGCCGCCTTCGAGCCGGTCGCAATGATCGCCTGTTCGTAATTCACGAACTGCTGGCCTGACTCGGTCTCCACGCGCAGCATCTGCGAGCTCTCGAAATATCCGCGCCCATGAATCACCTGCACGTTGCGCTTCTGCGCCAGCGTGCTCACGCCGCCGGCCAGCTTTTGCACCACGGAATCCTTCCACGTCCGCAACTGCGCCGGGTTGATCTTCGGTTCCTCAAAGGTGATGCCCCGGTGCGCCGCCTCGCGCGCCATCGTGATCGAGTGCGCCGCGTTGAGCAGCGCCTTCGACGGAATGCAGCCGCGATTCAAGCACACCCCGCCCAGGCGGGCGTCGCGCTCCACCAAAATGACCTTCTTGCCCAAGTCGGCCGCGTAAAACGCCGCGGCATACCCGCCCGGTCCCGCGCCCACAACCACGATTTCTGTCTTGATCGGTTCCATGTGTAATTCAATGCGGGTTCAGATCTTCACGTCTTCTTCCCGGAAATTCTCGAGCGCCTTCACCAGGTCCACCGTGAAACGCGCCGCCTCGCCCCCGTCGATCACGCGGTGATCATACGATAACCCCAGGGGCAGCATCGTCCGCGCCTCGATCTTGCCATCCCGCACCACCGGCTTCAACGCGCTCCGGCCCATTCCCAGGATCGCCGCCTCGGGAAGATTCACGACCGGCGTGAACGCCCCGCCGCCGATGCCGCCCTGGTTCGAGATCGTGAACGTCCCGCCCTTCAATTCCTCGCCCGACACCTTCCGGTCGCGCGCGCGTTTGGCCACGTCTTCCAATTCCTTTGAAAGTTCCACCAGGTTCTTGCGATCCACGTCGCGAATGACAGGCACAATCAACCCCGCCTCGGTGTCCACCGCCATGCCGATATGGTAATACTGCTTCAGGACGATCTCCTGCGCCACTTCGTCCAGGCTCGCGTTCAACAGCGGATGCAGCTTCAACGCGCTCACCACCGCCTTCAGCACGAACGGCGTCAGCGTCAGCCGCGCGCCCTTCTTCTCGTAGCGCGGCGCGTATTTCTTGCGCAATTCCACCAGCCCGCTCACGTCCGCCTCGTCGAACTGCGTTACACGCGGCACCGCCGCCCAGCTTTCGCTCATGCGACGGCTGATCACCTGCCGCAATGGCGACAGCGGCTTCTTCGTAATCTCGCCCCACTTCGAAAAATCAACCCGCTCCGGCGCCGGCTTCGCTTCCGCGGCGCCCGCGGCCGGTTTGGCCGCCGACCGCATCAACCGCTGGATGTACGCGCGCACGTCCGGCAACTCGATCCGCCCGCCGCGCCCGCTCCCGCGCACCCGCCGCAAATCAATCCCCAGGTCGATTGCCATTTTCCGGATCGAAGGCGCCGCAGCCACGCTCTGGTTCGCCGCCGTCACATCCTCAGCCGGTGTCGCTTCTCCGACTTCCTCTTCCTCGGCTTCTTCCACGGGGGCGGGCGTTGCCACCGGGGTGACGGCTCTCGCGGGCGCTTCCGCCTTCGGTTTAGCCGCTGCCGGCTTAGCGGCCTCGGGCGCGCCGTTGTCGCTCACGGAAATGAGCCGCGCCCCGGCGCTGATCTTGTCCCCGCTCTTGACGTGAATCTTCGTGATGACGCCCGAAGCGGTCGACGGAATCGTCGCCACCGCCTTCTCGTTCTCCAGTTCGAGCACGGGCTGGTCTTTCTCGATTCGATCACCCTCCTTCACGAACAGGTTCACCACGGTGCCGGAATCGGCCCCTTCGCCAAGATTTGGAAGTTTTACGTCCATAGCTTCTGATTAAAATGTCGTGGTCGGCGCCGGCTCAGAGGATGGCCGGGTGCGCCTTCTCGGGATCGATGTCCAGGTCCTTCATGGCCTGCGCGACGACCTTCCTTTCAATGGCTCCTTTTTTGGCCAGGGCGCTCAAGGTCGCCAACACGGTCGATTCCGCATCCACCTCGAAGAATCGCCGCAACCGCTCGCGTGTGTCGCTGCGCCCGAATCCATCGGTCCCCAGCGTCGTCAATCCACCCGGCACCCACGGCGCAATCTGGTCGGGCACGGCCTTGATGTTGTCGGAAACCGCGATGAACGGTCCCTTCTCCTTCTCCAGCAGGTTCTCGACGTAACTCTTCCGCGGCGCTTCGGTGGGATGCAGCATGTTCCAGCGCTGCGTGCTGAGCGCGTCGTTGCGCAGCCACTTGTAATTGGTCGCGCTCCACACGTCCGCCGCCACGCCGTACTTGTCCGCGAGGATCGTCTGCGCCTTCAACGCCTCGTTCATGATCGGGCCGCTCCCGAAAATCTGCGCGCGCACCTTCGATTTCTCCACCGAGGGCCGGAACTTGTACAGTCCCTTCAAAATGCCGTCCTCCACGCCATCGGGCATCGCCGGCATCAGGTACTTTTCGTTGTAAAGCGTGAGATAATAAAAAATCTCCTCGCCCTGCTCGTACATCCGTTTCAATCCGTCGGCAATGATCGTCGCCAGTTCGAACCCAAACGCCGGGTCGTACGTGTACAATGTCGGGATCGTGCTCGCCAAAAGCAGGCTGTGCCCGTCCTGATGCTGCAAACCCTCGCCGTTCAGCGTGGTCCGGCCGTAGGTCGCGCCCAGCAAAAATCCCTTCGCCCGAATGTCGCCCGCCAGCCACATCAAATCGCCAATGCGCTGGAACCCGAACATCGAATAATAAATGTAAAACGGAATCATGTTGATCCCGTGCGTCGCGTACGCCGTCCCGGCGGCGATGAAATCCGCCATCGAACCCGCCTCGGTGATTCCTTCCTCGAGGATCTGCCCGTTCTTGGTCTCGTGGTAGTACAGGAATGAATCCTTGTCCACCGGCTCGTAGAGCTGCCCTTTGTGCGCGTAAATCCCGATCTCACGGAACAGCGTGTCGAGGCCGAACGTCCGCGCTTCGTCGGGAATGATCGGCACCAGTTGCCTGCCCATCGCCTTGTGGCTGAGCAACCGCGTCAGCAACCGCACAAACGCCATGGTCGTCGATACCGCCGCTCCGCCTTTCCAAAATTCCGCGTAAAAATCCGGCTTCGGCGCTTCCAGCGTCGGCGCCGTCACCTTGCGCGCCGGCAGGAAACCGCCCAGCTTCTTGCGACGCTCGAGCAGATACTTGGTTTCCTTGCTGTCAGGCGACGGACGGTAAAACGGCGTCTCCGCAATGTCCTCGTCGCTGATCGGAATCCCGAACCGTTCGCGAAACTCGCGCAGTTCCTTTTCGTTCAGCTTTTTCTGCTGGTGCGTGATGTTGCGGCCTTCGCCGGCTTCGCCCAGACCGTAACCCTTCACGGTCTTGGCCAGGATCACCGTCGGCGTTCCCTTGTTCTCCATCGCCGCCTTGTAAGCCGCAAAAACCTTTCGCGTGTCGTGGCCGCCGCGCAGCAATTTGCGAATCTGCTCGTCGCTCAGGTGGTTCACCAGCGGCAGCAGCTCGGGATATTTGCCAAAAAAATGCTTGCGAGTGTAGCTGCCGGGTGCGACGGAATACTTCTGGTAATCGCCGTCCACCACTTCTCCCATCCGCTTCATGAGCAGCCCGCTCTTGTCGCGCGCCAGCAAATCGTCCCACGCCGATCCCCAGATCAGCTTGATCACATTCCAGCCCGCACCGTTGAATAGCGCCTCCAGTTCCTGGATGATCTTCCCATTCCCGCGCACCGGTCCGTCCAGCCGCTGCAGGTTGCAATTGATCACCCACACCAGGTTGTCCAGGTTCTCGCGCCCCGCCAGCGTCAGCGAACCCAGCGTCTCCGGCTCGTCGGTCTCGCCGTCGCCAATGAAGCACCAGACCTTCGGCTCGTCGCCCTTCGTCAGTCCGCGCGCGCGGAGGTAACGATTGAACCGCGCCTGGTAGATCGACATGATCGGCCCCAGGCCCATTGACACCGTCGGAAACTGCCAGAAATCCGGCATCAGGTAGGGATGCGGATACGACGACAACCCGCCGCCCTTCGCCAGCTCCTGCCGGAAGTTCTGCAAATGATGCTCCTCCAGCCGACCCTCGAGGAATGCCCGCGCGTATACACCCGGCGACGCGTGCCCCTGGAAATAAACAATGTCCCCGGTGAAATCGCCCTGCCGCCCGCGGAAGAAATGATTGAAGCCCACTTCGTACAGCGTCGCGCACGACGCGTACGTCGAAATATGCCCGCCCAAACCGTCATGCCGGCGATTTGCGTTGACCACCATGGCCATCGCGTTCCACCGCATGTAGCTCTTGATCCGCACCTCCGTCTCCCAGTCGCCGGGGAAGGGGGCCTGCCGGTCCACCGGGATGGTATTGATATAGGGCGTGCTGACGACGTGCGGAATCCTCACCCCGGCATCGCGCAGACGCACCACCAGCTTGTCCAGGAACCGTGCTGTCTTGTCCGGGTCCTGGTTCTTCAGCACGTATTCCAGCGCCGGTTCCAGGGACTCAAACCAATCCCCCGCGCCGGCTCCATTGCCCCGGCTGTCGTGTGTCCCCCCCTGACGCTTAAACGTCTCCGTGTGCGAGTTCTTCGGATGTTCTTTATCTAATTTCACTTTGTTGCAAAGCCTGGGTTGCGTATTCTTCGAAAACGACGATCAGCAGGCACCCGGCACCAGTAAAGCATAGCCCAACCGCGCCGCATTAGACAAGGTTCTAGCCCGGCGCGCGCCGAACAATATATTAGCACAGCTCTTGCGCAATGAAATATTTCGACTGGTCCGCCCCCTCTCCGGCCGGGAATCTGGCTTGTGACGAGGCACTTCTGGACCTCTGCGACGCCGGTGAAACGGGCGATATTCTGCGCTTTTGGGAGCCCGGCCAGCCCTTTGTTGTCCTCGGGTATGCCAACCACGCCGCCACCGAAGCCAACCTCCCCGCCTGCGCTCAACGGCACATCCCGGTTCTCCGCCGTTGCAGCGGCGGCGGCGCCGTTGTCCAGGCCCCCGGCTGCCTCAATTACTCCCTCATCCTTCGTATCCCCGATACCGGCCCCCTCCAAACCATCACCGGCGCCAACCAGTTCATCATGTCCCAACAACGCTCTGCCATTGAATCCGCCCTTTCCTTCGACCACACACAAGCCGATCATTATTTGCCGGCCGTCCACGTCCCCTCCTTGCCCAACACGCAACACGCGACACGCAACAGCTCCGTCTCCATCGCCGGCCACACCGACCTCGCCCTCGGCCCCCTGAAATTCTCCGGCAACGCCCAGCGCCGCAAACGCCACGCGCTCCTGTTCCACGGCTCCTTCCTCCTCAACGCCGACCTCGCCTTCATCTCCGAGCTCCTCCGCATGCCCTCCAAGCAACCCGACTACCGTCAGGGCCGTTCCCACACCGACTTCCTCACCAACCTGAACCTTCCCGCCGCCACCCTGAAGCAGTCCCTCCTCAAAACCTGGAACGCGGCCCACCCATTCCTCGATCCTCCCACCACCGCCATCGAAGACCTCACCCGCACCAAATACACCACCGACGCCTGGAACCTGAAGTTCTGATACCCGGTCGACTGTGCTCCTCGACGGGCACGCACCTTCTTCGCGTTCGCAGCGCAGGAGGAGTGCGGGTGCCCGCCCTCGGTAGCCTTGGAGAAGGCTGGTGTCCAACAGACAAGCCGCGGCGCTGTCCGCATGCTTGACCAAACCATGGATGTAATTGGCTCCCGCCAACGCGTCAGCGTCGTGGACCGCGGTGTGAAGCACCGCTTTTCCCCCGCCGGAACCCGTCGCCCTCACAGTCGGGAGCCCATCCGCCAATTCGCGCCTTGATCTTGATTCTTGAAGCTTCACCATCAGGCACTTCGCCCATAATCGCCAATCGCCATTCGCGCGCATATATTTAGCTGCGATTACCTGCGCATATCGCTGCGCTTCCTGTGCAACCCTTTGCAAATCAACACCTGCACCGCGCACCAATAGCTGCGCGCCGTCGCACTTATCTCGAAGCTATTTGGACCCGTCGCACCTCTGTCGCACGCCTCGTGCGCCTCTGACACAACGCTTTCGAATCTTGTAAAGCGTTTGGACCGCGCAAGCTTGCTTTCGCTTTTGGGAGCGTACACCCGCCAAACGCATTCACCCCCTTGCTCAAACCTCTGAATCATACCGGTGCTTGGATCTTGAGAGATTCCTACTGGGCGTCGGATCTTTCGGCTTCCGTCCCGCCTTACGTCACTCACGTCCCTTGAAGTCCTTTCTTTCATTCCGCACGGTGCACGCTTTGCCAGCCCCAGCTTTGGCGTCCCCGAACGCATTGCCGCCTTCCCAATTTGATAATCTGAAAATCTGAGAATCTGATAATGCGTGATACTTTTTGCTTTCATCATGCCACGGGGGGTAGGACAACCGTGGTCCAATCCCAAAAAGTACGGACAAAGAGAATTCCCCTCTGCCACAACCACTTGCAGAAAAACATTCCAAACCTCCGCACATCCCAACGCCGGAACGCCGGTTTTCAACCGGCTTAGCCCATCCTCCAGCCAGGCGGTTCCAAATACATTTTGAGCACCCGCTGCCTCCCAAGGCTGAAGGCCCGCCGCCAGAAAGCCATGCTGACCATCCGCACCCAACCCTCGCGAAGCGTTTGGAGTGCGGAAGCTCGCTTCCGCTTTCAAAACCTTCCGCCCGCCAAACGCGTCCACCCCGCGAGCCCGGGCCCCGACCGTTCATTACATTGAAACTTTTCTGCTGACCGCGCCCCCGACCCCTTCATCCTGCATCCCGCGTCCTTCCCCTCTGTGCCGTGTCTCTGTGGTTAATGGTCCCTTCTCTGAAAACTCTCCGCAATCCCCAATCCGCAATCGCCAATCGGCAATACCCAATTTAAATTTCATTGTCCCCTCCGCCGACCCGGCGGCATTTACATCTGAATGCAGCACCTGCAAGAACAGGATGACCTCGAGTTGCTCCGCCAATACGCGGACCACAACTCCGACGACGCCTTCGCCGTGCTCGTCGCGCGCCACATCAACCAGGTCTACTCCGCCGCTCTTCGCCACGTCGGCAATCCAGTTCGCGCCGGCGAAATCACCCAGACGGTCTTCGTCATTCTCGCCCGGAAGGCCCGGAGTCTCCGCAAAAACACGCTTCTGTCCGCCTGGCTCTACCAGACCACCCGCTTTGCCTCGCTCACCTTTCTCAAAAGCGAAATCCGCCGCGCCCGCCGTGAACACGAGGCCTATATGCAAGGCACACTCAACGATCCCGACGACTCCGCCGAAACGTGGAAACAAGTCCGCCCTGTTCTCGACATCGCCCTCGCCGCGCTGGGCGAGCCCGACCGCAATGCAATCGTCCTCCGTTTCTTCGACAATCGTTCCCTGAAACAAGTCGCCGCCGCGCTGGGCACGAGCGAGGACGCCGCCAAACATCGCGTCCACCGCGCCGTCGAGAAACTCCGCCATTTCTTCTCCAAACGCGGCTTCACTTTCTCCGCCGCGGTCCTGTCCAGCGCTCTCGCCACACATTCCGTGGAAGCAGCGCCCGCCGTTCTTGCCAAAACCGTGACCACCGCCGCGCTGGCCAAAGGCGCCACCGCCGCCGGTTCAACTCTCACCCTGATCAAATCAACCCTCAAACTTATGGCTTGGAGCAAAGTGAAGACCACGATCGCTGCCGGCGCAGTGCTGCTTCTGGTTGCTGGAACTGCGACAGTTTCCTGGACCGGATTTTCCACACCCTCAATCGAATACACCTTCCAGCATCCCTCCCAGCAACGCCCATTGGAGAAAGCCGCTCCGATGGTCGTCTTGAGGCCCGCGCGCTATCCCAACCTCGGCTCGAGAGTTCAACACATGCACGGCCCGCCCTTCAGCCGGGCATCGGAGCGGTTCGTCGGCGTGAACCAGCTTCTGCAATGGGCCCTTGCGGCTGCCTACGACGTTGGCCCGGAGCAGATGCTGCTCCCGCGCGAAATCCGCAAGTCGAATTTCACATTCGACTTCCTGGTTACCGTCCCCGCAAATCCTCGCGGCGCGTTTGCCGATGAAATCCGGAGGCAGTTTGGCCTGATCGGTCGCCGCGAGACGCAGCAGCATGACGTGCTTGTCCTCAAGGTCGCCGGCGCTTCCGTTCCCTTGATGAAAGTGAACCGTAGTGGAAGCACTGATCACGGTGTGTCCGTGAACCGTGGAACACTGGCTTTGGTCAACTTCCACATGGCAGGACAGGTCGCCACAGTCAGGGACAAAGCGTCAGGTTCCACAATCCTGAACACCAATCTCGACGACTCCTTTGTTCGCGTTCTTGGTGGTTGTTACCTCGGTCTGCCGGTGATTGACGAAACCGGACTGACCGACGCTTACGACATCCAGCTTCAATGGGACGCGAAACTGACCGGGACCGCGCAGGCGAAAGCGATCGAACAGGCGGTTCGGAATCAACTCGGCTTGGAACTCGTGCCGGAGCAGCGCTCCGTTGAAATGCTCGTTGTCGAATATGAAGATGGTCATGAACACGGGCCGCCGATTCCGCAGGCCTCATGGACTCACGCCGGATATGACACGCCGGAAGCAGCCTTCGAATCCGCCCTCTGGGCCATGACCAGCGGTGACGTTCAAACATTTCTGAACAGTCTCACCCCCGATGCCAAAAAGGATTTCCTCGCCCGGGACGGCAAGGGAAAGCAGCAAGCCCAGATCGCCGGGCAGAACCGTACCAAGGCCGCCCGCATTGGCGACTTCCAGATCCTCGCCAGGGAAAACCTTTCCGACGACGAAGCCACCCTCTTCATCCACTCCACCAAGGCGGGCAATGCCCAAGTCACCATGAAAAAACTCGATGGCCAATGGCGAATGGCCGACGAGCCTCACTAGATCAGAAAATAAGGTGGCACCTTTCACCTCCGTCGGACATTAACAGATGAATGCTCGACCTGTCCGACAAAGAATTGCTCCGGCGCTACGCCGATGAAGGTTCGGAGGACGCGTTCGCAGCCCTCGTCGCCCGGCATATCAATCTCGCTTACTCCGCCGCCTTGCGGAAGACCGCCAATCCGCACGCCGCCGAAGAGGTCGCCCAGGCTGTATTCATCATTCTCGCAAGGAAATCACACCTGCTGCGGAAGGAAACCGTCCTGGCCGGGTGGCTGTATCAAACCGCGCGATTCACCGCAGCCAATCTTCTGCGCCGTGACATCCGGCGCTTTCAACGCGAACAGGAAGTCTTTATGCAGTCGCTTTCGAATGGAACGGAATCCGAAGCCTGGTCGCAGATGGCTCCTCTGCTGGAGGATGCCCTCGGACAACTCGGCGAACGGGATCGCAATGCCATCCTCCTGCGCTTTTTCGAGGGCAGGAGCTTCCATGAGGTGGCAGCCCGCATGGGCGCCAGCGAGAACGCCGCCAAAAAGCGCGTCGGTCGTGGCCTCGAAAAACTTCGAAAATATCTGTCCCGGCGCGGAGTGGCTGTCCCGACAGCCATTCTTGTAGCCGCCATCTCCACTCATTCCGTGGAAGCAGCGCCCGCCGTTCTTGCCAAAACCGTGACCACCGCCGCGCTGGCCAAAGGCGCCGCTGCCGCCGGTTCAACTCTCACCCTCATCAAATCAACCCTCAAACTTATGGCATGGACCAAAGCCAAAACCGCAATCGTCACCACTGCTGTTGTCCTTCTCGCCGCGGGAGCCACCACCACCGCGATTGTTCGCTATCGCGAACATCTCCCGCGAACCGTCAACGATTACTATCCCCGCGAATCCTGGGCCGCCGTCGGATATGCCACTCCCGAGGCGGCGTTCGAATCGACCATGTGGGCTCTCAGCCAGGGCGACATGGACGCGTTTCGGGCCAGCCTTACTCCCGATGGATTGTTCGCCCGCGGGATGACGAACCAAACACTCGAGGCCTTTGTCGCCCAGAGCCACCGTGACACCGATGGCATGACCGGCTACCGAATCCTTCGGAGGGAGATGCTCTCCCGCGACGATGTGCTGTTGACCGCGCAACCGGAAGGCAAGGACGCGAGCGGTAATGCCGTCGGACCAAGAGATACTGCGGTCTTCCTCATCCAACGCATGGATGGTGCCTGGAAAATGTCCGGCAGCGCAAACAATCCCAAAGCCGAACAACAACTCCGCCGAGGCGGACGTTGACACGCAGGGAACTTTTCCAAAGTTCACTCGGAGTCGATAAAAAATGTCCTCTTTGGCGCAGCGGCGGACATAATGCAGACAATCGGTTTCCAATCCATTAGGAAGAAGAAGTGCCCGGCAAATGCATTTACCTTGATCGAATTGCTGGTCGTCATCGCCATTTCGGCATTCTCGCCCGGTGCCTGCAAATAAATTGTCGGCTTTGCCCCGCCAGCGCTTCCAACCATCCTTTTTTCCACGCTTTACAACCCGATTATTAACTGTTTTAATGATTCCCGAGCTTTCTCAGAGAGGAAATCATGAAATCATTTGCGCCACGGCTGTCTTTTGGGATCAGCCTCGCCTTGCTCGCCGCCGCCTTCGCCGCACCCGCCCAACCCGTCATTACCCAGCAGCCCGTCAGCCAGGTCGCGACCAACGGCGCGACAGCAACGTTCACCGTCGCCGTCTCCGGCACCGGCCCGTTCAGCTACCAATGGCAACTAAATGGCACGAATTTAAACATTATCTCCACCGTAGCCATTCATGGACCGAGCATCCCCGGCGCGACGCCGGCAAGCCCGATGTTATCTTCGCCGAGAGCTGTGGCCGTGGATCACGCAGGCAATCTGCTGATCGCAAACGGGGATTATTATGACGCGATCGTTCTCAGTGAGGACCGCAACGGCGCTATCACCACCGTTGCGGGGGTGTATGGGACGTTCGGCTACTCCGGCGACGGCGGCCCGGCGACGAATGCACTCATGATGGTGGTCGATGGCGTGGCAGTGGACGGTGCGGGCAATCTGTTCATTGTAGACAACGTGGACAAGCGCATCCGCAGAGTGGATACGAACGGCATTATCACCACGGTGGCAGGCAATGGCACGGGCGGCTATTTCGGTGATGGTGGGGTGGCGACGAATGCCGAGTTGAATGCCCCCACCAGCGTCACGGCCGATTCCGCCGGCAACCTGTTCATTGGCGATAACGTCCGCGTCCGCAAGGTGAACACGAGTGGAACCATTTCGACAGTAGCGGGCAACGGGATCGATGGCTATTCCGGTGATGGTGGGCCGGCGATAAATGCGGAGCTAAGCATTTTCTCGGGGGTGGGGGTGGACAGCGCGGGGAGCTTGCTCATCGCGGACACCTTGAACAACAGCATTCGCAAAGTGGATGCCAATGGCATTATCACAACTGTGGCGGGCAACGGAAAACAGGGCTATCTCGGTGACGGTGGCTGGGCAACAAATGCGGATATGAGGTATCCTTACGGCGTGGCGGGGGACGGGTCGGGCAACCTATTCATTGCGGACACCGTGAACAATTGCATTCGCAGGGTCGACGCGAGCGGAGTCATCACCACAATCGCGGGCAATGGGACCCAGGGCTATTCCGGCGACGGCGGGATGGCAACCGGGGCGAAACTCAATAATCCGTATAGCGTCGCCCTGGATGCCGCCGGCAACCTGTTCATCGCGGACAACGGGAATGACGCCATCCGCAAAGTCTGCATGGCCAACCAGCCCACTCTCACCATCACAAACGTCACCACCAACCTTCTCGCCAACCTTTATTCGGTGATCATCTCCTGCCCCAGCGGCAGCATTACTAGCAGCGTCGCCGCCTTGAATATGCCGCCCTTCATCACGGCGCACCCCGTCGACCAGACAATTCCCGTAAGCGGCTCCGCGAGTTTCAACGTCGCGGTGGGCGGCACGGGACCATTTGGCTATCAATGGACGCTGAATGGCGTCGCCCTCGATGGGGCCACAAACAGCAGCTATGTCGTGACCAACGCCAGCACAGATGCTGCGGGCGCATATGCCGTGACGGTCACAAATCAATTTGGCGGTGCGACAAGCCACAGCGCAGCGCTTGGTTTTGTCATTATCAGCCAGCAACCGACAAGCCAGGTCGTAACCAACGGCGGGACGTCGGTCTTTAATGTCCTGGTCTCCGCCCCCGTGCCTGTGACCTACCGGTGGCAATTTGACGGTACCAACCTGCCGGTTAGCGGGATCATCACAACTGTTGCAGGCAATCGCACCATCGGCTACTCCGGCGATGGCGGACCGGCAACCAACGGAGCCCTCGATCTGCCTTCCGGTGTCACGGTGGATGCCGCCGGAAACTTCTTCATCGCGGATTCCGGCAACCACCGCATCCGCAAGGTGGACACGAACGGTGTCATTAGAACCGTGGCAGGTAATGGAGGCGCCGGTTATGGGGGCGACGGCGGCACAGCAACTAAGACAGACTTGAACTCGCCGAGGGGCGTGGCGGTGGACGGTGCGGGCGACCTGTTCATTGCGGATACTTACAACCACCGTATCCGCAAGGTGGACACAAATGGAATCATCGCAACCGTGGCAGGTAATGGGTCCCTCGGTTATTATGGGGACGGGGGCTTGGCAACTGGCACCGGGCTGGCGTATCCCTTCGGCGTGGCGGTTGATGGCGCCGGCAACCTGTTTATTGCCGATACTTACAACCACCGTATCCGCAAGGTGGACACGAACGGCATTATCACCACGATCGCGGGCATTGGGGTGGCCGGCTATCGCGGCGACGCTGCCGCGGCAACCAACGCCGAACTCCAGGACCCGGAAGGTTTGGCTTTGGACCGCGCCGGCAACCTGTTCATCGCGGATACAGACAACAACCGCATCCGCAAGGTGGATACAAACGGCATCATCACCACGATCGCGGGCAATGGAACGGCCGGTTATTCCGGTGATGGTTCGGCGGCAGCCAGTGCGCAGTTGTCTTATCCCGGCGGCGTGACGGTGGACGGCGCGGGCAACCTATTTATCGCTGATTCATCGAATGAGCGCATCCGCAAGGTGGACACCAATGGCATCATCACAACGGTGGCCGGCAATGGCAATCCCGGCAGTTCTGGCGATGGCTCGTCTGCGACCGAGGCCGAACTGTACCTTCCTTCGGGCGTTGCGGTGGACGGCGCAGGGAACCTGTTCATCGCGGATGACTATGACCACCTCATCCGTCGAGTGGCCCCGTTCCACTCCTATTTGCCGACTCTGCCCCAGTTGATGGTTACCAATGTTTCCGGCGCCAACCTCGGTAATTATTCCGTCGTCATCACCTGGCCCGGCGGCAGCATCACCAGCAGCCTCGCGGTGCTCACCAACACCCTGCCCCCGCCGGTTCTCGCCGCAGCCAAAATGACCGGCGGATTGCAGTTGGCCGTGACCGGTATACCCGCTTATCCCTACGTTCTGCAGACTGCCACGAACCTCACGCCGCCCATTCCCTGGCAGCCGGTCATCACCAACTTCACTGACACCAATGGCAACTGGATTTGTCCCCTGACGAACACGGGAACTGCGCCCCGGCAGTTCTACCGCGTCCTCGCACAGTAATCCTGACGCAGAACGAAGTTGCCCTCGGCATCCGCGAACCCGGTAACTCCTCACCGGGCGCATTTCGGCACTGCTAGGTGCGGACTGTCATCCATTGGAGGCCCGCCCTCTTGGCGCATCCGATTCCCTCGCCCCCTTGGGGGAGAGGGTTAGGGAGGGCACAGTATCAGGACATGGGTAACACTTTAGTGACAGCACATGGGTTACACTTTTGGTTTCATCGAGGTCACCGGGCGTCGTTGATAAACGGCTGGGCGCATGGCTCCGGTATC
>Ga0070741_10001878_pt1 | contig 60054 bp, 61 predicted proteins | sample Coa_R1_4_FD_66440 | JGI IMG/M metagenome (GOLD analysis project Ga0070741, IMG submission 66440) | Surface soil microbial communities from Centralia Pennsylvania, which are recovering from an underground coalmine fire - Coalmine... | ecosystem: Environmental > Terrestrial > Soil > Unclassified ...
TACATCTGGCTGTGCTCGCACACCATGTCCTGCACCAGCGCCTTGGTCTCCTCGTCAAGCGCGTCGTAGGCCGCGCGCATGTCGGCGAACTGCGTGTCGCCGCCCTTGGACGGAATGCGCACGGCGTGCAGCAGCGAGTATTTCGCGGGCACGACCTTGAACGAGCTGTCCGAGTGCCACAGCCGGTTGCCGATGGCGAACAGCCGGCGGCGGTCCTCGCGCGCGAACGGCGCGTTGTCCTTGTCGAGGTTGGAGACGTCGGCAAACGTGGTCGGCAACCGGTATTCATTGGCGGCGCGCAGGCTGGTGCCGATCGCATGCTCGATCGGCCCCAGGCTTTGGGTGAAGGCGAGCTGCTGGGCGTCGTCGATCTTCTGGTCGCGGAACACCAGCACGGCGTACTTGTCCATGCCGGCATGGATTTCCGCCACCTCCTGCGGCGTCATCGGCTTTCTCATGTCGATGCCGTCCACTTCGCCCGCGAAGCACGGCCCGACCTGACGGATGGTGATCGCCATCGAAGCCTCCTCTAGTGCAGCGGCGACCAGCTGGCGGGAATGGCCAGGGTGCTCTGCTGCTTCAGCAATTGCACGCTCTCGTGGCGCGGCGGCGGCCAGATGCCGGCCTTGACCGCCTCGGCGCGGATGCGCTCGCGCTCGCCCATGTTCTTGTAGGCCCAGACATGGACCCACTGGTTGAGCGGGCCGATCTCGGTGTGGCCCGCGAAGATCAGCGGCGACAGCGCCGTGCGCTGCTTGATGCGGCCGCTCCACGATTCGATCACCTTGGGGATCGAACCCGGGCCGAACGTGTAGGTGCGGAACTCATAGATGCCGCCGTGCTCGCCCGGGTCGAAATGCGGCGAGAAGGGCGCGGCGTAGAGGATCTTGCTCTCCATCTCGAGGATGAATTCCTGCATCTTGACGGGCCACACGCCGGTCTCGATCGCCTTGGCGCGGATCGCCTCGCGCTCGTTGAGGTCCTTGTACGGCCAGACATGGATGATCTGGTTGAGCGTGCCGACCTCGGAACGCCAGAAGCCGCCGAAGCGCGACAGCTTGGCGCGCGCCGGCAGGCCGGCGCCGAAGCGCTTCTCGACCTCGGGGATGCTGCCGGGCTTCATCAGGTAGGTGCGCATCTCGAAGATCATCTTCTCCTCTCCCTTCGTATTAGTCCGCCGCCGCCCTGACCGGCTGCTTGAACGCCGGCATGACTTCCTTGGCGAAGCGCTCGATCTGCTCGAGCGTCGTGGCGAGCGGGGTGCCAAGCGGCATGGTGCAGATCACCCGCTCGAGGCCGGGATAGCGCGCCTCGACCTTCTTAAGCTCGGCGATGATGTCGGCCGACGTGCCGGCCAGGAAGCCGCCCGCCTTCACCGCATCCTCGATGCGCGGCAACTTGGTGTTGGCGACCAGCGCCGGATTGCGCATCGCCGCGATCTGCTCGTCGGTGATGGCGCGCACCAGCCGCAGTTCGCCGAACATCTTCATGTTCTCCTCGTAGTAGGCCGCCGCCTTCTTGATCGCGGCCTCCTTGCTCTCGGCGATGTGGAACTGGAAGCCGATGGCGATCCGTTCGCCGAGCGCGAGCTTGATGCCGCGCCTGGCATAGGCGGCCTGCAGGCCTTGCATGTGGCGGTCGACCGCGCCGCCCTCGGCCGAGCCGCCGCCGATCACGCCGCAGATGCCGTGCTTGGCCATGAAGTCGAAGGCGCGGTCCGAGCCGCTCTGGATCGGCTGCCAGCACTCGACCGGCAGGCGCTTGGGCCGCGGCACCAGCGTAATCTCCTTCAGCGTGTAGCCTCGGTACGGCACGGCCGGCGGGATGGTGTAGTTCTTGCCCTTGTGGCTGAAGCGCTCCTCGTTGAACGCCTTGAAGATGATGTCGACGCCTTCCTCGAACAGCTCACGGTTGGCGGTCTGGTCGATCAGCGGCGAGCCGAACGTCTCGACTTCGCGCGTATGATAGCCGCGGCCGATGCCGAACACGACGCGGCCGTTGCTCAGCACGTCGGCCATGGCGTAGTCCTCGGCCAGCCGGAGCGGATGCCACATCGGCACGATGTTGAAGCCGCAACCGATGCGCAGCCGCTTGGTCTGGTTGACGAGGTGCATCGCCATCATCAGGAGGTTGGGGATGCACTCGGTGCCCTCGGGCTGGAAATGGTGCTCGGCCATCCAGAACGTGTCGTAGCCCAGCCCGTCCATCTTCTGCGCATAGGCCACGGCCTTGTGCAGGGTGTCGGCCAGCACGTCGTTGGAATACCAGCGCTCGTTGATCGGCGTGCCGAGATAGCCGGGATTTTCGAGGTCGACCGAGCCGACATACGAACTGTCGAACTTCGTAATCATTTGGCCTCCTTGGGGCGTTTCCTCGGGGCGTTATTTGGTGGTTAGAATGGTCGCCTAACCGGACGGAGGCAAGCGATGGCCCGGCAGTTTGACCGCGCGGCGGAAGACCTCGGCAATATCGTGGCGTTGGAGCATGTGAACGTGCAGGTCGAGGACCAGCGTCCCGCCACGCTCTACTACATCAGTGCCCTGGGGCTGACGCGCGACCCCTACATGATGACCAGCATCGACAACATGTGGGCCAATGTCGGCCGCAGCCAGTTCCACCTGCCGACCGGCAAGCCGCAGGTGCTGCGTGGCAAGGTCGGCCTGGTGACGCCCGACCGCGAGTTGCTGCTGCAGCGCTGCGAGCGCATGAGCAAGCCGCTCGCCGGCACCGCCTTCTCCTTCAAGGAGCACAAGGATTATGTCGAGACGACCTGCCCGTGGGGCAACACCATCCGCATGCACGATCCGATGGAGGGGATGGAGCTCGGCATGGCCTATGTCGAGTTCGACGTGCCGGCCGGCACGGCCAAGGGCATCGCCGACTTTTATCGGGAGATCTTCGACACCCGGACCTCGGTGAAGAACGGCGCTGCACACGTCTCGGTGGGGCACAACCAGGAGCTGGTGTTTCGCGAGAGCAAGGGAAACATCCCGTCCTATGACGGCCACCATATCCAGGTCTACGTCGCCAACTTCTCCAACCCGCACGACCGGCTGGCCGAGCGCAAGCTGGTGACTGAAGAGAGCAACCGCTACCAGTACCGTTTCCAGGACATCGTCGATCTCAAGACCGGCAAGAAGCTGTTCGAGATCGAGCACGAGATCCGCAGCATGACTCACCCGATGTTCGCCCGTCCGCTGCTCAACCGGAACCCGCAGCAGACCAATCGATCCTATGTGCCCGGCCGCGATGGCTGGACGCCGGCGGCGATGGCCGAGGACATGCCGGGCCGGGTCGGCGCCCCTGCGCGCGGGTGATGCCATGCCGATCAACGTTACGCCGAGGCATCCGGCCCTGGGTGCCGAGATTCGCGGCGTCGACATGCGCCGGCCGATGGACGAGGCGACGCGCAAGGAAGTGCACGACGCCTGGATGAAGCACCTGGTCGTGGTGTTCCCCGACCAGCGCATCACCGACCAGGAGCATGTCGCCTTCACGCGGCATTTCGGCGAACCCGAGATCTTCCACCAGACCTCGCTCAGCCTGCGCTCGGACCGGGTGAAGGAGATCTTCCTGGTCTCCAACGTCGACGAGAATGGCCGCCTGCTGACGCCGTCCGATCCCGGCCAGAAGCAGCTTTCGTCGTCGCGCCAGTGGCACACCGATTCGAGCTATCGGCCGAAGCCTTCGGTCGGCTCCCTGCTGCACGGCATCGAGATCAGCCGGACCGGCGGCATCACCCAGTTCATCAACATGTACATGGTCTATGACGAGCTGCCCGAGACGCTCAGGAAGCAGGTCGAAGGGCGGCGGGCGCGGCACGATTTCGGCATGCTGGCGCGGCTGGTCGGCAATCCGCCGCCGCCCGAGTCCGAGCGCAAGGCGATGCCGCCGGTGTGGCATCCCATGGTGCGACGACATCCCGTCACCGGGCGCAAATCGCTGTTCATCAGTTCGATCTACAACGACGAGGTCGAAGGGATGGACGAGGCGGCCGGCCGCAAGCTGATCGAGGAGCTGTCGGACTTCGCCGCCCAGCCAAAATACATGTATCGCCATGTCTGGGAGCCGCACGACGTGCTGATGTGGGACAACCGCTGCACCGTGCATGCCGTGACGCCGCACGATCCCGGCGAGCGGCGGGTGATGCACCGCACCACCATCGTGGGCACCGAGGGCGTGGCGGCAGCCTGAATACCAGAAGGGGCTCCTAAAGCATGATGGGTTCGGCTGGAATCAGCCGAACCGATCATGCCCTGTGGAACCGCGATTACCCGTGCGCGCGAATGGGATGAGATGGAGCCATATGCGATTCCATCTCATCCCATTCCGCTCTATCGTTTCTTGGTCGGCGGCGAGGGCAGTGCCACCGGCCGCCATTTGCGGCCGCTCGCCGCGATCAGGTCGTCGGCCGCCAGTGGGCCCCCGCTGCCCGAGGCATAGTTCGGGAAGTCCGGACGAGCCGCCGCCCAATGGTCGAGCACCGGCTGGACCACGCGCCAGGTCTGCTCGACCATGTCGGCGCGCATGAACAAGGTCTGGTCGCCCACCATCACGTCGTAGAGCAGGGTCTCGTAACCCACGTTCTGCTCCTTGGGGAACCAGTCGTCGTAGCGGAAGTCCATCTTGACGGCCGCCAGCTCGACCGTCGGCCCGCGGCTCTTGACCTCGAACTGCAGCGAAATGCCTTCGTCCGGCGCGATGCGCAGGACCAGCCAGTTCGGCCGCAGCGCCTCGACCGGCGTCTCCTCGAAGGCGGCGTAGGGGGCCTGCTTGAACTGGATGGCGATCTCCGTCAGCCGCTCGCTCATGTGCTTGCCGGTGCGGATGAAGAAGGGCACGCCCGCCCAGCGCCAATTGTCTATTTCAAGCTCCATGGCGACGTAGGTCTCGATCTTGGAATCGGGCGCGACGTTGGGTTCTTCGTTGTAGGCCCTGACCGGCTTGCCGAACATGTGGCCGGCGCCGTACTGGCCGCGTACTGCCTTGGCGGGCTTGACCGAGCGCAGCGCGACCAGCACGTCGGCGCGCTTGGAGCGGATCGCCTCGGCGTGGAAGCCGGTCGGCGGCTCCATGGTGACCATCGACAGCAGCGTGAAGACGTGGTTGGGCACCATGTCGCGCAGCGCGCCGGTCGCTTCATAGAACTTGCCGCGGCCCTCGACGCCCACCGTCTCCGCCACGGTGATCTGCACGTGGTCGATGCGGTCGCGGTTCCAGATCGGCTCGAACAGTCCGTTGGCGAAACGGAACGCCATGATGCTTTGCACCGTGTCCTTGCCGAGGAAATGGTCGATGCGGAAAATCTGGTCCTCGCGCAGGCTGCGCAGGATCTCGACGTTGAGATCGTGCGCCGACTGAACGCTGTGGCCGAACGGCTTCTCGACGACGACGCGGCGCCAGAAGGCTGGTTTGCCGTCGTGCGCCGCGCCTTCCTGCGTCAGGCCCGCCTTGCCGAGCTGATCGACGATCGGGCCGAAGAAGCGGTCGGGCACGGCGAGATAGAAGATCGCGTTGCCCTGGGTGTGATGGTCCTGCTCGGCCGTGGCGAGCGCCTCGCGCACCTTGTCGTAGAGGCCGGGATCGTCGAAATCGCCGTGCACGAAGGTCATCGCGTCGGCGAGCCGATCCCACGCTGCTTGGTCGATGCTGCCGGCGCTGAATTCCGAATTGGGGTTGCCGATGAAGCTCTGCAGCATGTCGGCAAGCTGCTTGCGCCATTCCGCCGTATCGCGGTCATTGTGATCGATGCCGATCAGCGCAAACGATTCCGACAGCAAGTGGGTGCACGCCAGATTGTAGAGCGCCGGCACGACCAGGCGCTTGGTCAGGTCGCCGCCGGCGCCGAAGATCACCAGCGCGCACGGATCGCCAGGCTTGGGCTCACGGTGGTCGGGCGCATCGACCTGATGCGAGGCGGAGGGAACACGGATGGGTGCGGTGTCGGGCATGCTGCAGGCTCCTCCCTTCGCGAACGACGGGCGGATGTAAGGGGTTCCCCGGCACGGCGCCCGACAACGCAGCACGCCCCTGAAGGTTCCGGGGCCGGGCGAAAATATATCTGAGGCCGGTGGTCGCAACTCGCGCGCTCCCGGGCCTAACCTCCCTTCGCTAACGACAAGAAGAGAGGAGACACCAAGATGAAACGGCAAGGAGCGGCTTTGTCAAAGGCGTGCGTTGTCGGCGCGATCGTGGCCCTCTTCGGCTGCGCTCCGCTGGCGGCGCTGGCGCAGACCCAAACGGCGGCGAGCGATCAGCTCAAGCACTACGAATCGAACAACAAGGATTTCTGGCTTCATCCGCCCGAGGACTGGTTCCTGGGCGACGAGACCAAGGACCAGAAGGGCTTGACCCCCAATCCTGGCCAGCCACTGCCCACGCCGCGCGCCGACCTCGAGAAGATGCTCGGCAAGATGAAGCTGCCGCCGGGTTTCAAGATGACCGTGTGGGCCGACAGTGTGCCGCAGGCGCGCCAGATGGCCATGTCGCCGAACGGCACGCTGTTCGTCGGCACATTCGACAAGGGCACCGTGAGCGCCGTCGTCGACCAGGGCGGAAAGAAAGTGGTGAAGCCGTTCATCACCGGGCTGCGCATGCCGACCGGAGTCGCCTATCAGGACGGCGCGCTCTACGTGATCGACATCGACAAGATCTACAAATACGACAACGCCGAAGCCAATCTCGACCAGGCGCCGCAGGCCAAGGTCGTCTACGACGACATGCCGCCTTACGTGCCGCACGGCTGGAAGTACCTCGTGCCCGACGGCAAGGGCTGGTTCTACGTCCCGTTCGGGCCGCCCTGCAACATCTGCCTGCCGCCGACCAGCGTGTCGCAGTACCGCCGGGTCAATCCGGCGAACGGCACGGCCGAGCTGGTCGCGGTCGGCATCCGCAACAGCGTCGGCGGCGCGGTCGATCCGCGCACCGGCGATCTGTGGTTCAGCGAGAACGCACGCGACTGGATCAGCGACGACAAGCCGAGCGACAAGCTGAACCACGTGACGCGGCTCGGCGAACATTTCGGCTATCCGTACTGCCACGAGGGCGACATGCCGGATCCGAAGTTCGCCATGGGGCACAAGTGCTCGGAGTTCACGCCGCCGGTGGTCAAGCTCGGACCGCACGTGGCGCCGCTCGGCATGAAGTTCTATACCGGCAATCAGTTCCCGGCCGAATACAAGAACGGCATTTTCATCGCCGAGCACGGCTCGTGGAACCGCCACAAGAAGAACGGCTACCGGATCGTCTTCATCAAGGTCGGTCCGGACGGCAAGAATCCGAAGGAGACGGTGTTCGCCGAGGGCGGTTTCCTCGACGGCGAGAAGATCGTCGGTCGTCCCTCCGACATCTTCCAGGCACCCGACGGCTCGCTGCTGGTCGCCGACGACCAGACCAGCGCGGTCTACCAGATCAGCTATCACAAGTAGCTGATGCTGCTGCGCGTCCTTTCCCCGCCCGCGGCCGCGCGGGCGGGGCTCCTGGCGTTCATGCTCGCGCTGGCGCCGGTCCCTGCGTGGCCGGCCGATCCGCCGGCGTCGATCAAGGACAAGGTCCAGCTCTGCGCGTCGTGCCACGGCCCGGCCGGGGTGTCGGCGATGGACAACACGCCGTCGATCGCCGCGCAGCCCGACATCTTCCTCCAGTACCAGCTGGTCTTCATCCGCGACGGCACGCGCAAGGTCGAGGTGATGCAGGAAATCGCCAAGCAGCTCACCGACGACGATATCCGCGCGCTGGCGGCGTACTACTCGTCGCTGCCGCCGCCGCCGCCAATCAAGCCGGGGGATCATGTCGACTCGGCCAGGGTCAACGCGCTGATCCAGCCGCGCCACTGCGATTCCTGCCACAAGCAGGATTTCGCGGGGCAGGGCGAGACGGCGCGCCTGGCCAGCCAGCGCGAGGACTACCTGATCAAGGCGCTGGGCGACTTCCGCGCCGGCAATCGTCGCGGCCGCGGCATGGGCACGATGATGGAGGTGTCAGTCACACTGAAGGATGAAGATATCAAGCTGCTGGCCGCCTATCTGGCGCGCCAACCTTGACTCGATTTGTCATGTGGTCACATCATCCACCGTCCACTCGCAAGGAGGACAATCCATGGCTTGGAAGACTCCACGTATCGTCGAGATCGCCGTCGGCATGGAAATCAATTCCTACGCTTGCGCCGACCTCGACTGACTTTCGTGACCTGCCCCGCGGCCTGAGCGCCGCGGGGACTCGCGGACGGCTGCGATGAAGGCCGTCGTACTTGGATCTGCGGCCGGCGGCGGATTTCCGCAATGGAACTCCAACGCCGAGGCCTGCCGACGCGCACGGGCCGGCGATGCGCGTGCGCTGCCGCGCACCCAGGCCTCGCTGGCGGTGAGCGGCGATGGCGGTGTGCGTTGGTTCCTGATCAACGCCTCGCCCGACCTGCGCCAGCAGATCGAGGCGCGGCCGTTCCTGCAGCCGCGCCAGGGCCTGCGCTCCTCGCCGATCGAGGGCGTGATCCTGACCGGCGCCGACGTCGATGCGATCGCGGGGCTGTTGCACCTGCGCGAGCGCCAGGCCTTCACCATCTACGCCACCGACCGTGTGCTTGCCGTGCTGAAGGCCAATCCGATCTTCGACGTGCTGTCGAGCGAGTGCGTGAAGCGCCAGCCGGTGCCGCTCGGCTTGTTCGCACCGCGTCACGTCGACGGCAGCGCCTCGGGGCTGGAGGTCGAGTTGTTCGACGTGCCGGGCAAGGTGGCGCTCTATCTCGAGACGGGCGCCGACCTCGCCGGCAAGCCGGGTGACACTGTCGGCGTCGAGATCCGCCAGGATGGCGGGCGCCTGCTCTATGTGCCGGGCTGTGCGCGGGTGACCGAGGAGCTCCGGCAGCGCTTTGCCGGCGCCTCGGTAGTGCTGTTCGACGGCACCTTGTGGCGGGACGACGAGATGATCCGCCTCGGCCTCGGTCCCAAGACGGGCCAGCGCATGGGCCACATGAGCGTGAGCGGGCCCGACGGCACGATGGCCGCCTTCGACGGCGTGCCGGTCAAGCGCAAGGTGTTCGTGCACATCAACAATTCCAACCCGATGCTGATCGAGGGATCGCCCGAGCGCGCGATCCTCGCCAAGCATGGCTGGGAAGTGGCCTACGACGGCATGGAGGTCAGTCCATGAATGCACCGATTGCCGACGATCGCCGGCTGACGCCGGACGAGCTCGAGGCCCGCCTGCGCGCCATCGGCGCAGAGCGCTATCACCACCTGCATCCGTTCCACAAGCTGCTGCACGGCGGCAAGCTCACGCGCGGCCAGGTCCAGGCCTGGGCGCTCAATCGCTACTACTACCAAGCCATGATTCCCATCAAGGACGCGCACGCGCTGACGCACATGCCGACCGCCGAGCTGCGTCGCGAATGGCGCCGCCGTATCATCGATCACGACGGCGATCAGCCGGGCAAGGGCGGCATCGAGCGCTGGCTGAAGCTCGCCGAAGGCGTCGGGCTCGACCGCGCCTATGTCGAATCGACCCGGGGAATCCTGCCCGGCACGCGCTTTGCCGTCGAGGCCTACGTCCATTTCGTTCGCGACAGACCGCTGCTCGAAGGCATCGCCTCGTCGCTCACCGAGATGTTCTCGCCCGGCATCATCGCCGATCGCGTGCGCGGCATGCTGGCGGGCTATTCCTTCATCACCGAAGAGACGCTCGCCTACTTCACGCCGCGACTCACCCAGGCGCCGCAGGACGTCGACTTCGCGTTGGGCTACGTCAAGCGGCACGCGCGCACGCGGGCCGACCAGGAAGCAGTGATGGCGGCGCTGCGCTTCAAGTGCGACGTGCTGTGGGCGCAGCTCGACGCGCTTTATCTCGCCTATGTCGAGCCGGGCCTCATTCCGCCCGGCGCTTTCGTGCCCAAGGAGTAGCCGATGGCACGGCTCATGGTCTCTGCTTCGGACGTGCTGAAAATCGCGCCGCACATCGTCTTCCGCTTCGACGATACGCGACAGCGCTGGGTGATGATGGCGCCCGAGCGGCTGATGCTGCCCGACGAGCAGGCGGTCGAGATCCTGAAGCTGGTCGACGGCAAGGCGAACGTGGGCGAGATCGTCGATGCGCTCGCCGCGCGCTACACCGGGGCGCCGCGCGAGCTGATCGCCAAGGACGTCACCGCCATGCTGCAGGACCTGGCCGACAAGGGATGTCTCGCCGGTGATCCAGCGCATTGATCCGCCGCTTGCGCTGCTGGCGGAGCTGTCGCACCGCTGCCCGCTGCGCTGTCCTTATTGCTCCAATCCGGTCGAGCTCGAGCGCGCCTCGAGCGAGCTGAGCGAGGCCGAGTGGCGCCGCGTGCTGGGTGAGGCGGCGCGGCTCGGCGTGCTGCAGGTGCATTTCTCGGGCGGCGAGCCGATGGTGCGGCGCGATCTCGAGGCGCTGATCGGCGCGGCAAGCGAGGCCGGGCTCTACGGCAATCTCATCACCTCGGGCACCTTGGGCGGCGAGCGCGAGCTCGCGGCCTTCGCCCGGGCCGGGCTGAAGCACGTGCAATTGAGCTTCCAGGACCACGACCGCGAGGGTAACGACCGCATCGCCGGGCTCGCCGGTGCGCATGCGAGGAAGCTCGCCTTCGCCGCGGCCGTGCGCGCGGTCGGCCTGCCGCTCACGCTCAACATGGTGGTGCACCGGCAGAATCTCGACGGCGTCTCCTCGATGATCGACTTCGCGGTCGAGCAGGGCGCGCGCCGGCTGGAGATAGCGCACGTGCAGTACTACGCCTGGGCTTTGGCCAACCGCGCGGCGCTGCTGCCGACGCGCGACCAACTCGATGCCGCGACGGAAATCGTCGAGGCGGCGCGCGCGCGCCTCAGGGGCATTCTCGCAATCGACTATGTCGTGCCCGACTATCATGGCGTGCGGCCGAAATCCTGCATGAACGGCTGGGCGCGGCGCTTCATCAACATTTCGCCGTCCGGCCGGGCGCTGCCCTGCCATGCCGCCGAGATCATTCCCGGCCTCGACTTCCCGTCGGTGCGCACGGCGAGCCTCGAGGAGATCTGGTACCGCTCGGCTGCGTTCAACCGCTTCCGCGGCACCGACTGGATGGCCGAGCCGTGCCGGACCTGCGAGCGGCGCGAGATCGATTGGGGCGGTTGCCGCTGCCAGGCATTGCTGCTGGCGGGCGATGCAGCGCGCACCGATCCGGTCTGCGCGCTGTCGCCCGATCACTTCGTGGTCGAGGCAGCCCTCGCCGAAGCCAAGCGCGCGCCGCCGGCCTTCGTCTATCGCCGGTTCTAGGCGGCCCTGGCCGCGCGCAGCTCTTCCGTGCGGTCGGTCGCCGGTGCCGGAGTGCGCGAGAGGGCGGCGATCTCGGCGCGCAGCTCGGGCGTCATCTTGACGTCGACCGCAGCCAGCGAATCCCTGAGCTGCTCGACATTGCGCGCGCCCACGATCGGCGCGGTCACGGCGGGATGCGCCCCGACCCAGGCGATCGCCGTGCTCACCGGATGCAGGCCGCGCTGCTTGCAGAACGCCACGTACTTCTCGGCAACCTCGACCATCCAGTCGTCGCCGTAGCGCGCCTCGTACATCTTGTTGCTCTTCAGGCGTCCGGAATTGCTGCCGGTGAGGTACTTGCCCGACAAGAGGCCGGCCGCGGCCGGGCTGTAGGGAATCACGCCGATGCCGTTGGCCTCGGCCATCGGCAGGATCTCGACCTCGGCCTGGCGCTTCACGAGATTGTACATCGGCTGCGTGAGCTGCAGGCGCGCCCAGCCGTTCCTCTCCTGAATGTCGACGGCGCGCTGGGTCTGCCAGGCCGACCAGTTGCTGACGGCGGGGTAGATGACCTTGCCGGCGCGCACGAGATCTTCGAGCGCGCGCATCGTCTCCTCGATCGGCGTCACCGGATCGAAGCGGTGCATGAACAGCACGTCGATGCGATCGGTCTGCAGGCGCTTGAGGCACAGCTCAACCGCCTGGGCGATGTGCCGGCGCGAGCCGCCGCGCGCATTCACGTCGTCGCGGATGGGATTGAACACCTTGGTGGTGATCACGAGGTCGTCGCGGTGGCCCTTCATCAGCCGGCCGAGGATCTCCTCCGACTTGCCCTTGCTGTATTCGTTGGCGGTGTCGAAGAAGTTGATGCCGGCATCGCGCACCGCCTTGTACATCGCGGCCGCCGTCGCCTCGTCGGCGTCGCCGCCGAACGACATGGTGCCGAAGCAGAGCTGGGAGACGGAGACGCCGGAGCGGCCGAGAAGCTTGTATTTCATGGCCGCCTTGTAGCACGGTGCGGCGGCAATGACAGGAGCCCTGCCTTACGCGCTCGCAGCACTTGCTTTCTATGGCGTGGGCGACTTCGTCTACAAGCGCGCGGCGAGGCAGGGCCTGCGCGCCGATCACCTGCTGATGAGCCAGGCCTGGATCTTCCTGCCGCTGGTCGTCGTCTACGCGCTGGTGACGGGGACCTTGGCGCCGCGGCCGGCGGCGCTGTGGGGCTCGCTGGCCGGCGCCTTCGTCTTTGCCGGCTTCTACAATTTCATCCGCAGCCTCGCGACCGGCCCGGTCAGCATCAACGCGCCGATCTTCCGGCTGAACTTCGTCATCACCGCGTTGCTCGCCATCGTCGTGCTGGGCGAGCCGCTCGGCGTCGCCAAAGCAGCCGGCCTGGTGCTGGCGCTCGGCGCCACGTGGCTGCTGCTCGGCACGCGCGAACCGGGCGAGCTGAAGCACGAGGACCGCGCCTCGCTGGTGCGCGTCGTGGTCGCCACGCTCTGCTTCGGGGCGGCGAATTTCCTGCACGCCGTCGGCCTGCGCCAGGGCGTCGTGCCGGAGACGATGCTGGTCGCCCAGGCGATCGTGTTCATGCCGCTCACCAACGCAGCCGTCCTGTTGAAGGACAGGAAGCTCGCCGCGCCGCGCGCCTGCTGGGGCTACGGCGCCGTGATGTCGGTCGTGCTGCTCGGCGCCTTCGTCTGCCTGCTGCGCGGTGTGGCACTCGGCCAGGCGAGCGTCGTGGTGCCGGTCGCCCAGATGGGCTTCATCGTGACGGCGCTGCTGGGCGTGGTTCTGCTACGCGAGCAGGTCACGGCTCGTATGCTCCTGGGACTGGCAGCGGCTCTTGCGGCGCTGGTGACCTTGTCCCTGTAAGGGTACGCTCGGCGGACATGCCCGGGAGGATTCCATGAGCTACGACGTCGTCATCAAGAACGGCACCGTGGTCGACGGCACCGGCGCCGCGCGCCGGCAGGCCGACGTGGCGATCGCGGACGGCAAGGTGGCCGAGATCGGCAAGATCACCGAGGGCGCCCGCCGCACCATCGACGCGCATGGCCTGGTCGTGGCGCCGGGCTTCGTCGATCCGCACACGCATTACGACGCGCAGATCTGCTGGGACGGCGCGGTCACGCCCTCGTCGTGGCACGGAGTCACCTCGGTGGTGATGGGCAATTGCGGCGTCGGCATCGCGCCCTGCAAGCCCGCCTCGCGCGAGGTCGCGATGAAGGACCTGGTGAATGTCGAGGGCATTCCGTTCGACGTCTTGAACAAGGGCATCACCTGGGACTGGGAGACCTTCCCGCAATTCATGGACGCGGCGGCCGCGCGCAAGCCGTCGCTCAATCTGGCCTTCATCGCGCCGCTCACGCCGTTCCGCCACTACGTGATGGGCGAGGCCTCGATCGAGCGCTCGGCGACACCCGAGGAGACGGCCAGGATCGCCGGGCTGATCGGCGAGGCAATGGATGCGGGCGCGCTCGGCTTCTCGTCGACCACGCTCAACCAGCATCTCGGCTTCGAGGGCAAGCCGCTTGCCTGCCGCAACGCCAGCCGCGAGGAGCTGTCGGCCTACTCGAAGGAACTCAAGAAGCGGGGCAAGGGCGCGATCGAGATCGCGCTGACGCGCCAGGTCGGCGTGCTCGAGCAGGACCAGTGCGACCTGCTCGACTTCCTGCTGACGGAGAGCGGAAGGCCGGTGACCTTCATCGCCCTGTTCGATCGCGACGACCTTCCGGACGCCGTGCGCAACACGCTGCGTCTGGCCGCGCCGCAGATCGCCAAGGGCGCGCGCCCGCAGACCTCGCCGCTGCCGCTGACGCGCGAGGTCGACATGAACAACCCGTTCTCGTTCGCCGCCTTCCCGTCATGGAAGCGGGTGTTCGCCGACACCGACAAGCAGGCGCAGAAGAAGGTCTATGGCGATCCGGCGTTCCGCAACGCCTTCCGCCACGACCTCAAGAACCCGACCGGCTTCTCCAACTGGGGCCGCATCGGCGTCCATGCGGTGAAGAATCCGGCGCTGAAGCCGCTCGAGGGAAGGCCGATCGCCGACATCGCCAGGGAGCAGGGCAAGGACGGCGTCGACGCCTTCCTCGACCTGGTGCTGGCCGACAATCTCGAGTGCGAGCTCACCATGGCGTCATGGAACACGCGCGAGGACCGCATGCGCGAGCTCCTGAACAACCGGTCGATCCTGCTGGCGCTGGGCGACGGCGGCGCGCATGTCGACATGCTGTGTGACGCGGGCTACCCGACCTATCTCCTCGGCACGTGGGTGCGCGAGAAGGAGGCGATCACGCTGGAAGAGGGCGTGCGCCGGCTGACCTCCGATCCGGCCGACCTGTTCGGCCTCAGCGACCGCGGCCGCCTCGTCAAGGGCGCGCCGGCCGACGTCGCGATCTTCGATCCCGCGACCATCGGCTCGTCCAATCACGGCGTGCGGCGCTACGACCTGCCGGGCAACGCCAAGCGCATCGTCATGCCCTCGCGCGGCGTCGAGTATACGATCGTGAATGGCGCGCTGACCTGGGAGCAGGGCAAGCTCACCGAGGCCAAGGCCGGCAAGGTGCTGCGCGGTTGATCGTCTTGAAAGTCGCCAAGATGCTGGCGTTCGCCCTGGTCGGCGCGCTGCTGTCAGCTGTCGGCGCGCTGGCGCAGGCCGGGCGCGAGCCGGTCGACTGGCAGGCCGTGTCGATCGATTCGATCGAAGGCGGCAAGCTCGACACCGCCGCTTTCAGGGCCAAGGTCGTGCTGCTGGTCAACACGGCCTCGTTCTGCGGCTTCACCGGCCAGTACAAGGATCTCGAGGCGCTCTACCGGCGCTACCAGGACCGCGGCCTGGTCGTGCTGGGCGTGCCGTCGAACGATTTCGGCGAGCAGGAGCCCGGCAGCAACGCCGAGATCAAGAAATTCTGCCAGGCCAATTTCGACGTGACCTTTCCGCTCGCCGACAAGCAGGTCGTGTCGGGCGGCAGCGCGCACCCGCTCTACCGCTGGGCGGCCGCCCAGACCGGCCCGCTCGGCACGCCGACCTGGAACTTCCACAAGATCCTGATCGGCCGCGACGGCCGCATCGTCGACTGGTTCACCGCGGCAAGCGGCATGGGCCCGAAGCTCGACAAAGCCATCGAGGCCGCGCTCGACGTTCGAAGCTGAGGTGCCGGGCTTGCGATATCACCCTTCCAGGATCCACTCGGCGTTCGAGTGGCGGGCGACGTCCTTGACCTTGGCCAGCAGCCCCGGCCCGACCGGGATGCCGGTCTCGCGGCGCTGGGCGGCGATCTTGCGTTCGGGATCGCCCGCGACCATGACCGGCCTGCCGGGATCGGCGGGCTTGGTGGCGCGCAGCGTGTCGCAGAATGCGGCCACGTCGCGGCGGAAGTCGGCGACGTCGCGGAACAGGCCGGGATCGATCGCCATCATGAAGTGGCCGATCATGCCGCTCTTCGTGGCGCGCGCGGGATCGGTGACCAGCCACGCACCGGACAGCGCCGACGACAGGATGTTCACCATGGCGGCGAGGCCGTAGCCCTTGTGGCTGCTGCCCTCGGGCGTGCCGCCGAGTGGCGTCATGAAGCCGCCTTTGCTCACTTCAAGCGGATCGGTGCTGGGCTTGCCGTCGGCCGTGACCAGCCAGCCGGGCGGCGTCGGCAGCTTTTCGTTGGCCTTGTTGCGGATCTTCCCGGCGGCGACGGTGGTCGTCGCCATGTCGAGCAGGAAGGGCTCGCCCGGCTTGCCTGGCGCGCCGAAGGCGATCGGGTCGGTGCCGAGCCGCGCCTGCGCGCCATGGGTCGGCGCCACCTGGATGCCGGCGGCCGACGTCGTCACCATGCCGATCAGGCCCGCTTCGACCGCCATCAGCGCATAGAAGCCGCAGGCGCCGAAATGCGCCGAGTTGTGCACCGGCACGATGCCGACGCCGTTCTTCTTCGCCTTGTCGACGGCGATCGACATGGCGAGCCGCGCCGCCGGATGGCCGAGCCCGCCGCCGCCGTCGACCAGCGCCGACACCGGCGTGTCGCGCGACACCGAGGGCCGCGCGCCCATGTCGATCTTGCCGCTGCGCCGGCGCTCGTCGTAGGGCGGGATCATCGAGATGCCGTGCGTGTCGATGCCGTGCAGGTCGGCCCAGCTCATGATCTCGGCGGTGTCCGACGCCGTCGGCTGTTCCATGCCCCAGGCCTGGAGGATCAGCTCGAGCTGGCGGCGGTGCGTTGCGTATGGCGCGGGCATGGTTTCTTCCCTTCGGTGGTTCGACCTGGTGGCGGCCGAATGATACCTTGAACCGGATCGATTCCAGTTGCCTGGCCGAGATGCCGAAGCTGCTCCTTATCCGCCACTGCCAGACGAATGGGACGCATCCGGACGTACCCTTGACCGAAGCCGGCGCCAAGGCCGCGGAGGCGCTGGGCCGCCGGCTCCACGAGCTGGCGGTGGACGCCCTCTATTCCAGCCCCTACGAACGGGCGCAGGCGACGCTTCGGCCCTTCGCGACCTCGGCCGGCTTGCCCGTCGCGCTCGACGAGCGGCTGCGCGAGCGGGTGCTCTCGGACAGGGAGCTCGAGGACCGATGGGACCACGTCCGCCGGTCGTTCGCCGATGCCGACTACCGTGCGCCAGGCGGCGAGAGCCTCAATCAGACGAGCGAGCGCGCCATCGCCGCCCTGGCCGACATTGCCGCCGCGGGCCACCGGCTGCCTGCGGTCTCGAGCCACCGCAACCTGGTCGCTTCGGTACTGCGGTCGATGGATGCGGCGTTCGGCTTCCAGCAATTGTTGGAGCTGCGCACGCCCGACCTGTTCGAAGTGGAACTCGACGGCGGGCGGCCGGTCAGGTTCGTGCGACTGGACGCGAACGATCGGAATCCCTCGGCTGACTGACGGCCTCACAGCGCCGTCATGCCGCCATCCACGAACAGCAGGCTGCCGGTGACGTAGGAGGCGTCGTCGGACGCCAGGAACAGGATGGCGGCGGCGACTTCCTCGGCCTTGCCCGGGCGCTTCAGCATGGTGCCGCGTGCCGCCTGCTCATTGTATTGCTCGACGGTCTGGCCGGCCGCCGCGATGCGGCGCTGGTGGAACGGCGTGAAGATCGGTCCGGGACCGACCGCGTTCACGCGGATGCCCTCGGCCGAATGGTCGGCGGCGAGCGCCCGCGTCAGGCCGGCGATGGCGGCCTTGGTCGTGTCGTATTGCAGATTGCCGCCGCCTGCGACGACCGAACGAACGGAGGCGACGTTGACGATTGCGCCGGCCTTGTTGGCGCGCATCAGCGGAACCGCCGCCTTGGCGCAGAAGACGTAGCTCATCAGGTTGACGCTCAGGATCTCGTTCCAGCTCGCCGCGCTCGCCTGGTCGAGCTTCTCGTATTTGCGGATGCCGGCATTGTTGACAAGGATGTCGAGGCGCCCGAACCGCTGTGCGGCATCGTTGACGAAGGCGATGCAGGCGCCTTCGGTGCCGACGTCGGCCTGCGTGAAAGCGACCTTGGCGCCCGCAGCTTCGAGCTCGCTTGCCACGCCGCGGCCGCGTTCGCCGTCGCGGTCGCAGAACGCCACAACAGCGCCTTCGGCGACGAAACGCCGGACGGTCGCCTCTCCGATCCCCGATGCCCCGCCCGTCACTGCCGCGACCTTGCCGTCGAGCCTCGCCATGTCCGCCGCCTTTCCTATCGAAGTGAGTCAAGCTGGGTTACGATAGCGCGGCAAATTCGGGCAGCCCACCGGCGAGGAGATGCGAGCGATGCGCACGAGCTATTCCGTCAACGACATGACCATCCACCGCATCGTCGAGCAGGAGGCGGGCTTCACGCCGATGCTCGACTTCCTGCCGACCTTGTCGAAGGAAACCCTCGGCGAGAACCTCGCCTGGCTGGCGCCCGGCGGCTATGACAGCGCGACCGGCAATGTCGTGCTGTGCTTCCAGTCGTATGTCGTCAAGACGCCGCACCACAACATCCTCGTCGACAGCTGCATCGGCAACGACAAGAACTTCCCCCTGCGGCCGACCTGGAACAAGAAGAAGGACGGCAACTGGATGGGGGCGCTGAAGGCCGCCGGCCTCGGCGTCGAGGACATCGATTTCGTGATGTGCACGCATCTGCACGGCGATCACGTCGGCTGGAACACCAGGCTGGAGAACGGCCGCTGGGTCCCGACCTTCCCCAAGGCGCGCTACCTGTTCTCGAAAAAGGAATACACCTACTGGAGCGAGATCCATAAGAAGACGCCCCTCGACCAGATCAGCGACAGCGTCCTGCCGATCATCGAGGCCAACCGCGCCGAACTGGTCGCCAGCGATCACGCGCTCAATGATCATGTCCGCCTCAGCCCGACGCCCGGCCACACGCCCGACCATTTCGCGGTCTGCGCCGGCAAGGGCCGCGACGCCGCGGTGTTCACCGGCGATCTGATCCATTCGCCGATCCAGGCCCGCTATCCCGACCTGGTCATGCGTGTCGATACCGACCGCGAACAGGCTGTCCGCACGCGCCGGAGCTTCCTCGAGCGCTACTGCGACACCGACACGTTGTGCTGCACGATGCACTTCCCGTCGCCCTCGGTCGGCCATATCAAGCGGTGGGGCGACGGCTTCCGGCTGGACTACGCCTTTTAGCTAGTAGGGGCGGTCGCCGCGCACCAGCATCCGGTAGAGGCGCCGATGCTGGCTGTGATCGTAGTCGAAACCGGCCTTATGCAAGGAGGCGCGGTCGTCGATGATCAGCAGGTCGCCCTTCTTGTACTCGTGCGCGTAGCAGAATTGCGGCTGCGTGATGCGGTCGGTCAGGTCCTGCAGGAAATCCTGCGTCTCCTCGGGCGACAGGCCGGTGACCCTCTCGGTCTTGCCCTTGTGGAACCACACCGCCTTGGTGCCGGTCTCCGGATGGGTGCGCACCAGGGGATGCACCGTCGGCGGCTTCGTCGATTCGCGCTGCGCCTTCACGATGTCCGGATTGCCGGTCTTCATGCGCGCGCTGCTGATCAGCGTGTTCTCGGTCTTGGCGCCGTCGATCCTGCGCTTCAGGTCGTCGGGCAGGGCTTCGTAGGCCGCGCGCGCATTGCAGACCGAAGTCGCGCCGCCTTTGTCCGGCACCGCCACCGCATAGAGCATGGTGAATTTGGGCGGCAGTTCCTGGTTGGTGTGGTCGGTGTGCCAGGTGGCGTTGGCGCCGACCTTCGCCGGCTGCCCCTTGCTGTCGAGGTGACGGTTGTCGAGCACGCTGATCAGCGGGTGGCCGTCGACCAGATAGCGCCGGTTCTGGTCCTCCATCAGCTCGCCGAACATCTCGCCGGCGGCCTGCAATTGGCTTGGCGTCAGATGCTCCTGCCCGCGGATCACCAGCACCACGTTCTCGACGACGGCGTCGTAGAGCTTCTTGCGCGTCGCGGCGTCGATCGGACGCGCAAGGTCGATCCCGGTGGCGATGGCGCCGATATGCTCCTTGACCTTCTCGATCTTCAGCGTGGGGGCGGCAATCGCAGACGCGGCAGCGCTCATGATGCGGCTCCTTTCGCCAACAGGATCGGCCGAATGTTCGCCTCTATCAAGTATCGGCCGATGGCCCCAGAATAGCGCCAATGGACTACGACTACATCGTCGTCGGCGCGGGCTCGGCGGGCGCCGTCGTCGCCAATCGGCTGTCAGCCGACCCGCGAAACAAGGTGCTGCTGCTCGAAGCGGGCGCGGCGAACAACCCATGGACGTGGCTGCCGGTCGGCTCGGCGCGCATGATCAGCAATCCCGCCGCCAACTGGCTCTATTCGTCGGAGCCCGAGGCCAACACGAAGGGCCGCCGCATCCCGGTGCCGCGCGGCAAGCTGCTGGGCGGCTCGAGCGCGATCAACGGCATGGCCTTCGTGCGCGGCCAGGCCCAGGACTTCGACACCTGGGCGCAGATGGGCAACACCGGCTGGAGCTATCGTGAAGTCCTGCCCTTCTTCAAGCGCATCGAGAGCTACCAGGGCGGTGGCGACGACGAGTTCCGCGGCCGCGACGGGCCGCTCACGGTCACCGATCCCGAGCCGCGCGAGCCGATCTTCCGGGCGCTGATCGAGGCCGCTTCCGAAGTCGGCATCAGGCACAACCCGGACTACAACGGCGCGGCGCAGGACGGCATCGCCATGAGCCAGGCGAGCATCTTCCGCGGCAAGCGGGTCAGCACCGCACGCGCCTATCTCGATCCGGTCCGCAAGCGGCCCAACCTGCACATCGTGACCGGCGCGGCGGCGGACCGGTTGCTGTTCGACGGCAAGCGCTGCGTCGGCGTCGGCTATTCGGTGGGCGACCGGCGATACGAGGCGAAGGCCGGCCGCGAGGTGATCGTGTGCGGCGGCACGATCAACTCGCCGCAACTGCTGGAGCTGTCGGGCATCGGCCAGCCGGAGCGGCTGAAAGGCCTCGGCATCGAGGTCAGGCAGGCGCTGCCGGGCGTGGGCGAGAATCTGCGCGACCACTATGCGCCGCGCACGCGCTGGGCGGTCGGCGCCAGGGGCTACACCTATAACGACACGGGCCGCGGCATTGCGCTGGTCGGCCAGGCCTTGCGCTGGGCTTTCGCGCGGCGCGGCATGCTGGCCTCGGTCGGCGCGCCGATGCGCGCCTTCGTGCGCAGCCGCGAGGGCCTGGCGGCGCCCGACCTGCTGCTGGGCTGGGTGATGATGTACACCGAGCCCAGCCCGCGCGGGCCGGTCGTGGCGAAGAAGTCCGGCATGACCTGCTATGCCCACCCGATGCGGCCCGAGAGCAAGGGCCACGTCCACATCAGCTCTGCCGATCCGCGCCGGCCGCCCTCGATCAACTTCAACTTCCTGTCGGCCGCGGTCGACGGCGAACTGACGGTGCGGGCCGTCCAGATCGCCCGCTCGATCATGACCGCCAAGGCGCTGGCGAAGCTGCAGGTGACGGAAGAGGCGCCCGGCCGGGAGCGCCAGACTCCGGACGAGATCCTCGACTGGGTGAAGGGCGCGGCCGAGACGACCTATCACCCGGTCGGCACGTGCAAGATGGGCAACGATCCGATGGCGGTGGTCGATGCCCGCTTGCGCGTGCATGGCGTGGCGGGCCTGCGCGTGGCCGACGTCTCGATCATGCCCACACTCACCTCGGGCAACACCAACGCGCCCGCGATCATGATCGGCGAGAAGGCGGCGGCGATGGTGCTGGAGGACCGCGTCTAGCCACTCGCGCTTGCTCGAAGTTCTATAGGACAGAATCGGAGTCCTTCTAACGACGCGCCTACAATGCCGCGCATGGTCGATGGCGGGTCAACAGGAAGGACTAGATGTTGTGGCGGTATGGTCGACCACCCCATTAGATTCCCGTTATTTTATTCGGCCCGGACAATATCTAGTACCGGCTCATGCGGGATCGAGGCCCGCCTCGCCGAACAGGCGGCGGGCCTCGGCCGTGCGCAGGAAATCGATGAAGGCGGCGGCAAGTGCGGCCTGGCTGCTCCCGGTATCGACGCCGGCCACGAAGTGGGTGACGAAATGCAGGTCGGCCGGCAGGAAGCCGACGATGTCGACGCCCTTCACCTGCAGCAGCTCGGGCTTCTGCTGGATCGCGAGCTCGGCCTCGCCGCTCAGCAGGAACTGCGCGCAGAGGCCGGCCGGCGGCGGGAACTTCGTCTTGGCGTTGATCTCGCGCTCGATGCCCCATTGCCGCAAGAGCTTCGCCATGTAGATGCCGCTCGCGCCGCCCGCGTCGGGATGGCTGTAGGAGAGCGACCTTGCCTGCAGCAGCGCCTGCTTGAACCGCTCGGGCGTGGCGATGTCGGGATGCCTGGCGCCGGCTTTCACCGCGACCGCCGTGGCCGAGCTTGCGATCGGCCTGATCGTGGCGTCGGCCAAGCGGCCGATGGATTTCATCGTCTCGACGCCCGCCTTGTTCAGCAGCAGCACGTCGCCCCGTTCGCCTTCCTGCAGGCGCTTCACCATGGCCGGCGCGGTGTTCCAGACGACGGAGAAGCGGCAGCGGTGGTTCGCCTCGAAGCGCGGTATCAGGGTTTCGACCACCGGCTGCACGGCGATGGTGCAGTAGAGTTTCAGTTCGCTCATGCTGGGCTAGACTTACGGCCTCATCGACGAGGAGGGAAGCGCCATGCCGGACCTGTTCGAGATCATGGAGAATTGCCGCGCCATGCGCCGTCTGAAGCCCGATCCGGTGCCTGACGAGCTGATCGCCAAGGTCCTGCATGCGGGGACCTGCGCGCCGTCCGGCGGCAATGCGCAGAAATGGCGCTTCCTGGTGATCAAGGACCGCAAGATCAAGGACGGCGTCGCGGTCTGGTACAAGAAGGCCTACGACGAATGGATCGGCCCGCGCTACAGCTCGGTCGCGCCGCCGCCCGGCGTCAGCCCGGAGAAGTTCAAGCGTCAGCACCAGGCGGTCGAGTATCTCACCGATCATTTCGCCGAGGCGCCGGTGTGGATCGTCGCCTGCCTCGACGGCGCCAATCCCGGTCCGGGTGCCGGCGCCTCGATCTATCCGGCGGTGCAGAACATGGTACTCGCCTGTCGCGCCCTCGGCCTCGGCACGACGCTCACCAACCGGCACATGTATTTCCAGAAGGAAGTCGACAAGGCGCTCGGCCTGCCCGAGGGCGTGCACTCCTTCGCCATCCTTCCGATCGGCTATCCGATGGGCAAGTTCGGGCCGGTCAAGCGCGCGGCGCTGAAGGACGTCGTCTATCAGGACAAATGGGGCCAGGCCTATGCCGGCTAGCAGGATGAAGCTCGGCCTCTACATGGCGACGCAATGGCGGCAGGGCGCCGATCTGGGGCCCGAGCTCGCCAACCTGATCGAGCAGACGCGCGTGGCCAAGGCGAGCGGCCTCACTTCGCTGATGGTCGGTCAGCATTTCGTCTCCAGTCCGCTGCAGATGTTCCAGGCGATGCCGCTGCTCGCGCGGCTGGCCGCCGAGGCCGAGGGCATGCGGCTGGGGCCGGGCCTGCTGCTGCTGCCGCTGCTCAATCCGGTGATCGTGGCCGAGGAGACCGCGACCTTGGACTGGCTGACCGGCGGCAATGCGATCATCGGCCTGGGGCTCGGCTATCGCGCCGAGGAGTTCGCCTCGATCGGCGTGCCCTTCAAGGAGCGGGTGCCGCGCTTCGTCGAGAGCGTCGAGGTGATCCGCAGGATGTGGCGCGACGATACGGTCGAGTTCAAGGGCCGCTTCCACACCATCAGCAAGGTGCAGTCGAGCATCAAGCCCAAGCGCAAGGGCGGGCCGCCGATCTGGATGGCGGGCGACGTCGAAGCGGCGGTCAGGCGGGCGGCAAAGCTTGCCGACGCCTGGATGCCGTCGCCGATGGTGAGCGAGGAGAATGTCGGCAAGCTGAACCGGCTCTTTCGCGACACGCGCGCCGCGGCCCGACTGCCGCCCGCGACGGAGTACCCGGTGATCCGCGAGGCGCATGTCGGCACCCTCGACGAGGTGCGCGAGCCCTTGTCGTTCAAGTACGAGGCCTATGCGAGCTGGAGCGGCGCTTCGGGCTTCGTGCCGCAGGAAGGCATCCGCTCGAACTTCGACAAGTTCGCCGCGCAGCGCTTCATCATCGGCTCGGAGGCGCAGGTGGTCGACCAGATCGGCCGCTACGGCGAGCGCACCGGCACCGATCACATCCTGTTGCGCGTGCAGTGGCCGGGGCTCGGCCAGAAGATGGTGGTGCGCACGCTGGAGCGGCTGGGCCGCGTGGTCGAACAACTGAAGTAGGGCGGAGAAGATGGCCAACGACCTTCGCGCCGTCATGGCGCGCGCGGGCTCCAGCGACGTGCCCTATGTCGATCCGAATTTTCCCGATCGGCCGCTCATCCTGCGCATCGCGCGGCCCAAGGCGTGCGATGCGGACACGCCGGTGCTGTTCGTGCATCACGGCGTCAACCGCAACGGCTACGACTACCGCGATTTCTGGCTGCCGCTGGTCGATCGTGCGGGCGTGCTGGTGATCGCGCCGGAATTCTCCGCCGAGCACTATCCGAAAACGCCGTGGTACAATTTCGGCAATCTGCGCGACGAGCAGGGCGGGCTCCGGCCACGCGAGCAATGGACCTATGGCATCGTCGGCCGCCTGTTCGAGTCGCTCCGCCGCGAGGGCATCACACGGCGCACGGGCTATGGCCTGTTCGGCCATTCCGCCGGCGGGCAGTTCGTGCACCGCATGATGTCGCTCGGCTTTCGCGACAAGGTCGTGACCGCGGTGACGGCCAATGCCGGCACCTACGCCATGCCCGATCTCGACATCGATTTCCCCTACGGGCTGGGCGGCATCGGCCTCGATGAAGCGGCGCTGAAGGCGTTCCTGCGTTTCCCGCTGATCGTCATGGCCGGCACCGCCGACATCGACAACACAAGCGAGCATTTCCCCAAGGAGGAAGAGGCGATGCGGCAGGGCGGCACGCGCTACGAGCGCGCCCATCGCTACATCGCCAATGCCCGCGCGGCGGCCGCACGGCTCGGCGTCGAATGCGCCTGGAAGATCATCGACGTGCCGGATGTCGGGCACGACGGCGAGCGCATGTCGGCCGCCGCCGCGCCTGTCCTTGCTCCAATTCTTGGCGCTTAGCTCAGGCTGCCCGGGTAATCCTGCCAGATCGACGGCGCGAGCTTGAGATGCGAAGCAGCAGGGAACGTCGCCGTCCAGTGCGCGGCGCATTGTGCACTGGTGGCGTACCAGAGCTCGGGCAGGCTCCTGGCGTAGTCGAGGAACTGCTCGAGCATGTGCAGCCGGTTGGGCCAGGCGATCGCGTGCGGATGCAGCACGATCGAGAAGTGCCGGCCGCGCTTGTACTGCGCGTCGAGCTCGGCCTTCCAGTTGCGATAGAGCGAGTCGGGATTTTCCAGGCCGGTGCCCTTCTTGGGGAACAGCAGGAAGAACTGGTCATCGAAGTGATAGTAGTAGGGCAGCGCCAGAATGGCGCGCCGGCTGGCGAAGTCGCTGACCCAATAGTATGGCGCGTCGTCGGCAAGGCCGTTGCCGAAATAGCTGTAGCCGTTGTCGACCAGCAGATCGATCGTGTGCGGGCTGATGGCGCCGCCGGCGAACTTGTCGCCCGGCCGCGCGAGCGAGAACCAGCCGGCCGGCCGCCGGCCCGCGATCTTCTCGAGGATGCCGGTCGTGCGCCGGATGCGCGCCTGCTCCTCGTCCCTCGACAGGGCGCTGACGTCTTCGTGCTTGAAGCCGTGCGCGGCGATCTCGTGGCCGGCGGCAGCGAGCTTGCTGAGCCTGTCGGCCTGGATTTCGGCGATCACCGCCGGCACGGCGAACGTCGCCTTGATCGAGAAGCGGTCGAGTGTGCCCGCCAGCGCGTCGAGGCCGCCATTCATGCCGTAATAGGCGTCGGGCGTGGCGAGGTCCGCCGGGCCGATGCCCTCGGGACCGCAGGCCGGGCTGAGATCGACCACGACGCGAAAGCAGCAGCGCTTGCCGCCGGGCCACCTGATGTCGCCGTCGAGGACGGTCTTCTCGTCGCTCGTCGTGTAGCGCTCCTTCCAGGGCATCTACTTCGCTCCCTTCAGGATATGGCGCGCGACGTCCTCGCAGCTTGCGAACCACACGCCGGGCAGCGCCTTCATGCGGTTGATCAGCCGGTCGAGCATGGCGATGCGCAGCGCGCGCCCCGACACGAACGGATGCATGCAGATGTTCATGTAGCCGCCGTCGCGGTAGCACTGCTCGAACATGCGCCACCACAGCTCCTCGACATGGTCGGGGTCCATCATGCGCTGGGCGCTGTTGTCGCTGCCGAGCCAGGCGAAGGAGAAGAACATCGCGTCGTCGATGGCGTAGTGGAACGGCAGGTTGAGGATCGGCCTCGAACCGTCGGGCGCGCTCAGCCAGTTCGGCCGATGGTCCATCGAATCTTCCGAGACATAGATGTAGCCGTGCTCGAGCAGCAGCTCGCGGCTGTGGTTGCTGCGCGTGCCGACCGGCTTCTTGCCGACCGTCTTCTCGATCGCCGCGATGGTCTTGCGCAGATGGTCGCGCTCGAGCTCGGGCTCCTTCGGGACTCGGTGCTCCCACATGTGGTCGGCTATTTCGTGGCCGCTCTTGGCGGCGGCGCGCAGCGAGTCGGGATAGAGCTCGCAGATGCGGCCCGGCGTGAAGATCGTCGCCTTGATCCTGTGGCTGTCGAACAGTTCGATCAGGCGCCAGATGCCGACCCGGCCGCCGAACTCGCCCTTGGCGAGCTGCTGTGGCGGCTCGTTCAAAAGCCGGCGCAGCAGCATGGTGTCGAAGTCGGCGGTGAAGTTGACGGCGACGCGCGCGCCATTGGGCCAGGCGATGTCGGGGATCACCTTGTGGCGGGCGCCGTAATCGGCGGCCTTGGCCTTGAGCGCCGCGATATCGCGATCCAGCCCGTCAGCGAGCTCGGTTGACGTGTCCATGGTCCCGGCCTTTCATCCCTTTCGTCGATTAGAAGGCGCTGGCGCAGTGCTTGCAATGGGAGTCCGGCTGCATGGCTGACATTCGAATGGGCGTGATCATCAACGGCGCCACCGGACGCATGGGCACGACCCAGCACATGGCGAACCTGCTGGCGATCGCCAGGGAAGGCGGGCTTCCGCTGAAGAACGGCGACCGCATCGTTCCCGAGCTCACGTTGGTGGGCCGCGATGCGGATCGGCTCAAGAAGCTCGCCGCCGCGCATGGCAATCCGCGCTGGACGACCAGGCTCGAGGAGGCGCTGGCCGGCACCGACAAGATTTTCATGGATTGCTCGGCGACCGGCGACCGGCCGCGCCGCGTCAAGCAGGCGATCGCCGCCGGCAAGCACATCTTCATCGAGAAGCCGACGGCGCCGACGGTCGACGAGGCGATGGAGCTGGCACAGCTTGCCGAGAAGGCGGGGCTGAAGCACGGCGTCATCCAGGACAAGCTGTTCCTGCCCGGCTTCGCCACCATGATGTCGCTCAAGAACGCGGGCTTCTTCGGCCGCATCCTCTCGGTGAAGATCGACGCCGGCTCGTGGATCTTCGACGGCACCGAAGCGGGGCGCGCCTGCCAGCGGCCCTCGTGGAACTACCGCAAGGCGGACGGTGGCGGCCTGGCGCTCGATATGATGGCGCACTGGCGCTACATGCTCGATCGCCTGGTCGCGCCGGTGACCGGCGTGTGCGCGCTGATGAGCACGGCGGCGCCCGAGCGCGTCGACGAGCAGGGCAAGCGCTACAAGGTCGATGTCGAGGACACCAATTTTGCCCTGGTGCGCATGCAGAACGGGGCGGTCGGCGTGATCATGAACACATGGGCGACGCGGCCGCGCCGCGACGACACCATGGTGGTGCAGATCGACGGCACCAACGGCTCGGCCGTCGCCGGCCGCTTCCGCTGCTACACGCAGTCCGCCGCCGACACGCCCGAGGCCTTCATCAAGGCGGCCGTGCCGGGCGGCGTCGACCTGATGGCGGACTGGAAGGAAGTGAAGCCCACGCGGGCGCATGGGCCGTTCCGCCAATGCTGGGAGAACTTCCTGCGCCACGTCGGCGGCGAGGGTCCGTATCTTCCGACCCTCGTGGAAGGCGCCAAGGCGGTGCAGCTCGCCGACCTTGCCTATCGCAGCGTCGCCGAGAAGCGCTGGATCGACGTGCCCGAGCTCAAGCTCGCGGATTAGCCATGGCGCGGGGCAAGAAGCTGATCCGCGGCGCCGATATCGTCACCATGGACGAGGCGCTGGGCGATCTGGCGAACGGCGACATCCTGATCGGCGACGATGGCGCAATCGCCGCCGTCGGACCGTCGCTCGACGCGGCAGGCGCCGAGGTGATCGATGCCGCGGGCATGATCGCCTTGCCCGGCATCATCGATGCCCACACCTGCCTGTGGCAGACCGTTCTGCGCGGCCACGTGCCGGACCTGTGGACCGGCCGCTATTACTCGGCGTTGCTGCCGCTGCGGCACAATTATGCGCCCGAGGACAATTACAACGCCGCCTATGTCGGCGCTTTCGAGATGCTGTCGTATGGCACGACGACGGTCGTCGACTACTGCCACAACATCCGCGCGCCAGGTTACGCCGAGGCCTCGATCGAGGCGCTGCAGGCAAGCGGCATCCGGCACCTGTTCCAATATTCCTTCATGGCCGCGCATCCGGACGATTTTCCCAAGCCGGGCAGCCGTTATGAGGACGGCCAGCGCATCTACGAGCGCTTCCACGATCCCAGGAGTCTGACGACGATCGGCTTCGGCATCGATTCGATTGGCGGGCCGGAGCTCGCCAGGCAGCTCGCCTTCGCGCGCGAGCGCAAGGCGCCGTCCTGCATTCACGTCAACGAGACCGGCACGATCGACAGGCTGCACGCGATGGGGCTGCTCGGGCCCGACCTGCTGGTGATCCATGGCAATTTGATCACCAACGGCGAGCTCGAGCTGATGGCCCGGGCACGCATGCCGCTCTGCTTCACGCCGACCGCCGATACGCAGGGCACGCCGGCCGATGTCGTGCGCCGCGCCATGGACCGCGGCGTCGAAGTGGTGTTCGGCTGCGACATCCCGTGCTCGATCGCCTCGGATACGCTCGGCCAACTGCGCGTCATGTACAACGTGCAGGGCTATCTCGACGGCGCGATGGAGCGCAGTTTCTCGAGCGTGATCGGCCGCCGGCCGGCGGTGCGGCCCGGCATGCCGCTGCTCAGGCCGCGCAAGCTGATCGAGCGGGCGACGATCGGCGCGGCGCGCGTGCTGGGCATGGATGACCAGATCGGCTCGCTGGCGCCGGGCAAACGGGCCGACATCGTGCTGATCCGCAAGGGGCCGTTCGGCGATTCCGTCGAGCGGGACGCTTGCGCCCATGTGCTGCTGCAGACCAGTCCGCGCGACATCGACACTGTCATCGTCGACGGTGAGCTGCGCATGACCGCCGGCGTGCTGAGAGGCTTCGAGGCGAACAAGGCAGCGGCAATGATCGCGGCGTCGCGGCGCCGGATTCTCGGCTAGGACGAGCTCTTCACCAGCTTGACGTCGTGCGAAACCAGAGCGACGGCATCGCACACGCTGCGAAGGGCGGCGAGGCTCGCGCTGTCGTCGGCGCCGGCCGGCGTGAGGACGAACGCCCGATCGGCCGCGGCGATCGCCTTCTCGACCGTGGCGCGGTCGATGTTCGAAGCGGCGTCATCCCGGCCGGGATAGCGCATGATGGCGATATCGACCCCCGCGCTGGCGCGCGCGGCCAGTGCCGCGGCGACCCGCCATTCGGCCGAGACGCGGAGCGGCAGCACAAGCTGGCAGTGTACGGCGGGCTCTCCCGTCCTGTCCTCTTCCAGCATCGCCAGCAAACGGTCGATCAGGGCGTCTGCCGGCGCGCTCGCGGCGTTCTCGAACCAGATGCCGATGCGGCGATCGCGCTTCAGGCCGATGCCGAGCGAGGCGAGCTGCTTGGGCAGGTCGAGGACGATGCTGCGATCCTTGTTCTTGCCGGCCTCGTCCAGCTTCTCGTAGGGCACCAGGTCGGGGTGAAGCAGGCGGCTGTCGTCGCGCCTTTCGGCGAAGGTCCAGCCGCGCAGCCAGCGGTCGCGGCACCAGCGTTCGTGCTCTTGCCGGGCGAGCGCCTCCAGTTCCGGCTGGTCGTCCGTCCGCCAGGTCCAGTCGGCGTCCGTCACGGTGCTTGCCGCGTGAAGGCCGAGCGCCCGGAGCTTCATCTGAAGATGATCGGCCAGCGAGCGGTTGGCGGCGCGATAGGTCTCGTCGAGCTGCGGCCACGGCACCAGCGCCGGTCCCGGCGTCGATACGGTGGCGAGGTAGTGCTCGTGCAGGCGCCGCGCCAGGTCGTCGATCTCCTCTTCCAGCAGGAAGAACGGATCAGCCTCCTCTTCGATGGCGCCGAAGGCGATGATGCGCAGCGTATCGAGGCCGCGGCCGTGGATGTGCGGCAATGCCTTCACCTGCACCGCGCCCGCGCGTTGATCGACGAAGATCGGCGCGGTGTCGGCGCCGACATGCGAGCAGGCGCGGCGCAGCCCCAGCGCCACCGAAAGGTTGACGCGATCGTCGCCGCAACAGACGTATATCGACGTGGCGGCCAGCGGGCTTTGCAGCCAGTCTTCGACGTCCTGCTTGCTGATGGCGCCGGAATGCACTTCGGCCTGCTTGAAACGGAGTTCGGCGCAGAGGCCGAGATTCGGGTACTCGGAGAGCAGGCGATGCCGTTGCGCATCGGCGTCGCGATCGATGGCGGTGACGATCATCCGGCGGCCGGTGCTCGGCGTGGCAATGCGGGCGAGCTGAAGCAGCAGCTCGCTTCCCATCTCGCCCAGCCCGACGATCACGGCGTGGATATCGTGCGAGCCAGGCGGCAGGCCCCAGTCGGCGGGATAACGGGCCAGCAAGCCGCGCGCGATGGTACGCTCGCGGACGTAGAGTCGAAGAGCGATCCGGCTCTCCCGCAGGGATTGGGAGAGATGGGCGGTGGCGATGTCGCGAAGTTCCTGGTGGCTGAGCCGCATCACGAAGGGCAGGGGTGGAAGCTGGTCGGCACGCTCGCGGCCCACCTGGGAGACGGCGCTGCCCACGGCCACGACCGCGCCACCGATATCCTCCGCCGCGATCAAGGCGGTTGCGCGCGGCACGCCGGCTTTTCGCAACGTGGCCGGAGAAGATGCGTCGCCGATGACGATGTCGGCGCCGGCCTTCTCGATCGGCAGGATGGCCGGGCCGGGCTCGGTCGGCACGATGGCGATCACCGGTCGACCGAGCTCTTCGCGGTAGTTTCTCGCCAACGCCACGCTGATGTCGGACGAGCCGACCAGCACGACGTGCTTGCGGCGGTGCGCGGTGCGCCAGGCGAAGAATCGGCGGCTGAACTGCCTCGAGAGCGAGATCGCGCCGACAAAGATCGCCGCGGCCGGGAAGACCAGCCGGGCAAGCTGGGTCACGATCGATGTTTCGCCGGTGCCACGCGGCGAATATTGCAGCGTGAAGAGCTGCGCGGTCTCCACGGCGCATTTGAGCAGGAAGGCACCACACGATTCGTGCAATCCGTGCCAGGCGAGATAGACGAAATGGCCGAACCCGAAGACGGCAAGCCCGCCCATCAGGACGACCTTCAGCACGGCCCTTTGTGTCGAGGAATCCAGATCCCGCCAGATGGCGGCCACGCTCCGTCGTCGCACGACGATCGTTGTCGCCGACTTGAGCCGATCGATACCGAGTGCGATCCAGAGCGCCCGCGGCGAATCGCGTTCCTTTACTTCGGGCAAAGCCGTTCCTCCCCGCGATCGCCCCAGACCATGGACGACCGGCCGCATAGTACGACAAATCTTCCTTTCGCGTCTGCGATTTGGCGGCTGCGGCGCTGGAGAACGGGCCACTCGGTTGTTAGGCTCCCTAAGATGGCGGCGCCCACGCTGAAGCTCTACATCGACTACAAGAGCCCTTACGCCTATCTGGCCAAGGATCCGGCCTATCGGCTGGAGACGGAAACCGGCGCCGCGATCGACTGGCTGCCCTACGTGCTCGATATCCCGGCTTACCTGGGCAGCGCCAAGGTCGATGGCGAGGGCCGCGTGGTGGAGCAGAACCGCAACGCTCATCAATGGCGGCGGGTGAAGTACAGCTACATGGATGTGCGCCGCGAGGCCAACCGCGTCGGCCTCACGATCCTGGGAACGCAGAAGATCTGGGATTCCTCGCTTGCCGGCATCGGCCTGCTCTATGCCAAGCGGCACGGCGTGTTCCGGGCCTACAACGACGAGGTCTACGAGCGTTTCTGGAAGCGCGATCTCGACATCGAGAGCACGGGGGCGCTGGCGGATGTGTTGAAGCGGGCTGGTGCCGACGTCACGTCCTGGGAAGCCTTCGCCTCGGGCGAGGGCCAGGCGGAGCTTAAGGCGGTGCAGGAGGCTGCCGAGGCTCAGGGCGTGTTCGGCGTGCCCAGTTTTCTTTTTCCCGGCGGCGATCTCTACTGGGGTCGCGAGCATCTGCCGCGGATTCGCGAAATCATCAGCGAGGCACAGAATGGATAACCTGAAGGACCGGCATGTCGTCGTGACGGGCGGCACCGGCGCGCTCGGCGCCGCCGTCGTCGCAGCCCTCGTCGAGGCCGGCGCGCATTGCCACATACCGGCGATCGAGGCGGCGCCGCCGACCGAGCGTCTGCCCAGGCAGCGTGTCTCGGTCGTGCCCAAGGTCGATCTCTCCGACGAGGCCTCGGTGGCGGCGTTCTACGACAAGCTGCCGGCGCTGCACGGCGTGGTGAACATCGCGGGCGGCTTCGCCTGGGCGCCGATTGCCGACAGCCCGGCGAAGGTCGTGCAGCAGCAGCTGGCGATGAACTTCGTGTCGTGCGCGATGAGCTGCCGGGCGGCCGTGGCGAATTTCCGCAAGGCGGGAAAGGGCGGGCACATCGTCAACATCTCCGCCCGGCCGGCGCTCAATCCGCGCCAGGGTGCGGGCATGACGGCCTATACCGCCTCGAAGGCGGCAGTTGCCGCCTTCACGGTGGCGCTCGCCGAGGAACTGAAGGGCGAGAACATCTCGGCGATCGCGCTTGCGCCCTCCACGATCGACACGCCGACCAATCGCGCCGACATGCCCAAGGCGGACCACGCTTCATGGGTGAAGCCCGCCGCCATTGCCGAATTGATCGTCGCCCATCTCGGTCTGGGTGAGACGATCAATTCGGGCGCGCTCATTCCGGTCTACGGCAAGGCATGAGCCGGATGGACACGACCAGAAAGATCGCCGTGGTGCGGGGCGCGCCGGGCGCCGTCGTCCAGGAGCTGTTCCGGTCGCTGGCGACGGGCTGGCAACCGTCCGTGCGTCTGGCCGGAGTCCTTGCCGAGGATCACGGCCTGCCTGATCGCTTCTGCAGCGCTGGCTACCTGCGCAGCCTGACGGACGACGAGCGCTGGCCGATTTTCCAGGACCTCGGACCCGGTACGGACGCCTGTCACCTGACCGGCGACGGCGCGGCGCTCGCCGCCTCGGCCGTCCGCAAGGACATCGCCGCCGGCTGCGATCTCGTGATCCTGAGCAAGTTCGGCAAGCTAGAAGCGGCCGGCGGCGGCCTGCGCGATGCCTTTTGCGCGGCGATCGAGACGGGCGTTCCTGTGCTCACGACCGTCGGCCGTCCGCAGGCGGACGCTTGGCGAGCGCTTGCCGGCGGCCTGTGCGTGACCCTGCCGGCCGAGGCTGATCGGATCGAAGAGTGGTGGCAGAGTGTTCGTCCGGGGAGCGGCCGATAGGGGACGGCGGAATTGGGGGGCTCGATGTCGAAAGGACTGCTTGGCCTGGTGGCGGCCATGGTGTTCGCCGTCATCGGCGCGGCGGATGCCATTGCTCAAACCTGGCCGGCAAGGCCGATCCGGCTGATCGTGTCTTACGCCCCGGGTGGCGTCACCGATGTCGTGGCGCGCCTCATCGCGCAACCTCTTTCCGAGGCGCTTGGCCAGTCGATCGTGGTCGAGAACAAGCCCGGCGCCGCCGGTGCGATCGGGGCGGAGGTCGTCGCCGGTTCGGCGCCCGACGGATACACCCTGCTGATGTACGTCGACGCCTACACCATCCTGCCGTCGATCATGAAGCACGTGCCGTACGACCCGTTGAAGAGCTTCGCGCCGATCACGGTCCTCGGCCGCGGGAGCCATGTCATCGTGGCGCATCCCACACTGCCGGCGCGCTCGCTCGGCGAAGTGATCGCCTATGCCAAGGCCCATCCCGGCGAGCTGTCCTATGCCTCGCCCGGCCTCGGCAGCCCGCAGAGCCTGTCGATCGAGATGATCAAGAAGGCGACCGGCATCAACATGGTGCACATTCCCTACAAGGGCGGCGGCCAGGCGATTGCCGACGTGGCGAGCGGGCAGGTGAAGCTCGGCGTGCTGGGCATGGCGCCGGCGCTGCCGCACATCCAGAGCGGCAAGTTGATCGCGCTTGCGGTGACCGGTGGCCGGCGGTCCGAGCTCCTGCCCGAGGTCCCGACCGTGGCCGAGGCGGCGCTGCCGGGCTTCGAGACCGCGCAGTGGCAGGGCATCGCCGCGCCCGCCGCGACGCCGCCGCAGATCGTCGCCCGCCTGCACGACGAGCTGGTGCGCATTATGAGCCTGCCGGCCGTGGTCGAGCGCCTGAAGGCGATCGGCATGGACAACTCGACCAGCCCGACGCCGGACGACTTTCGCCACTTGATGGAGAGCGAGTTCGCGCGCTGGCCGGCGGTCGTGCAGGCCGCCGGCATCCAGCCCGAATGACGACCATGAGGAGAGTTCCGTGAATATCCTGTTCATCACGTCCGACCAGCAGCGCGCCGATTGCTACGGCTTCGAGGGCCGCCGGGTGAAGACGCCGCATCTCGACATGCTGGCGCGCGAGGGCACGCGCTTCTCGGCCTGCATCACGCCCAACCTGGTGTGCCAGCCGACCCGTGCCTCGATCCTGACCGGCCTGCTGCCCGGCACGCACGGCGTGTCGGACAACGGCATCGATCTGCCCGATGCGACCGGCGAGGCGGGATATGGCGGCTGCTTCACCAAGGCGGGCTATGCGACCGGCTATATCGGCAAGGCTCATTTCAAGACGGCCAATACCTACAAGCCGACCTACACGCCGGAGTGCCGGCTCAGCCCGCAGCCGCAGGACTGGTACGGCCCCTACATGGGCTTCCAGCACGTCGAGCTGATGGTCGAGGGCCATAACACCAAGCCGCCGCTGGCGCCGCCCTATGCCCAGCACTACGAGCGCTGGTATTACGCCGACGGCCGGGGCGAGGAGAAGAACCGCCTGCTGCTGCAGCAGCTCGAGCCGGTGACCGACGCGGCGCAGACCTATCACTCGGCCCTGCCGGTCGCATGGCACAACTCGACCTGGATCGGCGATAGGACCATCGAGTTCCTGCGCGCCAACAAAGACCGCAAGTTCTGCGCCTGGGCCTCGTTCCCCGACCCGCACCATCCGTTCGACTGTCCCGAGCCCTGGAGCAGGCTGCATCATCCCGACGAGATCGATCTGCCCGAGCATCGCACCATGGACCTCGAGCGCCGGCCGTGGTGGCACAAGGCAAGCCTCTACGGCACGCCCAAGATGGACGATCCGGAGCTGCGCAATTTCCGCGAGAAGCACTCGCGCACGCCGGTCCAGTCCGATCGCCAGCTGCGCCATCTGATCGCCAACTATTACGGCATGATCTCGCTGATCGACCACAATGTCGGCCGCATCCTGGCGGCGCTCGACTCGCTCGGCCTCGCCGACGACACGCTGGTCGTCTATTCGACCGACCACGGCGACTGGCTGGGCGATCACGGCCTGATCCTGAAAGGCCCGATGGCCTACGAAGGTCTGCTGCGGGTCGGCCTGCTGATGCGCGGTCCCGGCGTGCCCAAAGGCAAGATCGTGACCGCGCCGGTCTCGACGATCGACCTGCCGGCGACCTTCGCCGACTACGCCGGCGTGTCGCTCGGCGACGCCCGGCACAGCCGCAGCCTCAAGCCGATGATCGATCGCGGGGCGACACGCGACTTCGCCTTCTGCGAATGGGACCTGCGCGCCTCGCGGTGCGGCGTCGACCTGTGGCTACGCACCGTGCGCACCGCGACGCACAAGCTCACCGTCGAGAGCAACTCTGGCGCGGGCGAGCTCTACGACCTCGCCAACGATCCGCAGGAGATGGACAACCGCTTCGGCGATCCCGGGGTCGCCAAGGTCCAGCGCGAGCTGATGGACATGATCGCGAGCCGCCCCGACGACAAGGTCGAGCCCCTGCCGCAGGTCGGCATGGCCTGACGCTCTAGAACGTCTTGTTCGCTTGCGGGCGGTGCTTGTTCTTGAGCACGAAGCCCGAGCGCCCGGCCTGACGCGGCTCGCGCACCCAGATCTCGCGATTGGGATGGAGGCCACCGCCGCGCGTCGCCGGCACGGCGGAGAGCCGGGCGCGACGCAGCAGGCGGGTGTCGGCCTGGCCGCAATTGGGATGGATGCCGCCATTACCGGCGACGGCCTGGTCCCAGGCGGCCTTGCGCCGGTCGCGCGTCGCCTTGTCGAGCAGCGGCGTGCAGTTGAGCTCGTTCTTGTTGAGGTCGACCACGATCTCATCGCCGTCCTCGATCAGCGCGATCGGACCGCCGATCGCGGCCTCAGGGCCGACATGGCCGATCACCAGGCCGACCGAGCCGCCGGAGAAGCGCGCGTCGGTCATCAGGCCGACGACGATGCCCTTCTCGCGGCAGAGCGTGGTGATGCGCGACGTCGGATCGAGCATCTCGGGCATGCCGGGCGCGCCGCTCGGGCCCTCGTAGCGCACGATCACCATGTCGTGGTTCTGGAAACGCTCCGGCGTCTTGTCTAGCGCGTCGAGCAGCGCCTGCTCGCCCTCGAACACGCGCGCCTTGCCGCGGAAAATGTTGTTCTCCAGCCCGCCCTCGACGCCTGCGAGCTTGAGGATCGCCGAGAAGTCGGGCGACAGGTTGCCGCCCAGCACACGCAGGCCCCCGGTCGGCTTGTAGGGCTTGTCGACGGCATGGATGACCTTGCCGTCGGCGCGCTTGCCGCCAAGGCGCTGCACCTGGGCCGCCAGGGTCTCGCCGGTGCAGGTCATGACCTCGCCGTTCAGCAGACCGGCATCGAGCAGCTCCTTCACGATCACCTGCACGCCGCCCACCTGGGCGATGTCGACCATCGAGTACTTGCCATAGGGTCGCGCATCGGTGAGCACCGGGACGAGATGCTGGGAGAGATAGTTGAACTCCTCCGGCGTGATGATGTCCTTCCAGAAATCACCGTAGCCCGCGGCGCGGGCGATCTCGGGCGCATGCAGCACGACGTTGGTCGAGCCGCCGACCGCCATCGCCACGATCACCGCATTGCGCAGCGAATCGCGCACCACGATATCGCGCGGCTTGAGATCCCTGGCGATCAGATCGGCGAGATAGCCGACCAGCTGGTCGGCGAACTCGGTGGTGCGGCGCGGATCGTCGGACGGCGGCGCCACCATGTGCAGCGGCTGCATGCCGACCACGCCGATGAAGGTCTGCATGGTGTTGTAGGTGAACATGCCGCCGCAGCTGCCGTAGCCGGGGCAGGCATGGCAGGCGATGTGATGGCGGTACTCGGCGTCGGGATGGCCGGCGACCTGGTAGGCGGTGACGAGGTCGATCGTCTCGCCTGTTTTGGGATCGTGACCGGGATGGATCGAGCCGTCCGACATGATGATGGCGGGCTTGTTGTGCTCGAGCAGGGCCGCGAGCGTGCCGACCGGCGGCTTGTCGCACGCCACCACGGCGATCGTGCCGGCAAGACCGGTGGCGCTCAGATGCTCGCACAGCGCATCGTTGGTGACCTCGCGGCCGATCAGCGAATAGCGCATCTCGCGCGTGCCGTTGCGGATGCCGTCCGACGTGGCGATCGTGTACTCGGGCTGCACCAGGCGCATCTTGAGCTGGCCCTGGCCGGTGCCGATCCGGGCCTTGAGCCGGTCGTGGATCGCCTCGACCTTGGCCATCACGCCCATGTAGCACTGGCTGTCGCCCTTGGTGCCGACCACGCCGACCGACGGCTCGTGGATCAGGTCGGGATCGGTGCCCAGCACGCGCGCAATCCCGATCGACTGCGTCGAGCGGCCGGGGTGGCGGTCGATGAGGACGGACTTGGAAGCCATTGCGCGAGCCCTTGCTGACAATAAGGGCACGGTTTTAGCGGCGCGCGCCGCTCAGGACCACCCGAAATCCGGCCTCACCAGCGCAGCAGGCGGTGGCCGGCCCAGGCGCCGATGGCGACGACGGGCAGCGCCGCCAGCGTGTACCAGGTGGCCACGAACAGGGGCGAATCGTCGAAGCAGTGGAAAGCGTAGAGCGTGGCGCCGCAGGCCGCCGCCAGCACGCCGGCGGCCGCGCCCGCCAGCATGGGCGAGGCGGGCGCACCCGAGCGGAGGATCAGCAGCACCGCCGCCAGCGGCGCCAGCGAGAAGAAGGGAATGGCCGACATGCAGATCAGCGAATTGCTGCCGACAAGCCGCGTTCCCCACGAAGCCTGCGGCACGAGGATCAGCTCGGCCGCAATGGCGGCCGCGATGGCGGCGGCCGACAACAGCAGCCGCCGCGCCGGGTGCGGCCTCACGATCGGGCTCGCCACGTCCCGGCAGAAACCGAAAGCCAGCAGCACGGTCAGCATCATCAGCGCGATCTTGAAGTCGAAGCGCCAGGTCTCGAGCGCAGGCTCAAGGTCGGGACGCGGCCGCAGGGTCAGCCAGAACAGGCCGAGCGAGACCAGCCCGCCTGCCAGCAGCGAGAGCATGAGGCGGCGCACGAAGGGAGCCGATGCGGTGCGGTCGGCGACGAGCGCGGCAATGAGCTGGTCGGTTCTCATGACGGCTCCCGACGATAGGCCACCGCGAGCAGCTTGAGCGCGCGGTGAAGCGCCACACGGACCGCGCCTTCGCTCATGCCGAGCTGCTGGCCGACGTCGCGCGCACTGTGGCCCTCGATCGAGATCGCCCCGACGATCAAGCGCTGGCGCTCGGGCAGGGTCGACAGCATCTGCCGGGCATCGACCGACGAGCCTTCATCGCCCTTGTCGGGCGCGGCCAGCGTTTCGGCATGGTCGTCGATATCGAGGTGCTCGCGAAAGCCGCGGCGGCGCAGCTGGTCGACCAGCTTGTGATGGGCGATGGCGCGCAGCCACGGCTCGAGCGGCTGGCTGTCGTCCCAGCTGTCGCGCTTCAGATGCATGGCAAGCAGTGTCTCCTGCACGATATCCTCGCTGTCCTCCACGCCCATCGCCGCCCGCACCAGGCCCCGCCGCACCACGCCGCGCAGCCAGATCGCGACCTCGCCCAGCAGCTGCCGGTACGCCTCGCCGTCGCCCGCCCGGGCCGCCCGCATCAACGCGGAAAGATCCTTGGGGCTGGACAAAAGGCGGCCTTCCTATGGTGTTCGGCGCAGAGAGGCAAAACATTACAGGCCTGCCGGCAGGGCGGCCACCCGGCGGTTTCGGGAAAATTTATCGCGCCGTCCGTAACGTTCGCCGTTAGGCCTGCGAACGACCTGAAGCGGGCACGATGTCCGCACATTCAGACGTAGCACAATCGGGAGAATCTCCATGGACAAGCGCAATCTCATCATCGCGGCCGCTTCGGTGTTCGCTGCCAGCACCTTCGCCACCGCGGCCTTCGCCGACGGCGTGAAGTGTGGCGGCACCAACGCCTGCAAGGGCCAGAGCGCCTGCAAGTCGGCAACCAACTCGTGCAAGGGCCAGAATGCCTGCAAGGGCCAGGGCTGGACCGAGTCGAGCACGTCGCTCGAGTGCGGCGCCAAGGGCGGCAAGGTCCTCTAAGGGCTTTTTCGATGAAGCGGCGGGCGCTCGGAGAAGATCCGAACGCCCGCCGGCATCGCAGGATCACGACATGAACGCGTTCGTTACTGTTTTTTACGACTGGTCGCGCATCGTTGCCGGCTGGTTCCCGTGGGCCGCCCCGCTTGCCGTCCGCATCACCGTCGGCGTCGTCTTTGCCGGCACCGGCTGGACCAAGCTCACTCACCTGCCGCAGATCATCCAGAATTTTCGCGGGCTCGGCATCCCGGCACCGGAGATCCTGACGCCGTTCGTCTCCGGCGTGGAGTTCTTCGGCGGCCTGATGATGTTGTTCGGTCTGCTGACGCGCTTTGCCGCGGTGCCGCTGATGATCGTGATGATCGTGGCGATCGCCGCCGCCAAATGGTCCGACGTCGATTCGCTCGAGACGTTCCTCGGCTTCGAGGAAGTCTCCTACTTCGTCATGTTCGCATGGCTCGGCATCGCCGGACCCGGGCCGGTGTCGCTCGACCATTTCATCGTGAAGGCGGCCCGTCCGAAGCGGTCGCCTTCCGATTATGGCGCCTGAAGGGGCATCCTAGTCCGCCGCCTGACGCCAGGATTCCGGCGCCGTGACGACCGGGAGGGTCGGTTCGACCTTGCTCGCCGCGGCCTGTTGCGCATCGAACAACGTCTTCGATGCCTGCTGCAGCCGCTCGGTCAGCTTGACGGCCTGGGCCTGCGCCTCATCGAGATCGTCGAGCACGCGCGTGATGCTGCCCGACATCCACTCGCCGTAGATCGTCGCCATCTCGACCGGCGTCTTGCAGGCCGCCATGCGCGACAGCGCCTCGAGGCCGGTCTCGAGCGCCTGCTGGCGACGCTTCGTCCAGGACGCCATGCGCTGTTGGCTGTCCTGCAGCAATTCCTGCTGCTGCTGAAGCGCCAGTTTCTGGCATTCCGCGAGTTGCGCCGCCGAGGCGCTGGCCTGCCAAACGATCGTCTTCGTCCAGTCGATAGTCGGTGAATCGCCCATGGTCTTCTCCATCTCGCAATGGCCGGCGCATTCCCCCTAATCCAGGGACCGTATTCAGATTTTTGGCCGATGCTCCCGCGCGCCGGCCGTCCAAACAGTGAGCTTCGGACGGCGCGGACGCAAGCGAGGATTGATGACAATTTGATGCAGCGCGTGCCGCATCAGTGTCGTGAAGAAACGGCGCGCTCCGCGATCAGGCCGCCTTGATCAGGCTGAGCGGCGCGCCCTTGCCGCGCACTTCGGCTTCCTCGTATTCGGCCGCGGCGATCGCACGGTCGAGCGCGGCGCGCAGTTCCTTGGCGGATTCGAGCGTGATCTCGACCGCGGCACGCGCTCCGGGGTCGAGGCGCGTGTTGAAGAAGTCGAGCGTGATCACGTCGCCCAGAGCCGCATGGCGCGCGTGGTCGTAGGCGACGACGGCTTGCGTGAGCGGGAACCACTCCTCACCGCGCTTGGCCATGCCCTCGGCTGGCGCGATCTCGACAATGGATGTGCACATGGGAGCGCCTCTTATTTGAGATGCTTGCCGAAGAAGGCGAACACCTTGCTCCAGCCGTCCATCGCCTGCTCCGGCCGATAGAGTGGCCGGTGCCAGTAGAAGAAGCCGTGGCCCGCGCCGTCATAGCGGTGGAACTCGTAGTTCTTGCCCTGCTTCTTGAGCTCGGCCTCGTGCTGATTGACCTGCTCGGGGCTGGGCGCCCGGTCGTCGTTGCCGAACAGACCGAGCAGCGGGCAGGAGAGGCCCGCGGTCATGTCGATCGGTGCCTTAGGCGTCTTGGCGTTCAGCTCTTCCTTGGCCATTACGACGCGGCCGCCCCACAGCTCGACACAGGCGTCGACGTCCTTCTTCTGGCAGGCATAGATGAAGGCGTGCCGCCCACCGGAGCACGAGCCGAACAGGCCGACCTTGCCGTTGAGGTTGGGCTGCGACCGCATCCATTGCACAGCAGCTGCAGTGTCGCCAACCATCTGCGCGTCGGCGATGCCGCCGTCGGCACGCACCTTGGCCGCGACGTCGTCGGGGTTGGCGTCGCTGCCGCCGCCCTGTTCGCGCTGGTAGAGGTTGGCGCAGATCGCGATATAGCCGTGGTGGGCGAAACGGCGCGTGGTCTCGATATAGAGTTCGCTCCAGCCCGGCAGATGATGGATCAGCACCACGCCCGGGAACTTGCCCGAGCCCTCCGGCTTGGCCACGTACGCGGTGATCGGCGTTCCCTTGTCGCCTTTTATGGTCACGTTCTCGCAGGTCATGCCTCGGTAGAATGACATCTGTTTCCTCCACAAGGGTGTGTTCGCGCCGTGCAGTATTCAGCGCTGATGAAGCGGACGCAACAAAAGCAACCGCGCCGTTCGGGCTGTTGCACCGCTGGTGGCCTTGGGGCAAAGGAAGAACAGGGTGGCCCTCTGGGCCTGTGGGAATTGCAGATGACGGTGCGCTGGACCATCGACCATGGCGCGCGACTGGTTGATGTCGTCGCCGAGGGCGAAACCCAAGTGAGTGACTTGGCGGGGCTGCTCGATGCCATCGAGGCCGCGAATGCCGTGCCCTACAGGAAGATCATCGATGTCAGCGGCGTGACGGGACGCCCGCACGGCCGTGACATGCAGCCCTTTGCCGAGCGCGTCGCGCGCTATCGCAATCCCGGGCCGTTCGCGGTCGTCGTGGCGGCCAGCGGCCCGACCGACGGTCTCGCGCGCCTGTTCATCCTGATCGCCGACGCCACCGACCGCGCGCGCGTCTTTCGCAACGCCGCCGAAGCGCGGCAGTGGATCGACTCGCTGGCCGTCCATCCGCCGATCCAGAGGCAGGCTTAGAGCATGACGGGTTCGGTTGGAATCGGCCGAACCCGTCATGCCCTGTGGAACCGCGATCACCTGTGCGCGCGAATGGGATGAGATGGAACCGTGTTCGGTTCCATCTCATCCCATTCCGCGCTAGGCCGCCGCTTTATCCGCCCGCGTCGCCGCCGCCTTCAGGATCATCTCCGCGCATTTCTCGCCGATCATGATGCAGGGCGCATTGGTGTTGCCGCTGGTCAGCGTCGGCATGATGGACGCGTCGGCGACGCGCAGGCCGGCGATGCCATGGACCTTGAGCTCCGGATCGACCACGGCCATCGCGTCCTGGCCCATCTTGCAGGTCCCGACCGGGTGATAGGTCGTCTCGGCATTGTTGCGCACCCACTCGAGGATTTCCGCGTCGCCCTGCAGATGGGCCCCAGGCGCGATCTCCTCGCCGGTGACTTCCTTCAGGGGCGAAGTCGCCATCAGCTCGCGGCCCTTGCGGATCGCGGCCAGCACGCCGCGGCGATCGTGCTCGGCCGACAGGAAATTGAAGCGGATCGCGGGCGGCTCGGCAGGATCGGCCGACTTGATGTGGATCGAGCCCGTGCTCTCCGAACGCAGCACGTTCACGTTCATGGTGATACCGGCGCGCCTGGCGACACGGCGCTGGCGGCCGATCATTTCATAGAGGAACGGCGCGATCGAGATCGTGGCGTCCGGCGTCTCAAGTCCAACCCGCGTGCGGAAATACATGCGGATCGGCACCGAGGTCGAGGCGAGGAAACCCTCGCGCAAGACGGCGTACTTCAACGCCTCGCGCGCCAACCGCCAGCCGCGCGCATTGTCGTTGAAGGTGAGGTTCTTCTCCTTGATCGCGAACTTCACCCGCGGCGAATAGTGGTCGCGCAGATTCTCGCCGACGCCTTTCAGCTCGTGCACCGGCGCCACACCGCGCGAGCGCAGCAGGTCTGCCTGGCCGATGCCCGAGAGCTCGAGCAGCTTGGGCGAATTGATCGAGCCGGCCGAGACGATCACCTCGCGGGCCGCGCGCGCCTCGCGCTTCTCGCCGCGCACCGAATAGCGCACGCCGACGCAGGCCTTGCCTTCGAGGATGAGCTGCTCGGCCATCGCGCCCTGTTCGACGGTGAGGTTGGGCCGCGTGCGCGCCGGGTCGAGGTAGCAGAACGCCGTGCTCTGCCGTCGGCCCCGGGCGATCGTCACCTGCGACATGCCGATGCCTTCCTGCGTGGCGCCGTTCTGGTCGGGGTTGTAGGGCAGGCCGATCTTTTCCGCCGCCTGGATCATCAGCTCCAGCAGCGGCACCTTGTGGCGCGGGGTGTGCGTGACCTTGAGGATGCCGTTGCGGCCGCGAAACTCGTCGGACCCGCCGTCGAAGCTCTCCATGCGCTTGTAGACCGGCAGCACGTCCTGCCAGCTCCAGCCGCGATTGCCGAGCTGCGCCCAGTGATCGTAGTCCTGCGCCTGGCCGCGGATGTAGACCATGCCGTTGATCGAGCTCGAGCCGCCCAGCATTTTCCCGCGCGGCACCTCGATCCGCCGGCCGCCCGAGCCTTCGTCGGGCTCGGCGCGGTAGCACCAGTTCACCGCCGGATCGTCGATCATCTTGGCGACGCCGACCGGCACGCGCGACCAGAAGAAATTCGAGCCTTCGGTGCCGGCCTCGAGCAGCAGCACGCGATGGACGCCGCCCTCGCTGAGGCGGCTGGCGACGACGGCGCCGGACGATCCGGCGCCGACGACGATGTACTCATAAAGCGCTGTGGCGGCCGGCATGTCTGGCGAACTCTCCCTGGTCGGGGCGTGGACCCGCACAATGCCAAACTTGGCGCCATCGGGGAATTGATCGCAGCCCTGCGGCAGGCGCATAAATGCCCCATGTCCGACCACAAGCTCCACCATGGGCATGACCACGACCACGGCTCGGAACTGGGCGAGATGCAGCTCCGCGTGCGCGCACTCGAGACCATCCTGACCGAGAAGGGCTATGTCGATCCCAAGGCCCTCGACGCCATCGTCGAGACCTACGAAACCAAGATCGGCCCGCGCAACGGCGCCCGCGTCGTGGCCCGGGCCTGGGTCGATCCGGCCTTCAAGGCGGCCCTGCTCAAGGACGCGTCGGCGGCGATCCGCACGATGGGGCACGAGAACCGCGTCGGCGATCACCTGATCGCGGTCGAGAACACGCCGCGGCGCCACAACGTCATCGTCTGCACGCTCTGCTCCTGCTATCCGTGGGAAATGCTCGGCCTGCCGCCGGTCTGGTACAAGGCGGCGCCCTATCGTTCGCGCGCGGTCAAGGACCCGCGCGGCGTGCTGGCCGATTTCGGCCTGACCTTGCCCAGCGACACCGAGATCCGCGTCTGGGACTCGACCGCCGAGACGCGCTTCCTGGTGCTGCCGATGCGGCCGGCCGGAACCGAGGGCTGGAGCGAGGAGAGGCTGGCCGAGATCGTGACGCGCGACAGCATGATCGGCACCGGCCTGCCGAAGGTGCCGGCATGAACGGTGTGCACGACATGGGCGGCATGGACGGCTTCGGCAAGGTCGAGGTCGAGCCGAACGAGCCGACTTTTCACGAGCCCTGGGAGGGCCGCGTCATGGCGATGGTGCGCGCGATGGGCGCCAATGCCGGCCTCAACATCGACATGCAGCGCTTCTCGCGCGAATCGATCCCGCCCGCGATCTATCTCGCAGCCTCCTATTATCAGAAGTGGTTCCTCGGCCTGAAACGCACCCTCATCGAGCGCAACCTGGTGGGCGCCGACGAGTTCGCGGCCGGCCGGTCGCTGCGCGCCGGACCGCCGCTGCCGCGCGGCAAGTTCTCGATGAGCGACGTCGCGCGCATCCGCACCCGCGGCAGCTTCCAGCGCGACGTGGCAAGCCAGCCCCTGTTCAAGGTCGGCGACAAGGTGCGCACCCGGAACATCAACCCGACGACCCATACGCGCCTGCCGCGCTACGCCCGCGGCAAGACCGGAATCGTCGAGCGCATCAACGGCAGCCACGTTTTCCCCGACTCGGCCGCGCACGGCCACGGCGAGAACCCGCAGTGGCTCTATACGGTGGTGTTCGCCGGCCGCGAATTATGGGGCGACGACGCCGATCCGACGCTCAGGATCTCGATCGACGCCTTCGAGCCCTATCTCGAGGCGGCATGAGCGGGAAGGTTTGCGACGTCCCGACCGCCGTGCCCGGCCTGCCGCGCGACGAGGAGGGGCCGGTGTTCCGCGAGCCGTGGGAGGCGCAGGCCTTCGCCATGGCGCTGGCGCTGCACGATCGCGGCGTCTTCACTTGGCCGGAATGGGCGGCCGCGCTGGGCGAGGAAATCAAGCGCGCCCAGGCGGCGGGCGATCCCGACACCGGCGAGACCTACTATCGACATTGGCTCAACACGCTCGAACGGCTGGTCGCCGAGAAGGGCGTGACCAGCCGGGAAAACCTCGCCCGCTATGCCCAAGCCTGGGATCGCGCCGCCGACCGCACCCCGCACGGCAAGCCGATCGAATTGCGGCCCGACGATTTCGGCTAGGGCACAACTATTTGCAGTTTGGGCGTCTCAGCCGTCTCACGTGTCTCAGGGCGTCTCACCAGGGGGGTGGGGGTGTTCCGTGAGACTCAGGCGGAAAAGCCATATGCCATCGGCATCGGAGCTGTCTCAGGCGGGTGAGACTCCGGGTCCCGGCCCGGCGCCACTGCGAGACAGCATGTCGGCGAGCAGCGCCTTCGAGCGGGTGCGGTCGAAGAAGCGCTGATGGAGCAGCTGTTTGTTGCGCGACGCCGAGGTCAGGTAGAAGCGCTCGTAGAGGAAGCCGCGCCCGGCGAGGGCGGAGCCGACGAAGTCCCAGGCGAGGCGGAACACGGCCGCGCGCTCGTCGGCGGTGGCGCCGTCGGCGCCATGCAGCATCTCGTCGATCAGCGGCCGCAAGGCGGGGTCCCGGAGCTGCGCCCGCGTCGGCGTGGTCAGCAGGTTGTGGCTGCCGATCAGGGTGATGATCTCGGCGACCCGCGGCATCCACATCGGCAGGATAGAGCGCATCGGCTCGAGCGCCGCGCCGTTGGGGAACCACACGCCGTCGGCGCGCTCCCAGGCCTGCTCGAGCGACAGCTCGATGGCGTTGGCGGTCAGGCGCACGTAGCAGGCGAGCTCGCCCAGCATCTCGGTGGTCGCCGGCGAATAGTCGCCGATCAGCTCGGCCATGCGGCTGGCGAGGCCATAGGCGAATTCGAGCTTGGTCAAAGCGCGGATCGTCGACTGCGTGGTCATGTTGATGTGGTAGCCGGTGTCGCGCATGGAATTGTAGATCTGCACGTCGCCGTCGATGAACACGCGGTTCCACGGCACCAGCACGTCGTCGAACAGGCAGACGGCGTCCTGCTCGTCGAAGCGCGCCGACAGCGGCTTGTCGAACGGATCGGCGTCGGGCGCCGACGCCGAGTCGCGGCACAGGAACTTGAGGCCCGGCGTGTCGAGCGGGATAACGAAGGCGAGCGCGTAGTCCTTGGCGTCGGCCGGGATGGGCTGGCCGGGATAGACAGCCTGCTCGTCGGCGTAAGGCGCGAGGCTGGCGAGCACACGCGCGCCGCGCACGATGATTCCCTCGGCGGTCTGCCCGACCTTGCGGATCGTCACCTTGTTGCCGGTCACGCGGCCGTCGGTGCGCTTGTCGATGGTCGGCTGGATGATCGTATGGGTGAGCGAGAGGTCGTCGCGGCTGAGGCGGCGCTGGAAGTCGACGATGTTGCGCGCGCCGCGCTCGTTGCGCCCGTCGGCGCCGGCCCAGACCTGCGGCGCCGAGGCGAAGGCCGCGAACTTCATGTTCATGTAGTCGGGCGTACGGCCCATGATCCCCATCGAGGCTTCCGCCAACCGCGTCAGTCCGACGTGGCGCCGCCGCAGTTCGTCGCGCGATCGCGGGATCATGTGGCTGACGCTGGTCGGCTCGCCGGTCTCGGGATGAGGGAAGAGGCATTCCGCCGCATGGGCGTGTTGGCGGTCGAACAGCGAAGCGAGGGTTTCGGCGCCGCCGCGCAGCTTGGGATGGCTGGTGACGTCGGCGATCCGCTCGCCGTCGACCCAGATCTCGCGTTTTGTCTGGCGAAGCCCCTCGAGGAACTGCGACCCCGTGCGCGCACCCATGCCCTGCCTCCAAGCTCCCGAAATCGTCCGGCAAGGTAGCGGCCGGATCGGGACCGGGCTATCACTCCCGCCGTTTGCTCGAAGAGTATTCTATGCCGGTGCGCTGGACGATCGATCACGCAGAAAAGCTCGTGGAAGTGGCGGTGGAGGGCGAGACCAGCCGGGACGACGCCGCAGGCTTCCTCGATGCGATCGAGGCGGAACAGGCGATCCCCTACCGCAAGCTGCTCGATTGCACCCTGGCCGCGCCCCGGATCGACGAGCCGGTGATGGCTTTCGTCGGCGCGCGTATCGCGGCCTATCGCAATCCCGGCCCGATCGCGGTCATCGTGCCGGCGAGCGGGCCGATCGACGGCCTGGCCCGGCTGTTCCTCCTGGTCGTCGAGATCGACAATACGCGCGCCCGCGTGTTCCGCGCCGTCGCCGAGGGCCGCCAATGGCTGGAAGCGCGCCGGCAGAGTTAGCTAGCGTCTAGAAGCGCGCCAGCAGCGAGCCGTAACCCCAGACCTTGTCGTCGATGCCGTTGCTGCGCAGCGCGTACCAGTAGGTCGTGGCGTTGATCTGCAGCACCGGCTTGTCGAGCCAGCGCTCGGCCTCGTCGGCCAATTTGGCGAACGGCAGGTTGGCGCCGAACGCCACGATCGCCTCGACGTCGGGACTGTCGATCGAGCGCGCCGCCTTGATCATGTCCTGCGCCGTCAGCACCGAGTAGGAGGCCGGGCTCTTGCCGCGCATGTGGCAGAAGCGGACGATCTCGTAGCCGTGCGCGCCCAGCACCCCGTTCAGGCGCGGTTCGATGCAGGGATAGTAGGGCTCCATGATCGCGATCTTCTTCTTGATGCCGTGCGCCTTGAGGCCGGCGACCACCGCATCGGAGGCGATGGCGACGGGGATGTCCCAGCCCGCGACCTTGCGCACGCGGCGCTTCAGCTCCTCGCCCCATTCGACGGTGCCGCCCCACACCGAAAGCGCGGAGATGCCGAGGATGAAGGCGTTGGGCTTGGCGTCCATCACGCGATCGACGGCGTCCTCGAGCGACTTGTCGATGGCCTCGAGCTGGCGCTCGAAATCGGCGTCGGAGGTCACCGGGTTGTCGGCGATCGCCATGCGCGCGAGGTGGTTGGTCACGCCGGGTGGCCGCATGTCGTCGTATTCCGGCTGGACGACGGTGTTGGTCGACGGCGTCGTCACCCCGAAGGCGAGCCGCCACGCCAGATAGTCACGCACGTTTGGGCGACCAGCCGTAGGCTTTGGCGCATGCTCCGCCCATCAGCATGGCGCGCTCGCTGTCGCTCAGCCGCTTGGTCTCGAGGAAAGGCTTCACCGCCTGCTCGTAGTTCACGACGGCGAAGGCGCGCGTCCAGTCGGTGCCCCACAGGCAGCGCTCGAAGCCCCAGGCATCGAAGATGCGCTGCAACGGATCCCAGATGTCGGGGAACGGATAGGGCTGCTTGGAGAGCGTGCAGGCGCCGCTCACCTTGATCACCACGTTGGGGCGCTTGGCGAGCGCCAGCACCTTCGGCAGGTCGGCCCACGGCTTGTCCGGCGCCGGCGGCTGGCGCGGCTGCAGCAGCCCCAGGTGATCGAGGATGAAGCGCACGTTGGGATGGCGGTCGATCAGCCGCGTGCCTTCGTCCAGCCGTCCCCAGCATAGGAAGTTCACCGGGAAGTCGTGCTTGACCGCGGCCTTGAGGATGCGGTCGAAGCCGGGATCGTCCGGCGGGCGGGGATTCTCCTCGCGCAGGAAGATACGGATGCCGACGGCGCCCGGCTGCTTCTTCCACTCCGCCACGACATCGGCGACAGCCGGATCGTCCGGATCGACCGGCTTGACGATCGCGAGACGGCCGGGATGGGCGCGCTGCACCTCGACCGCGTAACTCGCGTCGTATTTGTACATCGAGAAGGCAGAGATGAAGATCGCGCCGTCGACGCCGACCTTGTCCATGGCCGCGACCATCTCGTCGCCGGTGACGTGCGGCGGCCAGTTGGGCACGGTCGCCCACGGCCGCTTGGGCGTGTTCGCCTCGTAGGCGTGCACCTGGCTGTCGATGATGGCCATGCGAAATCTCCATATGCCTCGCTGATCACTCGGCGGCCTGGGGGACCCTCTTGCCGCGCATCGCTGCGAACTTGGCGTGGGCGCGCGCCCGCCGCTCGTCGAACTTGGCGAGCCGGCGCTGCGGGTTGGCAGGCGCGACGTCGCCGTCCGCCCCCGGGTCCTTGCGCGAGCCGGCCCAGCCATGCGCGGCAATGTCGAAGATGATGCCGTTCAGGTCGGTGTGCTTGACCTCGTAGCCGTGTGGATTATTCGGATCGCCCATGATCCAGGTCGCGCCGACATTGCGCGCGATCTTGCCCTGTTCGACGACGTCGTCGACCCAGAAGCCGATATGGTGGATGCCGACAAAGTCCACGCCGGTGCCCTGCGAGGCCTCGTCGCTCTTGAAATGGAGAATGGCGAGGTTGACCACGCCGTCGGTCAGAAACACGCCTTCGGCGAGCGCGCCGTCGACCTCCATGACTTCCTGCAGGCCGACGGCCTGCTTGTAGAACTCGGCGGTCTCCCACGGATCCTTGACGCTGAGCGCGATGTGACGGATGCGGCCTCTGGTCTGAGCGGTCATTGACGTGCTCCTTTCCATCGGGTGCCTCAACCAAGTGTAGCGGGAATCAGGCGTGCAACCTAGAGCGGGTCATTCCTGCGGATAGCGCCATGGCCTGGCCGGCTGCGAGGCTGCCTCGTCGATCGTCCAGTGCGGGATGGCAAGCCCCGGGCCCGCATCGGCGAACACCATGCGTACCCTCGTGCCGATGCCGACCTTCTTCACCATGTCGGGCGGCGCGAGCTTGCCGTCCGGCGTGGTGAGGTTGCCCATCACCCTCAGCGCCTCGTCCTTGCTTGGCTTGCCCTTCTGCGTGTCGAGATCGACCAGCAGCACGAGATAGGGTGTGTGCGCCTTGAAGGCGGGCTGAATGGCGTGATGCACCTCAGTGTAGGAGTGCACCGCGCCCTTGGCCTCGACCGGCACCCAGTCCGATTTCGGGTTCATGCACCATGGGCAGGCCGTGGTCGGCGGATAGCGCAGAAGATTGCACCTGGTGCAGCGCTGGAGATGGAAATTATGCGCGGCGCAGTGCTTGAAGTAAGCCAGGTTCTCGACGTCGAGATCGTCGATGGCGAGCGGCATGCCGAGATAGGTGGCCTGGATTCCCATATTGGTTCTCCCTAACCGCGCCGCATGACCATGGCCGACCCGGTGCCGGGATTGGCCCAGCCGAGATTGGCCGATAGCTCGCAGTCCTTGACCTGCCGGCAGCCGCCCTCGCGATAATCGTAGGTATGCCGGCGCTTGCCGTCGGGTCCGATCGGGCAGGAATCGTCGGCGTCGTGTCGCAGCTGGCGTACGTTCTCGATCACCATATTGAGGCCGTGCGTGTACCCCTCGCAGAGATGGCCGCCGCTGGTGTTGTTGGGCCGCTTGCCGCCCAGTTTGATCGTGCCGTTGCTCACATAGTCGCCGCCTTCGCCCTTCTTGCAGAAGCCGTAATCCTCGAGCTGCAGCATCGTGGTGAAGGTGAAAGCGTCGTACGAGCCGGTGAGGTCGATGTCCTCCGGCCCGACGCCCGAGTTGGGCCACAGGATCTCGCGCGCATAGTGGCCGGCGACGGTGGAGATCGGTCCGGCCTGGTAGTGCATGTCGGTGCGTGGCTTGCTGCAGCGGCCGACCACGCCGCGGATCAGCACCGGATGATGGCGGCAGTTGCGCGCCCGCTCGGCCGAGGTGACGACGATCGCCGTGCCGTTGTCGGTCTCGACGCAGCAGTCGAGCAGGTGCAGCGGCTTGCAGATGAAGCGGCTCGAAACCACTTCCTCGACCGAGTAGCGCTTCTTGTAGAACGCCTTGGGGTTGTTCGAGGCGTGGCAGGAATGGAAGTGCTTCACGTGCGCCACCTGCTTGGGCGTCGTGCCGTAGTCGTGCATGTGGCGCATGAAAGTCGGCGCGAACATCTGGCCCGCGCTCTGCCAGCCGTAGGCGCGGCCGTGCAGGGCGTCACCCATCAGCGGTGCGGCGGCGCGCGCGCCGGTGCCGCCGATGCGCACCTGGGAGAAGCCGTTCATGGCGCGGAAGATCACCACGGTCCTGCACATGCCGGCCTCGATCAGGCCCACCGCCATGCCGACCAGCGCCTCGGTCGACGAGCCGCCGCCGAACACGTCCATGTAGAAGTTGAGTCGGAGCCCCAGGTCGCCGGCGATGAACGTCGAGAAGGTCGAATCGCCCGACTGGTAGGAGAGCATGCCGTCGACGTCGGATGCCTTGAGCCCGGCATCCTCGATGGCATTGCGCACCGCCTAGGTGCCGAGCGCGCGCGTCGTCATGCCCGAGCCGCGCGTGTAGGTCGTCTCGCCCACGCCCACGATGGCGTACTTGTCGCGCAGATGCCTGGGACTGGAAGTATCGGTCTCGGCCGGCATGGTCATCGTCTGTCTCCCGTGCTCTCATCTCCGTTAAAGCGCTTGCGCAGGCGCGGCGCCACCTCGCGCGCATAGAGCTCGAGGCTGGCATTCATCTGCTCGGGCCGCATCCCGGGCGGCACTGCCCAGCTCACGATGTCGGTCAGCCCGTATTCCTCGATGAAGGAAGAGAGCTCGGCCAGGCAATGCTCGACGTCGCCCACCACCCAGGTCTGCGGGATGCTCTGCTCCTTGGTGATGCCGGCGACGCCGCCATGGCCGCCGGACTCTTCGCGGAAGCGGTTGTAGACCTCCATGCGCCGCCGCTCGGCCACGCGGACCAGGCCCCAGTCGCGCTCGGCGTCGTCGGTCACCAGACAGGAGCGGATGATGCCGACACGGAAGGCCGACGGATCGCCGCCGTCCTCGCGCAGCTTGTTCGCCCAGACGTCGAGCGTCCGGGCGCGCAGGCCCTGCGGCAGCAGGTTGGTGCGATGATGCGCGGCGCGGAGCGCGCCTGGCTCGCCCATCGCGGCCACCCAGAGCGGCGGGCCGCCCTCCTGCACGTAGCCCGGCGTGATCCTGACGTCCTGGAAATCGTAGCGCTTGCCCTGGAAGCTGAATGTCTCGCCGGTGAAGGCACGGCGCAGAACCGCCAGCCCCTCGTCGGTCAGAGAGACGCGGCGCGCCACCGGCAGGCCGAAGCCCTTGAACTCGTGCGGCGCGTAGCCCATGCCGACGCCGATCTCGACCCGTCCGCCGCTCAGATTGTCGAGCACCGCCAGATCCTCGGCGAGCCGGATCGGATGATTGAACGGCAGCAGGCAGACGTCGCAGGAGAAGCGCACGTGGCTGGTGCGCGCCGCCATCGCCGCGGCGACCGGAATCCACGACGGCAGGTAGCCGTCCTCGACGAAGTGATGCTCGGTGAACCACACGAGATCGAGCCCGAGCCCGTCCAGCCAGGCGACTTGGTCCATGATCGCGGCGTAGAGGTCGCGGTGGCTGAGGCCCGAGGCGACGGGGTTGCGGAAATCGTAGGCAACGCCCAGGCGCAGCGGTTTTGCCATCGGCTCGTTCCCCATCGCGGGTCGGGTGGACGCGCCAAGCGTGTCACCTCCCGACCGCGGGGACAAAGGAACAATGAGGGAAAGCCGCGCCGGATTTCGAGTCGCGGTTCCCGGCAGTCCCTACTTCTTTAGGTTCTCGGCGAAGAACTTGGCCGCTTCGGCCTTCGCCTCCTGATCCACCTTGGCGTCGTAGCGGAGCGGCAGGTTGAACTTCTTGCCGAGCTCGGTCGCTTCGGGGTTGGTGAAGGCATGCACGGCGCCCGGATACTCGACGATCCGGTAGTTGGCCTTGGCGGCATCGAAATCGTGCTTGAGCGCGGTGTACTGCTCGCGCTTGACGAACGGATCGTCGGCGCCGTTCAGCACGAGCACCTTCGCCTTCACCTCGCCTGGCGTCGGCGCCGGGGTGTTGAGGCCGAGCGAGGCATGGAAGCCCGCGACGGCCGCGAGGTCGGCGCCCGAGCGCGCCATGTTCAGCACGACCGCGCCGCCGAAGCAGTAGCCGACCGCGCCGATGCGCTGCGGATCGACCGACGCCTGCTTGGCGAGTTCGGCCCGCGCCGCCTTGAAGCGCGATTCCATCACCGCCGGGTTCTTCATCACCGAGCTCGATAGCGCGCCCGCGTCCTTGGGGTTGTCGGCGGTCTTGGCATCGCCATACATGTCGGCGATGAACGCCGTGTAGCCCTGTTGCGCGAACTTGTGGGCCTCGTTGTGGATGTGTTGGGTGATGCCCCACCATTCGTGGATCATGATGATCCCGGGCCGCTTGGTCTTGACCGCGTCGTCATAGACGACGAAGCCCTTCAGGGTCGTGCCGCCGTCCATATAGGTGACGGGTTGTTCCTTGATCTCGGCCTTCGCCGTGGCGGCCATGGCGAAGGCACAGAGCGCGCCCAGCAATATCGTTCTCATGCTGATCTCCTCCCATGGAGCTGATGCAATCAGCTTGGCATGGCGCTCTTTTGGGCGCCAGACGGCCGGCCGGTCACGGTGCCGTGACCGGCCAGGACCGACTTGTCGGCTCTGTCATCGGCTCGTCTTGGCCTTCAGTTCGTCGAGTTGCTGGCGCGCGCCCGCGATCATGCACGACAGGTCCGAGGTCAGCATCACCATGTCGAAGCCGCGCTTGACCGCGCCGGCGGCGAACGCCGCGCTGGCGCAGTGCATGACGCACTTGATGCCGGCCTTGTGCGCGGCCGCCAGGATCTTGTCGCAGGTCGCGAGATGAAGCGGGTCGGGGTTGTCGCCGCGCGGCGCCAGCCCCAGCGCGAACGACAGATCGGCCGGCCCGATATAGACGGCGTCCAGGCCGGGTGTGGCGCAGATCGCCTCCAGGTTGGCGATGCCCTCCTTGGTCTCGATCATCGCCATGACGACGATCTCGTCGTTGGCGTGGGCCACGTAGTCGGGGCCGCCGTAATGCACGGCGCGCACCGGACCCGAGGAGCGCATGCCGACCGGCGGATAGCGGCAGGCGGCCACGGCCATCGCGGCTTCCTTGGCGTTGTTCACGAGCGGCACGATCACGCCGTAGGCGCCGAGGTCGAGCGCCTTCATGATCGCCGCCGGCTCGTTCCACGCCACGCGCACGACCGGCACCGTGTCGGTCTGCGAGATCGCCTGCAGCATCGGCGCCACGTCCTTCATTTCGGCGGTGCCGTGCTGCAGGTCGACACAGAGCGCGTCGAAGCCCTGCCGCGCCATGATCTCGGCGGTGAAGCCGTGCGATACCGAGAGCCAGCCGAGAGTGGCGCATTTGCCGTCACGCCACATCTGCTTGATCTTGTTCTGTCGCATGTCACATCTCTCGTTTGGTTGTCGATCCGGTCAGTCGGGCGGTCAGCGCGAAATCTGTTCGAGCGCTCCGCGGCGCCGGCGCCGCGATCTTGACCTCCTTCAGAAGCCATAGCAATCGGGCCGCGCGCTTCCGCCGGCCACGCCGGCGGACTTTCGGCGCAGGCGGCTAGCCGCGCGCCATAGGCGGAGGCAACACCCGCCTAGTCGCCCAGCATGTTAGCGCATGTTCGGGTGGGGCCGGAATCGAGCGGGCGCGGCTTGCTCCGGCGCAACCGGGCCGACATCATGCGCAATGTGCTGGGAAAGGGGACGTAGGGGCGCCTTGGCGGCGATCGAGATCTGGGACATTTCCCGCCTGTCGTCGTTGAAGCGCAGGCTCGAGTTCACGACGCGCGTCGCCCGTGCCTTCTTTGGGCTGTCGAGCATCGTCTTCGGCTTGCTGATCGTCGTTTCGGCCTTTCTGCTCTTCGCCTATTTCTTCCTGCGTCGGCCAGGCGACGACGATGGGTTCGTCCTCGACCGCGACGGCATCATCGTCATCGGCATGTGGGCGGGCATAGTCGCGATTATCGCGTCTTCCTCCGTTCTTTTTCTGGCGACGCGCGGCCGCCGGTGGGCGGCGGTGCTGGCGATCGCGATGTTCGGCGGTGTCGTCCTCTGGGAGATCGTCGACTTCTGCCTCGATGCGCGCGCCGGCTTCGAGCTCTACGACATTCCGGCCGACCTCAGCGGCATGCAGGCGGCGCGGGTCGATTCGGCGATCTCCAACGACATTCGCCTGATCGGCTACCGGGTGGCGAACTTCCTGCTGTCGGTCCTGGTGTTCGCGCTGGTCGCCCGCCTGGCCCAGGTCCACTTTCCGCGCCGCAAGGCGCTGTCCCGCCAGGAGCTCGCCTACGTCTTCTCCAATCCGCCCCGCTTTGCGCTGATTGCCCGAAACTTCCGCAACTGGCTTCGCCATCCGGCCAAGTTCGGCGTGCTGATCCACTCGACGCTTTCCGTGATCGCCTATCTTCTTTATCTCGCGGCCGTCACTTGGGCGACGATGACACCGCTCTACCAAGGGGGTGCGAACGCCGACTACAAGTTGCTGAACGGCGCCGTGAACGCCTTCCATCTCGAGAGCCTGTGGGCGTTCTGGCTGTATGGATTCCTCGGCGTTGTCCTCAATCTCGGCCTGGCCTGGCTGCTGTTCGTGGTGGCTCGGGTGTTCCTCGCGCTCTCCAACCGCGCCCTCGTGCGATCGGCGGACCGCGTGCGCGAGGTGGATACGCGCGCTCCGATCCTCTATCTGCGCTCCTTCCGGAACGACCGCCTGCCGGTCAGGGGCGCGCGCGAGGCGGGCATCCTGTCGCTCTTCGATCCGGCCAAGGAACGGCTGAGATTGGAGGAGCTGATCGTGCGCCGGCTGGATGCGATCGGACCTGTCGTCGCCATTGCCGATCCCAAGGTCAGGATCCCGCCCTTCGGCGCCGCCCGCAAGATGGCGGGCGACCAGGACTGGCATCAGCTGGTGACCGCATACATGGCCGAAGCCGCGGCGGTGGTCGTGCTCATGGACTTCACGGAGAACCTCAAATGGGAAATGGAGCGGCTGGTCGAACGCGGCCACATCCGGAACACGTGGTTCCTGTTCCCGCCGGTCACCGACCGCGCCCACTACCGCCAGATGGTCGACATTGCCGCCGAGGTGGTGTTCGCGGGCAAGGCCAATCCCTTCGAGCAGTTGCCGTCCGGGCTTGACGTCTGCGCCCTCGTCGCCCACGACGAACAGACGCTGATCGCCGCCTCTCGCACCAAGACGCTGGCCGACTACGATATCGTCCTTCAGCGCCTGTCGGAGCTTGCGACAAGGCCCGCAGTTGGCGCGCGCGACAACGGCAGAATCGATAGGCCAGCATGAAATACCGCGCCTTCATCTCATATCGACGCCAGGACGCCGGTGGCACGGCACGCTGGTTGCGGCGGCGCCTGCTGGCGTTCCGGCCGCCGCGCGAGCTGCTCGACCAGCTCACGCCCGAGCAGCGCAGCGATGCCGAGCGGCGCGTCGCCTACTTCCTCGACACCTCGTATCAGTCGGCCAACCAGGATTTCTGGGTGGCCAACATCGAGCCGGCGCTGCTCGAGTCGGAATACCTGATCGTGATCTCCTCGCCGTCGGCGCTGAAGCCGCGGTCCGACGGCAGCGACAATTGGGTGGCGCGCGAGATCGACACCTTCCTCAAGCTCCATGGCGAGACGGAGGGTTACAAGCGGATCATCGTCGCGCTGGCGCCGGGTGCCTCGACCGAGGATTTTCCCGGCCGGCTGAACGCCATCAGCAGGCAGTGGGACTGGGCCGACTTGCGCAGCGTCGGGCGCGGCGCCTGGCTGAGGCCGGGTGCGGCGGCGCAATTGGGCGATGCCTTCCTCAAGATCGTGGCGCGCATCTACGAGGTGCCGCAGCACCTGCTGCCGATCCTGCGGCGAGAAGAGGCGCGGCGCCGCGATCGGCTGCGGCTGGCGATCTTCGCCACCACGGGTGCGGTGGTGGCCTCGCTGGCGGCGGCCTTCGCCTGGGCGATGGTCGAGCGCGGCCGGGCGATCGACGAACGCGCTGCCGCCGTCGCGACGCGCAACGAGGCGCAGATCGCACAGTCGCGCTACGTCGCCCAGCAGGTGCGCAAGCTCACCGAGGCGGGCGATCACGGCACGGCACTGGCGCTGGCGCTCGAAGCGCTACCGGCCAATGTCGCCGCGCCCGACCGGCCCTACGACGCCATGGCCGAAGGCGCGCTGCTCGAGGCCGACTGGGGCCTGCGCGAGCGCAAGATCCTCGGCGCGGTGCACGACTGGCCGTCGGCGCTCGCTTTCTCGCCCGACGGCACGAAGGTGCTGGCGGCGTTCACCGAGCAGAAGCCGCGCATCTGGGACATCGCCACGGGCAAGCAGGTCGTGCTCGAGGGACAGACGGGCATCGTCTTGACCGCCGAATTCTCGTTCGACGGGAAGCTGGTGGTCACGGCGTCCGGCAGCACGGCACGAATCTGGGACGCGGCAACTGGCCGGCAACTGGTGGAGCTGAAGGGCCACGACGGCGAGGTGACCAGCGCCTCGTTCTCGCGCAACGGCCGTGGCGTCGTCACCGCCTCGAGCGACAAGACGGCACGGGTCTGGGCGACCGCCACCGGCAAGGAGCTGATGGTCCTGCGCGGGCACGAGGGCGCCGTGATGAGTGCGCAGTTCTCGGGCGACGGCCACCGTATCCTGACCACGTCGCAGGACAAGACGGCGCGGATCTGGGACACACTCGAAGAGAAGGACGCGATCGTCCTGCGCGGGCACGAGGACATGGTGTGGCGCGGCGAATTCTCGCCCGACGGCGACAAGGTCGTGACGGCGGGCTTCGACGGCACGGCGCGGCTGTGGGATACGGTGAGCGGCGAACAGGTCGGCCTTCTGAAGATTGCGAACGACGCTGTCCGGAGCGCGCACTTCTCGCCGACCGGCAGCGGAACGATCGCGCTCACCCTGGAAGAGGGCCCGCCGCGGCTGTGGAACGGCGAGAACGGCGGCGAGCCCCATGTCCTGCGCGGCCACGACGGCAAGGTCGTAAGCGCGGTGTTCTCGCCGGACGGCCAGCTCGTATTGACGGCGGGTAACGACGGCACGGCAAGATTGTGGGACACGACGGGCCGTCAGCTCGCCGTGCTGGGCGGGCATCGAGGCTCGATCCAGGTCGCGGGCTTCTCGCCGGACGGACGGCAGGTGGCGACCGCGTCGCTCGACGGCACGGTGCGCCTGTGGGACGCGCTGCCCCGCGGGCTGCTGCGCGTGTCCCTCGACATCGGCAAGGGCGGCCTGGTGCCCAGGGTGGTCGGGTCGCAGGACGAAGTGGCCCGCGCGTGGCGGGAGGGCAACGGCGCCGTGCTGGCCCCGTCCGCAAGCGGCGGCACGCTGCAATTCGCCGCCTTCGCAGCCGACGGACGGCAGGTGGCGGCCATCCTGGACGACGGCACGGCACGGGTATGGGACGCGACCAACGGCGCCGAGCTCGCCGTGATGCAGGAGGGCGGCGCCAGGCCGGAGGAGAGGCCGGCAGCGGTCGCATTCTCACCGGACGGCAAGAGGCTGGTGTTCGCCGTGGGATCGCTCGCGCGGGTGCGCGAGTTGCCGGGCGGAGGCGAGGTCGCCGTCGCGCGCGGCCACGACGACAAGGTGACGTACGCCGACTTTTCATCGGATGGCAGCCGGCTGGTGACGTCGTCGAACGACAGGACCGCGCGCCTGTGGGAGGCCGCCACCGGCCGCGAGCTTGCCGTGCTGCGCGGGCACACGGGCGCGGTGACCAGCGCGCGCTTCTCGCCCGATGGCAAGACGGTGGTCACTACTTCGGCCGACAAGACGGCGCGGCTGTGGGACGCGCAGGATGGTCATGCGCTCGCCACGCTGAGCGGACACCAGCAACCGGTCCTGAGCGCCCGCTTCGCGCCGGACGGCAGGAAAGTGGTGACGGTCTCGCAGGACAACACGGTCCGGGTATGGGATGTCGCCAGCGGAAAGGAGGTGACGGGCTTCGCGCCTCTAGGGGGCGGCACCATGGTGCGCGCGACCTTCTCGGCCGACGGACGGCAGGTCCTGACCGCGGAGAAGGGTTACATGAGTCCCACGGCGGTGCGCCTGTGGGATTCCGCCACCGGGCGCGAGCTGTCGACGCTGGCGCGCTACGAGTTGGCCTTCGACCGCATGAACTTCTCGTCAGACGGAAGCCAGTTCGTCACCATGGGGTTGGTCGAGCCCATCGGTCGCGTGTGGCGCCTGCGCCGGGGCCAGGACCTGATCGACCATGCCTGCGCCGTCATGCCGAGGCCGCTCAGCTACGCCCAGCGCGACCAGTATTTCCTCGAGCACGAGCCCAGGATCGCGCGCTGCGGGAAGAAGCCACTCGACTGAGGCGCAATAAAAAGGGATGGCGGTGGGCGCAGTCTGCCACGAACTATTCTCCGGCGCCGTTGCCCGTAACAGGGAAAATAACAGGGAATTCCATCGAATCGTAGGTGTCCTAGCCCACACGAACCTACTCCGAGGTCGATTTTCCGGGCCTTTCTGGCACTTGCGGGGAGATTTCGAACAGGGAATCCCAAGTCTGGGAACAGGGACTGCCTGCCGCGGATCTGGGAAGGGAAAGCCTCCGAGCAGGTAAGCGTCCATTCCTCGCACACTTGGCGGCGTCGGGGTGATTGCGATCTGTGTTCCACGGCGAGGTATGCCGAGGAGGACAGCATCAGTGTCGAGATGGCCAGCAGACTACCGGGTCGA